>Ga0172364_10001336_pt1 | contig 18897 bp, 18 predicted proteins | sample LakKivSesite10cm_FD_114545 | JGI IMG/M metagenome (GOLD analysis project Ga0172364, IMG submission 114545) | Sediment microbial communities from Lake Kivu, Rwanda - Sediment site 10cm | ecosystem: Environmental > Aquatic > Freshwater > Lake > Sediment | place: Rwanda: Western Province, Lake... | reverse complement strand
CTCCGGGTCAGATGAGCCAGTTCCATAAAGCATAAGCTCCTCACCGGGTTTAATTCTTACAGAGGCGGGATAGATATATGCTAAAGGCAATTCGTTCCCAATCTCCTTGACCAAAAGCGCCTGTCTCATAAAGCCGACCTTGCTATCTTCAATCTCCATCTCCATCTGGTAGCTATCCGGGGGAAGCTGGGACATATCTAATTCCAGACTCATCAAATTTTCGCTTGAAAAACTAAAATTCAAAATCGCATCATTTATTTCGCTTTTAGTTCTCTCTGAAATAATCCGAAGTGTAAATAGTTCTCTAAACCCTGCGCCATAAAGACAAAAACTTTGTGCCTCCGCGCTTTGCTCAAGAATCTCAGGACCGCTCTCATAATTCCAGCTGGTCCCACAGGTCTCTGCCTTCAATCGCCACAAACTCGGCGCAGGCAAATCAGAAACCTCACTCGGATATAGCCACTGAACCGCCTCCCGGTCATTCTGATGAAGAGAGCGCCTTCGGGTCTCAGCAAGTCCTGTGCTTTCGCTCATTGTGGAAAGTCTCACCTGGCTATGACCAAGTCCAAGCAGATGCCCAAGCTCGTGGGTAAGTATATTTCCCAGGTCCGCATCCGCATCAACAATAGTAATATCCCCAAAGCTAAAATTCACCCCATTCATAAGAACATCCGCTTCTCGTATCTCCCCGGTTGTGGAATTAAAGTCTAAAATAGTCAGCGCCACTATGTAAGGCCCAAAAATCCAGTTGTTTCTGACCAGTTCTATGGAATTTAGCTTATCTCCTAATCGCTCGGACCAGTCATCCGTATGACTTATTTCCCCTCCATAATTTATCCGGGCAGTGCTTCCACTAACATTGCTCCAGCTGGAAATCGCCTGCTTCACTAAAAGTAGATTCCACCAAGGATAAGATAGGCTCTGGTCAAGATAAATCGTTACTGGCTTCATTGGATTTCCCGGACCGGGTCTGGTTCCGCTCTGACTGGGACAATAAATTTCTGGCTTAGTTAAATCATCATTTCCGGGATGGCGAATAAAATAGTTACAGAAAAAAAATGCTAAAAGAATTAAAATTATTTTCCGGCTGAGAAAATTCTTCATAAATTTATTATAGCAAATACTTTTTTATAAGTAAAAATTTAGCTAATTGAGAGAAAATTTTAAGCTGATAAAATAAAAGACCGACAATGATTGAAAAGGTAGAAAGAATTCTGGTGATTCAGCTTCGGCAGTTAGGGGATGTGTTATTGACCACTCCTGCGCTTCGGACAATTCGCAAAAAATTCCCCTCCTCAAAAATCGCTTTTTTAGTAGATAAAAAATTTGAGCCTTTGCTTCGCTATAATCCGCATCTGGATTTAATCATCACCCGAGACCCGGAAGAGAAATTTGAGCCAGTGAAAACCATCCTGCGAGTTAGAAAATTTGCCCCGGACCTGCTCATTGATTATCTTGCCAATCCCCGCACCACCGTGATTAGCCTTTTCTCTGGCGCAAAAATTAGTTTAACCTCTGCTGATAATAGAAGGGCGATTTTTTATAAGCTCAAAGTGCGACCAAAAGGCAGGTATGTGCCAGAGCTAAAAATCTCTCTGCTTGAGCCATTCGGGATTTCAGAATCAGACCTGAGTTTGGTTTTTAATTATCCAGAGTCCGCCAAAGCTAAAATTACTCAAATGCTCAAAAAGATGGGCATCTCTGGCAAATTTATGGTGGCGTTAGACCTTTTTCATAAGAGACCGGCAAGGCAATGGCCCGTGGAGTTTTTTATAGAAATTGCGGACCGATTGGTGGAGCATTATCAGGCAGAAGTGGTCATTACCTGCCTTCCTGAAAATCGCTCTCGGGCGGAACAGGCGCTGAAATTGGCTCGGAATCCGCATCATCTTGTTTCAAATTTGGATTTATTTGAGTTCAGTGCCTTGATTAGCAAGGTCAAGTTTTTCCTGGGAGGGGATGGCGGAGGAAAACATATTGCGGTGAGCCAAAACACGCCCAGCTTCACTATTCTTGGACCAAGTGGCACCGGCTGGACTCCTCTCTCAGGGCATCATCAAACCGCTTCTCTTGACCTGGATTGTAGACCCTGCTCTTATCAGCAATGCCCTAAGCCAGACCATCCTTGCGAGCGCGGTCTTTCCCCGGAGGTGGTCTGGGAAAAGCTCAAATTTTTTATTGAGTCCAAAATTTTATAAAATGAGCGGTGCTTGATTTTAATCTCTTGGATTTTTGGTTAGGTCTTGAATCCGAGCCAATAAAATCGTAAGATAAAAGAAACATGGAAGCGGTAAAAGTTGAGAAAAAAACTGACCGAGAGAAGACAAAACAGCGCTCTTTATGGCTTTCTGCTCTCAAGTTATCCAGTAAGGAGGAGAGGCTATTTGAGTTAGAGGTTTTGCTCAAGGGACTGGATAGATTTTTCAATTTAGAGAACCTTCCACTGAATTCTGGGGAGAGCCCGATTCGGTTAAATTTTGTAGAGGAGCTGAGCATTGCCGGGAACGGCTATGCGCGAATCACAGAGTTAAGTCGGCGATTTTTGGAGGCGAGTGAGCGGAGCTTTTATCAATTTCGTTATTATGTGGAGACCGAGCTTTTAGGTGATTTAGCAAGAAGTCGGGTGATTGAGCAAAGTCTGACTCAAAGAAATCCAGAAGAGAGCCTGATGCTCCTTTACAGCTATTTTTTGAGTTTAAAAAATCTGTGCTGGGAGCTGGTCAAGACCAAAGAGGTGCGGTATCCGCTTTTTTTTCATTTAGGCTGTCTGACCAGCCGAGCCATTGCCCAGAACCGGTTTTTTAATCCCACCAGTGAACTGGAATTTTTGCCGGAGTATGACCGGGTGGCAAATAAGATTGTGAAGAATGCGGTTAGAGAGGTGATAGATTCTGATTTGAAAAATATGATTTCGGTGTTGATACTTTCTTTTTATCGTCTGCTTCATTATTTGAGTTTTGTGGACGAGCAATCAGAGGACATAGGAAGATTAAAGCAGAGTTTGATTATTTTTGCGTTGATAAATTCCGAGGCTCGGCATTTAATCCGGTTTTTAGAGTTTGAACTAAAGCCCAAGGCGGGGAAGAAGAAAGACCCTTTAGCCGAGCGGTTCAGTAATTTAGCGGATGGGTTAGGTTTTCAGCTGAGTATGGAACTCAGGAAAATCAACCATACTGAGCTTTTGAGTGTAGCTAAACAAACTGAGCTGGACCTGCTTCGGGCTTCGGTGGAAAACAGCAAAGGGGTGTTAATCAATTTTTTGGAGCAAAGCATTGTTCAGATGGCTCAGGAATTAACTCCACAGATAAGAGGCGAACAAATTTTCCCTAATTTCATCTCTCGGAAACAAATCTCTTTAAAACTGCGGGAGGATTTAGCGATTTTCCGGGCTTTGATGGACAAGTTTGAGGAGATTACCGAGACCAGCATCAGCGGAGCCTCTTTAAACAGTTATATCTCTTACCTCAAGCTTCAGAAGGCTTATATTCAATATTTGGAGAGGTTCACTGCGCCCTTTATTCGGTATAGCGACCTGATTGAATTCAAAAGATATTTCGGTAAAATCAAGGCGCTCTCAGTTTCGGATTTGCATCGGATGGATAAGTTGGAGGGATTTAAGATGGAGTCTAAGTTTTTTAAAATTTTTCTGGATACTACTTTGAGCCATATTAATCAGAGGGCGGATTTAAGAGATGAGCCAGCGATTGACGAGAAGCAGATTCGGGAGAAGCTGAAAATTTTTGTCAATCGGGAGCTGGAGAGGATAAAGGGGGCAAAATGAGCTGGGATAAATTAAAGGAAGAATTAGACCAAAAAGACCGTTCCTCATTAGCGGGTGGTGGAGAGAAAAAGAGAAGAAAACAACACGAGCAAGGCAAGCTTATTGCTCGGGAAAGAATAGAGGCTCTTCTGGACTCGGATAGCTTTATTGAGCTGGACCGGTTAGTGGTGCATCAATGCTCGGATTTGGGGATGGCGGATAAGAAGATTCCGGGTGATGGTGTGATTACGGGCGCGGGCAAGGTTCATAATCGCCAGGTATTTGTTTATAGCCAGGATTTTACGGTTTTTGGTGGGAGTTTATCCAATGCCCAGGCGAAAAAAATCTGCAAGGTGATGGATTTAGCAATCAAGGTCGGCGCGCCAGTGATTGGTTTGAATGATTCTGGAGGTGCTCGGATTCAAGAAGGGGTAGCAAGTTTAGCTGGTTATGGGGATATTTTTCTGCGCAATACTTTGGCAAGCGGGGTGATTCCTCAGATAGCCTGCATTATGGGACCTTGCGCAGGTGGTGCGGTCTATTCACCTGGCTTGATGGATTTTATTCTGATGGTCAAGCCCGGCTCTTATATGTTCATCACCGGACCCGAGGTGGTAAAAGAAGTAACCGGAGAAGAGATTGACCATCGGGACTTAGGAGGAGCAGAGGTTCATTCTCAACTCAGCGGAATCTGCGACCTGAGCGCGGGAAATGATAGAGAGGCTCTGGAACTAATCCGCAGACTTTTGACCTATCTTCCGCAGAATAATCAAGAAGAACCGCCGATACTGGATACCGGGGATTCAACGGATAGATATTTGCCAGAATTATTAAAAATTTTACCCGCTGAGCCAAAATCCGCTTATGATATAAAAGCGCTGATTGAGCTGGTCTTTGACCGGGGAAGTTTTTTGGAGCTTAAGTCGGATTTTGCGCCGAATTTAGTGATTGGCTTTGCCCGGTTAGGAGGATATTGCGTGGGAGTGGTCGCCAATCAGCCATTATTTCAAGCCGGGGTGATTGATTCTCGCTCGGCAAGGAAAGGCGCAAGGTTTGTTCGGTTCTGCGATGCTTTTAACATTCCTTTAATTACCTTGGTGGATGTGCCGGGATTTATGCCCGGCTCTCAGGAGGAGGCGGAGGGGATTATTCATCATGGCGCCAAGCTGATTTTCGCATATGCAGAAGCGACTGTGCCCAAGCTGACCTTGGTGGTGAGAAAGGCTTATGGCGGGGCTTATATTGTGATGAGCTCCAAGCATCTTCGGGGCGATTTAAATTTTGCGCTTCCCAGTGCAGAGATAGCGGTGATGGGACCAGAGGCTGCGGTGAATATCATCTTCAAAAAGGAGATAGACTCTGCGCAGGATAAAGAGAAGAGAAGGCAGGAATTGATTGAGGAGTATCGGAGGAAATTTGCCAGTCCTTATCAATCTGCGGAACTGGGATATATTGATGAGGTGATTCAGCCGGAGATGGTGAGAATGAAGCTGTTTCAGGGCTTGGAGATGCTATTAGAAAAAATAGACTCTAATCCCAGAAAAAAGCACCCTAACCCGCCATTGTGAGGAGAGGGATGAGGAAGGATAGAAATAAAAGGATTATTGGTAATCAGAGGGATTAGTATGGACGGAAAAGAGCTACCATTCTTACAGTCCCAGATTTTAGAATATCTATACCTCAAGATACATAAGAAAGGAGTGCCCAGTATTGAGGAATTATCGGGATTAACCGGCTATGCCAAAGATAGTAAAATTCTACTAAATGCAATTCGCTTGCTGGACGAAAAAGGATTCATTGAGAGGAATGGTGATTTTAACTTTAGAGTTCCGGGGGACAAAAAATCTTTTTTTGGAGAGATAATACAAAAAATAAAGAATCAAAAAGTCAAATATAATGAAGAATGGATTGAGCAAATTGATAAAAATAGCTCCTATCAATTATCGCTTTTTCCGGAATACCGTTCTATAAGTGAATTAAACCGATATGGCGTGGTTCATCGTTGGTATGATTATCTTGAAGATTTTCCTTATATTCTCTTAGAAGAAAGTTTTAAAAAATATAGTTTAAAAAAGGGGAGTTTGGTTTTAGACCCATTTTGTGGAAGTGGGACTACTCTGGTTTCAAGTAATTTATTTCAATTAGACGCAATCGGCATAGACGCTAATCCTTTAATGTGCCTTATCTCTGAGGTAAAAACCACCTGGGATATAGATATTGATAAACTAAAGAATATCTATAAAAAAATGAGCAAGCAGTTTATTAAATTGGCGCTGGGTCTTGAACATTATAATTTCAAAAATAATTTTTTAGAGAATATGCCCAAAAAGGAACTAAACCAATGGATGAGTCTGGGAATGCAAAAGCAAGTTGCGTTAATGAAGGATTTAATAAATGAAATTGAGGATGAGAAAATTAAAAAATTGTTTATGGTAATGTTAGGAAAATCGGCTTTTGACGCTTCTTATGTTGCTCTGTGCCCGGGCACAACCTTTTATCCTCATAGACAAAAAGAGCCATTTTTTGATGTCTTCTGTAAAAAAATAATTCAGGTTTATAATGATTTGAAGCTGGTCCAAAAGTTTAATGCTTACGGTAAGACCAGGGTATTTAACAAATCTGCGACAGAGACCAGTTGGTTTATTGATGCGGATTCTATTGATTTTATAATAACTTCTCCACCTTATCCGAATGACCTGGAATATACCAGACAGACCCGCCTGGAATTATATCTACTTGATTTTGTAAAAAATATGAGTGAGGTCCAAAAGCTAAAAAGAAATATGATAAAAGGAAGCACCAAATTAATTTACCAGGAAGACGATTGGGGTAAATATGTAGAGAAATTCAAGACAGTTCAAAAAGTGACAGAAAAAATCAAAAAGGCTTTATCAGATAAAAATTGGGGGTTTGATTATCCAAGAATGATAAGAGAGTATTTCGGAGGAATGTATGTCTGCCTTCAAGAATTTTATAAGGTAATGAAAAAGGGAAGCTATAATTTGCAAGTTGTAGGGGACCAAACATATAAGAACATTGTCATTCCGGTGGGGAAAATTTTTGTTGAGATGGCTAAGGATATAGGCTATTCAGATGCATATATTGAGTTATTTAGAACCAGGCGAAGCACGACACATAATATACCATTACCTGAGGAAATTGTAGTCCTTAAAAAATAACCAAGGGGTGAAATTATGAATGGCAAGCATAAAAAACATTATCCTGCAGAAATTTTTGGCTATCCGGTTAAGAATAAATCAAAGGGAGTAGAGCGAATCAGAAAAAAGTATCTATGCCCCTTTAGCAATATGAGTCGCTGTTCCAAGCAAAGTCGTTTATTGAAATATCCGATGGGAATTTGCTCTGTTTGGTGGCAAGACAATAGCCCGATAGCCATTTGTCCTAAAAGGTTATTGCAGGATAAGACCATTTTTATTAAGGTGGCAGATAAAATTTTTGGAACTACGGATAATGTTTTATTATTTCCTGAGGTAAAACTGAAGGGGATAGGCAGTTTTGATTTTGATCTGGTGAAACATAAGCCAATTAGTGATGAAGTAGATGACTTTTGTATTGTAGAATTTCAGACTGATTCCACAACCGGCACTGGAAAACTTGTAAAGGCAATGAAAGATTATATGAAGAAAAAAGATATAACAAAAAATTCTTATGCCTTTGGGATGAATACTTATAATACAATTAAACTATCATTTATCCAGATGCTGAACAAGGGACAGGTTTTTGAGGTCTGGAACAAAAAAATTGTCTGGGCGGTTCAAGAATATGATTATAAAAATATGGTTCATAGATTTAAGCTTGAGGATATGAAACTTAAGAAAGATGATGCAAATTTATTCTTGATATATGATATTGACCAAAGGTCTAAGCCGAATCAATACCAGCTTATAATTAAAGATATAAAATCTTCAACAGTAGAGAATCTAATGAAGGCGTTTCGCAGAGCAACCTTGCCTAAAATAGATGATTTTATAAAAATTTTGCATCAAAAGTTACGCTTAAAACTGGGAATAAGAATAACATAAAGGAAAGCAAATGGAAATTAGAAAAGTCCTTTTTGGCAGGAAGAGCATACGGGATTTTAAGCCAGAGCCGGTGCCAAAGGAGCTGGTTGAGAGAATCATAGACGCAGGCATCTGGTCGCCATCTAATTCCAATCGTCAGCCTTGGGAGTTCATTATTGTGACCGGGGATAAGCTCAAGGAGCTTAAGGCAAGGCTAAAAGAGGCGCTTAAAATCGGAAAAAGCTCCAAGCGGGAGCTTAAGACCTGGGATGACGCTTATCCCAGACCAAAGGAAGGGGAGAGAAGAAGCGCAGAATTGATGAGAGGGATGCTGGAGTTTGTCAAAAAAGCTGGGATTAAGCCTCAGGAGTTTATCCGGAGCAATTTCAGTTTTTTTGGTGCGCCAGTGGTGATTGTGGTGGTGATGGAGAAAGGATACGGAATAGGCTCCCTGGTGAGCATTGGCGCGTGTATAGAGAATATGCTTCTCCAAGCCTATGAGTTAGGCTTGGGCACCTGCTGGATGATGATTCCTCTGGAATATGGAGATGTTTTTAGGGAGCTTTTTGAAATTCCAGAGGATAAATATCTGGTGAGCACCATAGCGCTTGGGTATGCTTCAGATTCTCCAATCAATGAATTCCGTAGTGCTCGGGACTCAAAGGAAAAATTTATTAAATGGTATGAATAAAAGGAGGCAGTAAATGGGAGAGAGGATGTTGGGGGTCACGCTTTTTGCCAGATGGGAGCCAAAGCCCGGCTATAGACCTCATCCTAAAGATATTGCCAAAAAGCAGACCTATTTAGGCAGTCAGGTCTGGAGGTATCCGGAGATAAAAATCATTGAGCATCCAATTCCAAAGTTAAAGCCGGATGAGGTATTGATAGAGGTCAAGGCTTGCGGGATTTGTGGCTCAGATGTGCATATGGCGCAGGCGGATGAGGAGGGATACATCTTTTATCCGGGATTAACTGGTTTTCCCTGTATTCTGGGGCATGAGACCGCTGGCGTGGTAGTAGAAGCAGGGAAGAACGCATTTGATAAGTTGAGCTTGAAGCCTTTTAAAGGTGGAGAGGTGGTTTGCACAGAGGAGATGGTCTGGTGCGGTGCCTGCAGACCCTGCGCGGATGGTCAGCCCAATCATTGTGAGAAGTTAGACGAGATAGGCTTCAATAGGGATGGAGCATTCACTAAGTATCTTGCGGTTCCGAGTCGCCTGGTCTGGAGCATAGAGGGTTTTAAAGAGAGGTATAAAGGGGGGGATATATTTATTGCTGGAGCATTGGTTGAGCCGGTGAGCGTTGCTTATAATGCGGTGATAGAGCGGGGAGGAGGGATTAAGCCGGGTGATAATGTGGTGATATTAGGAGCGGGTCCGATAGGGGTGGCGAGTTGCGCGATATTAAAGAGAGCAGGTGCGGTTCGGGTGATTGTCTCAGAGCCAGAGCCAGCGAGAGCAAGGTTAGCCAAACAGATGGGCGCGGATTATGTGGTGAATCCCAAGAAGGAGGATTTTGCTGAAGCGGTCTTGGAATTGACCAAAGGAATGGGCGCAAGCTTGATTTTAGAGGCAACCGGTCTTCCGGAGATAGTCTGGCCTGGGGTAGAGAGGATAATTTGGGAAGGAAGGACTTTATTGACCACGGTAGTGATAGTGGCAAGGGCAGATGTCAAGGTTCCTCTTACCGGAGAGGTTTATCAGGTTCGGAAGGCAAGGGTAGTTGGCGCTCAGGGACATTCAGGGCACGGCACTTTTCCGCATGTGATAGAGCTAATCGCCAATGGTATGGATGTGACCAAAATGGTCACCAAGAGGATAAATTTAAAGCAGGTGCCAGAGCATATAATTAAACTCCAGACCGATAGGGAGAACTGTAAAATCACCTGTGTGATGTGAAAACCGCAAGAGGGAAATGAGAAGAGGAAAGAGAATGAAAAAGACGATGTTGGCTTGTGTATTTGAGGGGAATGGAAGGTATGCGCTTAAAAAGGTCCCGATTCCGAGCATAGAAAAACCGGACCAGGTTTTGCTCAAGGTGCTTGTGGCAAGCATCTGCGGAACCGATATTCAGATATTGAAGGTGCCGTCGGGCCATCCTGCTAATTCCGGGATTATTCTTTGCCATGAGTTCATTGGAGAGGTGGTGGAGGTGGGGAAAGAATGCAGTGGATTTAAGCCTGGGGATTGGGTAGCGGTTGACCCGAATATCACCTGCGGTTGTTGTGGATATTGCCAGGCCGGGAAACATAATATGTGCGAGAATATGACCACATTGGGCATTTTTCTGAATGGCGGATTTGCAGAATACAATGTTGCGCCCGGGTCTCAGCTTTATAAGCTCTCAAAATCATTAAAGCCGGAGCTTGCGGTTTTTATAGAGCCTTTAAGCTGTGTGCTTAATGCGTTTCGCAAGGTGAGACCTAATCCGGGAGATAAGGTCTTGGTGCTGGGCGCAGGACCAATTGGTCAGTATTTTATCTTGCTTTCTCGGGTTTCTGGGGCTGGGAAAATTTATGTTTCAGAGCCAATGGCATTCAGGAGAATGCTTGCTAAAAAGAGTGGTGCGGATAGAGTGATTGACCCGAGCAAAGAGGATTTAGAGAAAGTGATTTTATCTGAGACTGGTGAGGGAGTGGATGTGGTCTATGATGCGGTTGGAAGCCTTGCGGATATAGCGATTAAGCTAAGCGTCAGGGGTGGAAGAATTTTGCTTTTTGGACAGAACCAACAGGCAAAAACCAGGATTAAGCAGAATGATATTACCCGGAGGGAGCTGTCTATAGTTGGCTCTTACATTGCTTTACATACCTTTCCGGAGGCGATAAAGATATTAGAAACCGGGCGATTGAAACTGGACCATTTCATTACCCATAGAATCAGGCTAAAAGAGCTAAATAAAGGTTTTTCTGCGATGAGAACTGGAAAAGCTATTAAGGTGATAGTTTTTCCATAAAGTAATAACTGGGTTAACTAGCTAAAAGAATTGAAAAAATTAGGAAAAAGATAAAAATAAGATAAAAATAAAAAAAATCTTTACTTTTTTGGAAAATTGTTATATATTTGAGCTAATTCAGCCAGGAGGGGCTAAAATGAAAAGGGTCAAAGGAAGCATTCTGGTAGATTTTGTTAAGACCATCCGGGCGGATAAAACCGGGGTATATGAGCGGTATTTAACGCCTGAGGACAAAGCCATAGTTACTGGAAAAATTTTACCCAGCGCCTGGTATCCTTATGAGACCTTCAAGAATTGCTTTAACGCGATATTTGAGGTGCTTGCCAAAAAGAATCTGGACCAGGCTCGGCAATGGGGAAAATTTTACGGAGAGGCGATTATGTCCGGGATTTATAAAGGGCTTTTAAGGCAGGACGAGCCTTTAGAATACATAAAAAAATCTCAGGTGCATATAAAAAATTTTTATGATTTTGGGAAAATTGAAGTTATTTCAGAGAAGCCCAATCAGGTTTTGATAAAGGCAATGGATTTTGACCCGAGCTTTCCCCCATTGTATTACATAATGTTAGGCTGGTGGGAGCGGACCGTGGAATTATGCGGGGCGAAAAATATCCAATCAGAATTCGTCAGAAAAAGCTGGGAAGGCGCAGAGGATACCGCTTTTCGGATAAAATGGGAACTCTAAAAAGCGCTTTTTAAATAGGTCTCTAAAATTCAGTTGACCAGTTCTAAACTTAAGATAAGATAAGTTTTTGATGCTCAAGCTTCAATCAGTTTCCTTAGAGTTAGCAGGTAGAAAAATTTTTTCTGGGGTAAATTTTATAGTTCAGGAGCAGGAAGCGGTTGCGATCATTGGTCCCAGTGGCGCGGGCAAGACCCTGCTTTTGAAAATTTGCGCGGGTCTGATTCCGCCCACTCAGGGAAAGGTCTGGCTTTTTGCACGGGAGTTGAGCAAAGCAAGCTTCTGGGAAAAACAGGAACTCCGGAAAAAAATTGGCTTCTCTTTCCAAGAGTCCGCGCTTTTTGACTTCTTGAATGTGAATGACAATTTAGCTTTTCCGCTTCAAGCTGGTCTTCGGCTGAAGAAAGAAAAAATTAAAACCGCAATCAATTTTTTGCTCAAGGAATTAGGATTGGAGGATGCGGGAGAGAAGATGACGGTTGAGCTTTCAGGAGGAATGAAGAAGAGGGTTAGTTTAGGAAGAGCGATAATTCATAAACCGAGTCTGCTTTTTTGCGATGACCCAACTGCCGGGCTTGACCCAATTACTTCCGCGGCAATTTCTGAGCTGATTTTTAAATTAAGAGAAGAGCTAAAGTTTAGTCTGGTTTTGGTGAGCAATCAGCTTTCTGTGATAGGGAAATTAGTGAATCGGGTGTATTTGCTTTATCGGGGCAGGTTAAAAGAAATTGGCTCGGCAAGAGAGCTTGATTTCCAAGCCACCGAGCACTGGAGCGAGATTGTAGGTGTATAGAATGATTGAATATAAAAGGGTGGGTAAAAAATTTGGAAAGCAATGGGTGATTCGGGATTTGAGCCTAAAAATTGAGATGGGGGAGATTTTTTTCGTGTTAGGAAGAACTGGCGTGGGCAAGACGGTTTTAATTCGGATGTTAGTGGGCTTGCTTAAGCCGGATGAGGGAGAGGTCTGGTTAGAGGGGGAGAGGGTGGAGTTATTGAATGAGGAGCAATTGAGAGCAGTGAGAAGAAAATGCGGGATGGTGTTTCAGCTTCCCACTTTATTTGATTCAATGACGGTTTTTGAAAACATTGGTTTTGGGATGAGAAGGCTCTCGGCGATTTCTGAGGGAGAGCTGGAGGCAAGGGTGAAAAGACTTCTGGAGCTGGTTCATCTTGACCCAGAGATTAGAGGATATATGCCCTCGGAATTGAGTTTCGGGATGCAAAAGCGGGTGAGCTTGGCTCGGGCGATAGCCTTGGAGCCTAAGTATTTACTTTATGATGAGCCTACCACTGGCTTGGACCCGTTTACCGCTCGGCAAATTAACCTTTTGATTTTAGAATTAAAGGATAAACTGAAGGTCACCAGCATCGTGGTTAGTCACGATTTGGAGAGTATGAGGCAAATTGCGGACCGGGTAGGGCTATTAGAGGCTGGAGATTTTGTGCTAATTGCTTCCCCAGAGGAATTTGAAAAAAGCGAACAGGAGTTTGTCCGCAGGTTTATGGAGAGTGGTTGATGGGGGAAAGAATTTTAAATATCTTTAGCTTGGGCATTTTCCGGATTTTAGGCGGAGCGCTGGTTGGCTTAGGGAATTTAATTTTAGGGATTGGGGCACGGTCTATTTTTCTCTGGGAGGTAATAACCAAAATTGGGAAAAAGCCGTTTGAGCTCAGGGAATTTATTTTACAGCTTTATTTAGTTGGAGTGCGTTCCTTAGCGATTGTTGCGGTCAGCGGATTTTTTGTGGGTGGAATTACTGTGCTTCAGTTTCATTACGCGTTAAGTCTGTTTGGCGCCCAGGTTTATTTAGGAGGGGTTACCACCTCAGGCTTGCTTCGCCAGGTTGGTCCGGTGCTGGTGGCGATTATGATTACTGGTCGGGTGGGCGCATTTATTTCTGCGGAATTAGGCACGATGCGGGCAAGCGAGCAAATACAAGCGGTCCGGTGCTTAGGTCTGGACCCGGTCTCGGTGCTGGTTCTGCCCAGGTTTTTAGCAGTGGTGATTATGATTTTTCTGCTGACCATTGTGGGTCTTCTTATCAGTTTAGCTGGCGGTGCGCTGGTTTCGTTTTTCCTGCTCAAGGTGAGTATTAGTTATTATCTGGTCAATTTATTAAAGCTGACCACGATTCAGGCTTTTCTCAATGGGATGGTCAAGAGCCTGCTTTTTGGGATTCTGATTGCGACGATTTCTTGTTATGAAGGCTATTATTCTGCGCCGAGCGCAGAGGGAGTTGGGAAAGCAGTGAACCGGACCTTGACCTATGCGTCAATCTCGGTGTTTCTGGTCAATTATATAATTACCGCGATTGTCTCTTTAACTTTTACCTTGGGAGAAAATATCCTTTTTCTTTCTGGAGCCAGATGAGCGAGTGGGTAAAAAAAAGGGTCAGCAATCCTTATTTAAGGGCTTTGGTTTTGGGTTTATTGGATATTTTTTATATCGCCCGATTGGGTTTGAGCGTTGAAGGCATCGGCAGTAATTTTTTGCGGTTTTTTGAGGCGGTGGGAGGAATCGTCTGGCTTTTTATAAAAAGTTTGGTGCAGATATTTTTACCGCCTTATCGGCTTAGGGAGATATTAAAGCAGATGGAGATAGCGGGCTGGCAGAGCATTCCTCTGATTGGCATCACGGTAGGGTTTATCGGTCTGGTGACGGTTCTGGAGTTGGATTATCAACTTTATCGGGTGGTGGGGAATATTGATTATGTGCCGGGGTTTGCCGGGATATTGATTTTTAGGGAATTCGGACCCACGGTGGTTTCTGCAATGTTCTCGGCCAAGGTAGGCGCGGGCTGGTCCGCGGAAATCGCCAATATGAAAATCACGGAGCAGATTGACGCAATGGAGCTAAATTCAGTTAATCCGATAAAGTATCTGGTGGTGCCGAGATTATTAGCCAGCGTGGTGATGCTGGTCGCGCTCAGCGTGGTGGGGGCGAGTTTTGCTTTTTTTGCAGGCTGGATTATAGCTCGGCAGAATTTTAGCTTCTGGGCGTATTATATAATGATGAGCAAGTTTATTAGGCTCACGGACTTAGGGACTTTATTTACCAAAGCTCTGGTTTTCTCGTCGGTAGTGCCGATTACCAGCGCCTGGTATGGATTTAAGGCAGAGGGAGGAGCCAGAGGAGTGGGAGAAGCGACCACCAAATCAGTGGTCAGCTCTATCTTGATTATTATCTTGTTAGATTTCATTTTAAATACCTTAGCTGACAAATTATTAAAAATCGTGTTAGAATAAAAAATATGAACCGATTTAGTTTAGAGGTTAAGGTCGGAATCGTGGTCAGCTTAGCGGTGGTCTTGATTTTGGGATTTCTTTTTATCTTGGGACAATATAATCCTTTTGCCAAGAGTTATCGGATTTATGTTTTATATAATTTTGCCGGCGGGATTGAGTTAGGGAGTCCGGTTCGGGTCGCAGGGGTGAAGGTAGGAAAAGTGGACCAGATTCGGTTTTTTGAGCCGGGGTATGTTTTTCAAGGGATGCCAGTGGCGCTCTCACTTCGGCTGATGATTGACCAGAGAGCTAAATCAATGATTCGGGAGGATTCCAAGTTTTATATCAATATGGCGGGGATTATTGGCGAGAAATATATTGAAGTCCTTCCGGGAAGCGCTTCTGCTAAGATGTTGGAAAATGGCGCTTCAGTTAGAGGCATAGACCCGCCCAGAATAGAGCAATTATTGAGCCAGGGATATGATATTTTTGAAAGGCTGAGCGAAAAGTTAGAATCCTTTAGTGAGGAAGATAAAGAAAAGGCGCTATCTTTGTTTGATAACCTGATTATTCTGGTGAATAACTTGAATGGTTTGCTTGAGGTTATCTCGCCTCAAAATGCAGAGGAGAGAAAACAATTGCAGGCAAGGCTCAACCAGCTGGATGAGACCCTGACCCTGCTTCATTCTATCAGCCAGCGGTTAGATAAAATTAGCGCTCGGCTGGATAGCGAACTTGAGACCATTACCCAGGCAAGCATAGAGAAAAGCATTCGCCAGATTCTTCAGAAAGAAGGCATCACGGTTAATATCGGCACTATTTTGGGCAAGCCTAAGTATCCTTCTCCAGAATCAGAGCGGTCCCTTTCCGAAGGTGAGCAGGAAAAAGCTAAATAGGGAAAGAGGTTTAGCTTGTCGGAAACGGTTATGAGCCTGATGCGCAGAGGCGCAATCACCTGTGCGGAGCAGACCAGCATTCGGGAGGTCGCTCAAATTATGATGGTGAATAGAATTCGGTATTGTGTGGTAGTGAACCAGAGCCATGAGGTGGTGGGGATTATTTCTGCTCGGAGCATTCTCAAAGCGTTTGGCAAAGAGCTTGACCAGACCAAAGCCAAAGATATCCTTTTGCCTTATACCATAAGCATTACTCCCAGCACTCCTTTAAAAGAGGCGATTGAATTGATGGGCAAGAAAAAAATTGAGCATCTGGTGGTGGTTTCAGAGCGCTTGGGAAGCAAAGCGGTTTTAGGAATTTTGCACGCCAGTGATATTATTATTCATTTGGCAAAGGGTTGAGGGGAATGGTCCGAGTTTGCGACTTGATGCATAGAGGGGTGATTTATTGTTACCCTCTTGATAGCGCCAGAGAGGTCGCTAAGATAATGGCGACCAATCAGATTCGGGCAGTGGTAGTGGTGGATGAGACCGGGGAGGTCTGGGGGCTGATTTCCATTATGGAATTACTTGGTCTTTATGGTCAGGAGCTTGAGAAAATCAAGGCAGAGGAGATTATGAAGCCTTATAAAATTGAGGTTGACCCACAATTGCCTATAGAAAGTGCGATAGCTTTAATGAAGAGAAAAAAAATTGACCAGCTCATCATCATTGACCCGCATGCTGGGCCTAAAAGACCGGTCGGAATTTTAACCAGTTTTGACATTGTCCAATATATGTCGGGGTTGCAAGTTGGGCATTATGAGTCCCAGTTGAAAATGAAGGACTGATAAAAACTTTGGAGGTCTTAAGAGCCAATTCCAAAAACCAATTTTTTTTAGTTCCTCCTCTGGGGTTGATAACTAATCAGCTGAATGATAAATTATTGATAAACTATTATGAGGGGAAATGAATGTTAGACCTAAAATTAATCTTACAGAACCGAGCAGAATTAGAAAAGAGACTATCGCTTCGGGGAGAAGAATATGACCTTTCCGGGATAGAGACGCTGGCCAAGGAGAGAGGACAAATTCAGACAAAAATAGATTCGCTTCGGGCTTTGCGCAATCAGCTTTCCAAAGAGATTGGGGCCCTGCTCCGGGAAGGGAAAAAGTCAGATGCGGAAAAACTCAAGGAACAAGCCAATGCCATTCCTTCTCAGCTTGAAGGCTTGGAGCAGAAGCAGAAAGGGCTTGAAAGGGAGCTTGAAGATAAACTGCTTTTGCTTCCCAATCTGCCAGAGCCAAGCGTGCCAAAAGGAAAAAGCGAAGAGGATAATCAGGTAATAAGAGTAGTTGGGAGACCAAGAGAATTTAGTTTTCCTCCAAAAGACCATATTGAGTTAGGGGAATTATTGGGAATTATTGACCTGGGCACTGCCAGCAAAATCGCAAGCGCTCGGTTCAGTCTTCAAAAAGGGGATGGCGCAAAGCTGGAGAGAGCGCTAATCAATTTTATGTTAGAGCTTCATACCAAAGACCATAACTATACTGAGATTTTGCCTCCTTTTATGGGAAATCAGGAGACCTTAATCACTTCCGGGAATCTTCCCAAGTTTGAGCAGGAGCTTTTTAAAGTTGAGCCATTTGGTTTTTACTTAATTCCGACTGCGGAGGTGCCTTTAACCAGCATTTATCGGGAGGAGATTATTGATGAGAGCGAGCTTCCGATTAAGCTCTGCGCTTATACCCCTTGCTTCCGGAGTGAGGCTGGCTCTTATGGAAAAGATGTTCGGGGCTTAATTCGGGTGCATCAATTTAACAAGGTGGAGCTTTATAAATTTTCTCATCCAGAGCGCTCATTTGAGGAGCTGGAGGGTTTGGTCAAGGATGCGGAAAGGGTTTTGGAGCTTTTGGGTCTTGCTTATCGGGTGGTAGAGCTTTGCACCGCGGATTTGGGATTTGCCTCAGCCAAGACCTATGACCTTGAGGTCTGGGTTCCGAGTCAAAAGGCTTATCGGGAAATCAGCAGTTGTTCCAATTGCACGGATTTTCAGGCTCGCCGGGGAAGGATAAGGTTTAAGAAAAAGGGACAAAAAGGGACTGAGTTGGTTCATACTATAAATGGCTCTGGGGTGGCGATTGGGAGATGTCTGGTCGCGGTTCTGGAGAATTATCAGGAAGAGGATGGCACGATTAAAATTCCAGAGGCGCTCTGGGACTATATGGGGAAAAAGGAGATTGTTCCGAAAAGCAATAAATAAAATGGAACTGAAAGAACTGGTTGAGAAAAATCTTGCTGAGAGAAAAATTTTGACAGAATTGTCCGGTAAGCCTGGTCAGATTCCAGTGATTTCTGCGATTGGGCGCTCTCTGGCAGAAGCCTGGGAGAATTCTATGCTCGGGCTTTATTATTTTGGAGCTGAGCTTAGAACTGAATATGACCGGAGAGACCAGAATGGTAATTTTATAGACCTACCGAGCAGGGATTGCTCAATGAGGATGATAATAATTGACCCGCTTGGGGAGCCGATGGTTCATCGGGCATTTCCGGGAGGGCTGGAGGATTTAGAAGAATATAGGTTGGAGGTAGTGGAAGGGATTAAGGATGGCTGGATAAGAAATCCCAATGACCCTTTAGATAAGCGCTGGGAATATACCTATCATGAACGACTTTTCAGTTATAAGGCGAATGGAAAAATTTTTGACCAGATTGACCAGGTTGCGGAGCAATTAGCCAAAGTCCCTCATACCCGTCGGGCGCAGGCTATCACCTGGCAGGTCTGGCAGGACACAAGGATAGAGCATCCGCCCTGTCTTCAAAGCCTTTGGTTTCGGTTATTACCTGTTAAAAAGAGTGATTATTTATTAAATATGAATGTTCGGTTCCGTAGTAGGGACGCTTATGACGCCGCGTTTATGAATTGTTTTGCTTTGATTTTTTTGATGAAAAAAGTGGCGGAGCTTATCCAGGAGAAAGCAAGAATTATCCAAAAGAACCCTAAATTTAAAGTTGGTTTAGGAAGATATGTTGATGAGTCAGACTCTTATCATATTTACGGACATCGGCTGGAGGATTTTAGGAATAGATTTTTAAGACAGGTTTTGAATAGAAGTTTTGAAGAAAGGACCTGGACTTTAGAATTTGCCAGAGCTGTTTTTGATGAGGCAAGACCTAAAATTTTAGAAAAGATAAAAAATCAATAACTATTAGTTAAGGACAGAATTTTAGTATAGAAAATATCCGATAAAATTTGGACTTCCCCCAAAAATAATCGGTTAATTTGAGATTTGGTTTTGATTTCAAGGGGATAGGATTTTTGACAACTGAAAAATGGGGGAAGTTTTTTGAGAGGCAAAAAGGACCTCCGGTGAT
>Ga0172364_10001335_pt1 | contig 18905 bp, 18 predicted proteins | sample LakKivSesite10cm_FD_114545 | JGI IMG/M metagenome (GOLD analysis project Ga0172364, IMG submission 114545) | Sediment microbial communities from Lake Kivu, Rwanda - Sediment site 10cm | ecosystem: Environmental > Aquatic > Freshwater > Lake > Sediment | place: Rwanda: Western Province, Lake... | reverse complement strand
TTGCAGCTTGTCAAAAAACCGATGGAATATCTTCCATCTTGCACAGACAAAGAACTAAGCTATTTGACCAATGAGGACCTAAGATTCTCTCCAATAGCGATCTAGATTTGCGACCTACATTTCATACCTCTTTTTTCTGTATAACGAGCGGTTCCTAGAGAACTGGAGACAACAAATGGAAAACTTTGATACTGAAAAGTTCAAAAATGAAGCCTGAATACTAAGCAATAATCCAAAAGCTTTTTTGTTGGAATATGTTCATCTATTGTTAAGTGACTTTTACTATGGCAAAAGAAGAGGAGATAGAGGAAGAGAAGTTAAAGGCTGCTCTCGAAAAGGCAAAAAGCGTAGACATCGACAAGATGATGAGAGCTTTTGTCGAAATGTTTAGAGCATATTCTGAGATGATTAAAAGAATCGGACTCCTTGAAAGAGACAATAAAGATGCATTTGATTCTATGGCTTACCTTGGTTCTATTGCTCCTCAATTCCTGAAAGCACTAGCCAAAAGGGCTCCTCCGGCTGAATTTGGGGCATTCATACAAGCATTCCTAGATTTGTTTGAGATTGCTCCAAAGCTGGATGAGATAATGAAGTTGCCTGCAGAGGAGAAAATACAGATTGCGGAGAAGTTAGGGAAGATCGCTGACACTCTTGAAGAAATGATTATTAGAGTGGAAAACCAAAAGAAAGTGGAGAGCAAACATGATGTTCAGGCTCGAAGTGCTTGAAAATATCAACGAAGTGCGTGTTGACCTTACTCATAGAATAAGAATGGTTACGAGAGTCTTTGAAGAGCCTTATGCTGAGTTGGCTAACTTAGCTCGAGAAATCATGAAAGCGATAAGTTCTCCGCAACCTATGAAATGGGAATACGTGATAGATTCTGCAACTGGTTTAAAAATTCTTAAATCGGAGAAAGATCCAGAAGCTTTAGACCGTGTTCGTCAGATGTCTGACGAATTATTCAAGTGAAAGGCTAGATGCCAATTCCCAACATTTTTTAGATACAAACATCATAATCGATTATATAATCCCTTCAGAGAGGGCAAAGTATGCTTGTTCTTATGAACTCTTAGAAAGAGTGAAGAAGGGAGATTTCAAAGCTTGGAGTGCAGATTATACTTTATCCGAGACTCTTGGAGAATTAAAAAAGAGGAAAGAGGAAAAGAACGGAGTAAAAGATGTTCTAAGAGAGACCCTATCAACTTTTGAAATCGAACGAATGACAAGAATAATAGAAGAGTTCAGGAAAACGCCAAATCTTGAGATTTTTGAACCCAAACAAACTTCACAAGAAAAAATATTTGATAAAGTGAAGACAGTCTGTATTCAAGCCACAGACGCTTTAGTTTTGTTATCCGTACTAGACCTTAGAGAGAAGTTTGGGAATATTATCCTAGCGACACGAGATGGAAAATTGTTAGTAAGAGCCAAAAGACTGATCCAAACCGCACACCCAGTTGACTTGATAGGCTCCTGCCCTAGCAACTGCATCTCTAAATATGAGTGTAAATTCCATAAGTAACTAGGCGAGCCCCTCTGGTTAACAAACTTCTTTTAAGACCCGAAGAGTTAACAGAACCTCAAAGGAAAATTGATTTAAGTTCAGCCATCAAAAGGCTACATGCACATAAACAGGGACTGTGACGTTGATGAAACCCGAAATCAGTCTTAAGGGCGTTGTTGTACCTATGCTGACGCCATTCAAGGAAAATGGAGATCTAAACACTGATGCGCTGAGAATGTTGACGGATTGGTTGATCGAGCAAGGAATACACGGCTTATTTCCCGTAAGCAGTATCGGTGAGGCTGCAAAATTAAGCATGGATGAAAAGAAAACCATAATCAAAACCGTTGTGGATGTCACGAATGGCCGCGTCTTAGTGGTGCCCGGCACAGGTTTTCCTGATGAACGGCGCACCGTACAGCTTACAAAATACGCGCAGGATGTTGGAGCCGATGCAGCTCTCATAGTGGAACCATACTACCAGAAGCCATCAGTAGAGGCCCTTTATGACTATTACAAGACAATTAACGATTCCATAAAGGATTTTCCCTTGGTACTTTACAACATCCCGATTTTTGCGGGATATGAACTCACCCCTGAACTAGTTGCCAAGTGTGCCGATTTAGAGAATGTTGTCGGCATCAAAGACAGTGGCGGAGACATCTCCAAATTCAACTTCATGCTGCACTTAGCCGGCGACAGAATAGCAGTCTTACAAGGCATAGACCTACTGTTTCTTCCATCATTGGCCATCGGATCACCCGGCGCGATGATCGGAGGTGGAAACGTAGCGGCGAAACCAGAGGTGCAAATGTACAACGCATTCATTGACGGAGATCTCAAGAAGGCAAGGAGCATTCATGAAAAACTTGTACCACTCTGGCTTGTCCTAGGCGGATATGGAACCTTTCCAGTCTCATACAAAGAAGCCGTTACCATGCTTGGAATACCAATGGGTCCAGCAAGGAAGCCCGCGGAGCCATTGATGGATGACCAAAGAAAGAAGATGAAAGAAACCCTCACACAAGTCGGATTACTTCAAGGATGAAGCTTCACACGACAAACCCGATCTTCGCAGATTTGTAAGTTTCAAATTGCTCGTGCGCTTCTTGAGCCTGGTCGAGCTTGTAGGTTGTGTCAACTATCTGGTCTAAATGAGTCTTATGAAGAACCAACAGATCCATAAGCTCTTGTATCGACTGGATCAGAAATAGACGGTTGCCAGTTACAAAGCGTTCATATAACAAGTCTGAATTGAACCCTGAGACTTCAAAGCGGTCCTTTCCAAAACCTACAGCGCAGACTTTTCCCCCTTCTTTCTTCACACTTTTCACTGCACTGATGAAAGCGTAGCCTGATGCTTCGACGGATGCATCGGCACCTTTTCCGTTTGTAACACTCATAATCAGCTTTGAAGGATCTTCTCTGGCGCCGTTGAAGACTTCATCGCATCCAAATTTCAATCCGAAACCCAGACGTTCCTCGCGAAGGTCAACGCCTATGACATGGGCGCCAAGGACTTTAGCTTCTAAAGCCGTGCACAGGCCAACTGGTCCAAGTCCGTAGACGACCAAGCTGGTGCGAGCATTTACTCCAAGTTTTTTCAACGCTTCGAATGCAGTCCCCGCGCAACAGCCCATCAAGGCTCCATCTGAGAAACTGAAAAAATCAGGTAACTTCCTGACCGATGTTTCACGGTTTAACACGTATTCCGCGAATGTCCCATTCACGTTCGTCGCCAGTAACCATTGACCCATTTCACAATATTCATGATTTCCTTCCAAACATCTGGGGCAGACGCCGCACCCTTGAGCATGATAAATCATCACTCGGTCGCCTTCTTTCACATATTCGACAGCGTCGCCGACTGCTTCGACTATGCCAGCTCCTTCGTGACCTTGAATGAGATTAAAGAAGAAACTTAGAAAGGATTCTTCCGTTTGAAAAGTCCTCAGAACAGGCATCGGCAATTTCCCATCCATATAACTTCTGTACAAATCTTTCAAAGGAGCTCTCCACTTGCCCATATCACTTCCACAGATTGTAGTAGCTTTGATTCTGACCAAAACCTCTCTTTTCTGAGGCTTCGGTACTGGGAACTCCCTTACCTCCGCCTTTCTATCTCCCTTGTACACTATTCCCTTCATACCTTCCTTCATTTCTCTGCGCCTCTTACGTGTTTGCCTAGGAATGAGAGCCAAGATGAACTGATAGTCAGTGTCTACTCTCTCACGCATATACGACTTGTCCTTGTCGCTAAAATTCTGTTCTGATCTTCTCAGACAACATTCTCGATTTTCATTGAGAATGGATGACTGACCTAGTAGGATTTTGGCAGACCCAGAACGTGTTCGCCGATGAAGGCTAAAGCCATTTGATGGGTTACTGGCGCTAATCTTATCAGATTTACCTCTCTCCACCATCGTTCCACGTCGTATTCGACAGCGTAACCGTAGCCTCCAAGAGTCTGCATAGCGTGGTAGACAGCTTGAAATCCAGCTTCAACAGCCACAACCTTCGCCATATTCGCTTCTGCAGCGCAAGGCTGCCCCCTGTCGTATAGCCACGCGGCTCTGTAATTGAGCATTCTGGCAGATTCGATCTTTGCCTTCGCTTCTGCGAGTGGAAACTGGAGCGCTTGGTACGAACCAATCGGGGCTCCGAAGACGTTTCTTTGCTTGCCGTGCTGAACAGCCTTCCTAATGGCGAGAAGTCCTATTCCCGCTGCAGCAGCGGAGAAGGACATTCTCTCAGGGTTCAACGTGTCAACTATGAGATACCAACCCTTGTCTTTCTCACCCAACATGTTTTCTGCGGGAACTTTGAGATCACTAATGTAGACTTCGCATGTTTTTGAGTAGTTGATCCCGTGCTTCTCTATAGGAGCAATTTCAACCGCCGGGTTGGGCAGATCTACCAGAAAAAGGCTTAGACCCATCGTTCTTTTTGGCGCTCGTTCCAATGAGGTCGTTCTTGTTACCAAAAGCATTCCCTTCGCTCGATCAGCTCCCGAGATGAACGTCTTTCGGCCATTGACCACGTATTCACCATCCTTTAGAGCGGCCATCGTCTGTATGTTCAGCGTGTTGGATCCGGCGTCAGGCTCAGTCAAAGCTAGACAAAACTCCATGCCCTTTGCAATTCTACCCAAGTACTTTTCCTTCTGATCCTCACTTCCATGCTTGACAACAGATAGGCCTCCGAAAATAGACGTCAAGCACAGAAACCATGTTCCGGCCAATCCGCAACTTTCAGACGTCAGAGTCTCCATCGCCAAAGTCATCTCAAGCATCCCCATTCCGCCTCCCCCGTACTTTTCAGGAATGACGATGCCCACAAAGCCCGCGTCGACAAGGGCTTTCCAGAAATCATCAGGAAAAGCGTGATTTCTGTCCTTTTCCCTCCAGTATTCGGGACCGAAGTCCTCAGCCAGTTCAGACGCCGCCTTGACTATCATCTTCTGCTCATCAGTCAACTCAAAATCCAAAATCCTCACCGCCAACTCTTGAAAAGAAAACACGTATATAATACTGTTTCTCGAAAACAACAAATGTCAAAGTAGTAGATCGAATTCAGAGAAAGATTCGAAAAGGAACCTCAGCGCGCAAACCAAGCGTTGCGGCCGGCCAAAATCACTTCGGCTGTCGTCTGTTATACACTTCAATCACGTAATTGTCCGGGTCACAGAATGACACAGCGTAGTATCCAGGCTCAAATTCAGGATGCTCTTCACATGGGAACAGGGCTTCAAACCCGCTATTCTTCATCTTTCTCTCAACGACGTCAACAGTTTCCTTGTCTTGAACAAGGATCGCCAGATGATCCGCCACAACGAACTCTTCTCCGGTCGGAGCCTTACGCTTAACCCTTGGTTCACGCAACTCGCCCAACCAGACCTGAAGACTCTGATTAGAAAACCCTACTCCATCCTCAGTGTCCATTATGATCTTGAAACCAAGCCCCTCCAACAAAACCTTGTAAAACTTCCTCGAATTACTCAAATTCGAAACTTCAACCCCAACATGACCAACAACCGCTTGAGTCGGCTTACTTGAAACCATAACATCACACCACGGCAACGACTGAGGCGCTCCTTCACTTAAATAACTTTCGAGCCAATGAAAACGGGTGACTTTCGCGGGTTTGTGGGTGTGCATCCCTAAGACAACATCTTTTTATTGAGGGGATCGATCGGATCGTGATTTTCGCCTACTTCATAGCCGCTGTCAACTCCGTGGGTGTAAACCCGCCGACGTTCGTGTACATGATACTCTTCATCTAATTGGTCCTGTTCATGGTCTTCGCAGTTAACTAGGCTCTGCAGTACATGGCCGTCGGACGCTGGAAGGATTACCTGTATGGCGAGCGAATCTACATCATACTCAGTTTCGTGGCCAAAACACTACTAGCCTGGCTTGTGTTCTCCGGAGTATTTGCCCCATACTAAGGATTTCCCGCACAACCTCTTTTTTATCCGGATTGTTTCTGGTTGAACCTAGGCATCTTCGTTCTGCAGTTTCCAAACATGCCACATTCTTCAGTCTCATTGTCCCTGGTGAAAAGTCCAAGATGTACTAGGACTAGAGTCCAATCAAGTTCAGGTTAGCTACCAAGAAGACTTTATCAAAGGTTGCCACTAACGTTCTCTCTTTCCTTGTATGTACTCTTCCACTGATTGTTTTGCGATAGAATCTGGCACTTGAATCGGTGGATGTTTAAATGCGTATGAGGATATGCTTAGAAGTTGACCAGCTATTTTGCGGTCTAATGCCAACTTAACCGCCCTTATAACGTCAATCACAACGCCTGCGCTGTTCGGTGAATCCTCAACCTCAAGCTTAACCGTAACGGTCAACGGCCTATCGCCAAACTTTCTGCCCTTAAGCCAAATGTAACAAATCTTCTTGTTCTCTAAGAACGGCACGTAATCCGAAGGACCAATCCTTGTAGGCAACTCATACGGTACAAGACTTGTGACCGCCTCGGTTTTGCTAATCCGCTTGGTCTTCAACCGCTCTTCGACCGTCATATTCAAAAAATCAGTGTCTCCGCCAAGATTCAGTTGATACGTCTCATCAATAATCACACCCCTATCTACGCACAACCTAACTAGATTCCGATGCAAAATAGTCGCACCCAACTGACTCTTCACGTCGTCCCCAGCCACCGGCAAGCCCTTTTCATCAAACTTTCTGCTCCACTCAAGGTCAGAAGCGATGAACTCCGGGATACAATTAACAAACGCGCAACCAGCGTCCAAAGCAGCCTGAGCATAAAACCGCGAAGCATCATGGCTTCCAACGGGCAAATAATTGACAAGCACATCTGCTTTTGCCTCCTTCAAGGTGTCCACCGCATCCGCCGGTTGGGCCTCTTTCTCATCATAAACTTTGAAAGGCGCCTTCATATGTTCAGCTACACTGTCCAAAACCGTGCCACGCAAGACCTTCACACCTAGATTGGGCACATCGGTAAATTTCACGGCGCAGTTCGGCTCCGTGAATATGGCCTCTGACAAATCTTTGCCAATCTTATTCTTGTTAACATCGAAAGCTGCAACAAACTTCACGTCTCTTGTGTGGTATCCGCCGAAATTAACATGCATCAAACCCGGCACAGCTACGTCTTCCTTCACATCCTTGTAATATTCCACTCCTTGAATCAATGCAGACGCAGAATTTCCCACGCCTACAAGTGCTACGCGAATTTCCGGCAAGTTTACAATACTCCTTACGCTGTTTGGTTTAAGGCTTTAATGACCGTCTGCTCTATAACTTTTTCTAGAAAGATAACAAGATTAAAAGGGAACTTGAACCAGATAAATCACGCGAGGAGAAGGTGAACATTATGAGTGAAAGCGAAGTGGAAGTGAAATACGAGCCTTTCAAAGAAATCGTGGTCATGGAAAAGAATTACTTTCCAACTCCTGACGAAATCGCACGGTTCGCCTCAATCATCGCTGGCGGCAAAACTGCAGGCCTATACTGGGCCGAAGGCGTGATTTTTCTGTATTTTCCGTTGGCAGCGTCAACAGAAACAACTGCCAAAATGCTCGTTGAACAAAAACGGGTTTACTGGACCTTTCTCGGTTACTCGCTCATGCCCAAATATCAACCTGTAATCGAAACAAGAGAGAAAATGATCGTACCCGTGGTTGACATGACCTCCAACCCATTGATTAAGAAAGTTGCAGTCTGGTTGAAAGAGCAAAAATAAACCCATTTTTCTAAAACTCATTTTTGAGCATGAAGACATCTGATAAGGAGTTTTAACTCGTTGCGGAGCTTGTGCTTAAGAGGGAAGGTTTTTTCTGGAGAAGGTGAAGGAACAAAATTCATCAAGCTTCAATGGGTAAAGAACCAGATAAAAGAAAAACTCGGGTTTACTCCCTACCCTGGAACATTGAACATAAGGTTGAGCCAAGACAACGTCAAACTCAAGGAAGCGTTAACAGATGTAAAAGGCATAGAAATCTGGCCTTCTGCAGGTTTTTGCCGTGGGAAACTTCTCAAGGCCTATTTGATGGGCAACGTGGAATGTGCCGTCGTTGTTCCAGAAGTCGCCGGTTACCCGGAAGACATAATAGAAATTATAGCGTCAACAAACTTGAGGGAAAAACTTCATCTCGCAGATGGCGACATAGTCGACTTCAAGATTATGCTTTGACGCCATATTTTTTTCGCTTGCTCCGGAGAAAGCTATCAGTATATTCTTTTAGACATTGTTTTTTCTGCAGGTACAGTCCATATCTTACGAGAGCGTTCATTGCTCTTGCGGCGTCTTCTGGTGAAGAGTAGGCTGGAATGCTCAACTTGTCAAACCTTGAACGGATGTTCAAAGCCATTTCTGTTTCACCAATGTCACAAGCAACCATAGGCTTCTCATACCTGCTGGCGACCTTCGCCACTTTATCGACGTAGTCCTCTTGCAAAGCTGGAGTATGATGCAAACCGAGCATTATTATGCTGTCAACTTCCGGGTCTTGGAAAAGAATTTCCGTTGCAAGCTCAAACATTTCTGATGTTACTGAGCCAGTCACGTCTATGGGGTTAAGGTTTGTTGCGAACTTCGGAAGCTTACCATCCGCCTTCAACTTCTCAAATTTGCTGATTGTTTTTTCCGAAAAGCGTTTAACTGTTAATCCCTTCAACCCACATTCGTCAACCGCCATTATGCCTGGGCCTCCTGCATCAGTGATGATTCCGACGTTTTTCCCTTTGGCAGGTATCTGCATCGATAACGCCTTTCCAGCATGGAAAAATTCATCCATGTCCTCTGCCCTCAAAATTCCCGTCTGCTCAAAAGCAGCATCATAAATCTTATCCGATCCAGCTATAGCGCCAGTGTGCGAAGCAGCGGCCCGTGCGCCAGCCTCTGTTCTGCCAGATTTCAAAGCCACAACAGGCTTTATCTTCGTAATCTCTTCACCCGCTTTCAGAAACTTTCTTCCTGACCTGATATCTTCAACATACAGCAAAACCACATTAGTTTCCTCGTCATGCAACAGGTAGCGCAGCATCTCTGCCTCGTCCACGTCGATCTTGTTACCAAAGCTCACAAACTTGCTGACCCCTGTGTGCAAACCGGCCAAATAATCCAGAGCCGCTGCGCCGAACGCACCGCTCTGCGTGACGATCGCTATGTTTCCAGGTATAGGACGCGGCGTCGCAACAACCTCATCCCCTGTTGTCAGAACCTTTGTCTCCGGCAGAAACAGCATGTCCACACCTGTCCTAGAATCATAGACGCCAAGACAATTAGGACCCAAAACCCGTATTCCTGCCTCTTTAGCTATGGTTGCCACTTCATTTTCAAGCTCATGGTTTCCAACCTCTCCGAAACCTGCACTGATTATTACAGCCGTCTTGACTTTCTTAGCCGCTGCTTCCCTCATTGTTTTCGGCACAATGTCTGCGGGAACAACAACAACAACCAATTCCACCTCATCAGGGATTTTAGTTATAGTCGGGTAACACTTTACCCCCAGAATCGAATTTTCGTTCGGATTGACAGCGTAAATTTCGCCTTTGAAAACCTGCCTCGTCTTGTTATCGACAAAATTTTTGAAAATCACGTGCCCCGCCTTGTCTATCTTTTTCGTCGCTCCCACAACCGCGACTGAATTGGGTTTAAAAAAAGCACCCAGCCTCTTAGTTGCCTCATACATAAGCCTTTTCACCGTTTGCTTCTAAGAATAACTATGGGTTTATGTCTTACTCTATCCAGCATCTCCCAACTCACACCTGCCAAATCTACTTTAAACTTGTCAGCCATATCCCACACTGTTCGGCCAGCACCGAAACCTCTAGACTGATTCGCAACCTCAGCAACCTCCAACGCATTCTCAACCGAAACCGTGCATCCAGCAACAGCCAAAGGCGTAGCCCTCCGTTCAAACCTAAACATCCGCCCGACAACATATGCAACAACCCCCCCGAAAGAATGAATCCCCCTAATCGGTTTTGGACGCGGCGTAAAATGAAAATTCCTAAACGAATAAGTCTTATCAGTGTCCACGATCATCACAAAAACTTTCTTCCGCAGAACAGACCATATCTGGCCACGCATTTTTTTGGCTATCCCATCAGCATTATTCAAAGGCAAACTCACGTATGAATAGGGTAAATTGCTTCCATCAATGCCTCCTTCAGAACCAAACATCAAAGCCTGCAATAAGCCCGCATACTGCAAAGCCACCTGTTTATGACAACCACCCATGCTCAACGGATACCCACGAAGCCGACACAACAGCTTTGCCCGAAGACGACACAACGGACCGAGAAAGTAGCCCCAGACGATCCGCATCCAAAACCTTGCAATCAGCATGGCATTTAAACTAGGCTTAACCCTGCTTTCATCCACAATATTGCCTAAAGCGGTTGAAATCGCCTTTTCAGAAACAACCACAAAATCCCCATCGCAAATCCTTCCCCGTACCCCTCTAACAATCTCTCCCAGGTAATCCTTCCCCGGTCTCCAATACCTTGTGGTTACAGTCAAAACCTTAAATTTAGTCATTAACGCAACCGTGTAAAATCAACGTGTTCCTATTATATTAGACATGATTAGCTCCCCCCTTTCTGCGGAACAAGTTTACAGCGGTAAAAATTGTTAGCTCGATGGTCTACGTTTGTAAAGCAATAGTATGATATGTGCAGCAAACATGTAAAACAAAGAATCAGAAGTGCGATGTGCACGTGTTCTAAACTTTGGAACTGTCTGTTCTAGACCGTAGAATTATATGTTGGGAAGCTGCATACATCAGTGATGATGGAAATGCGTCGGGCAATATTGGTTTTCGCATTGGTTGTGGTCACAGTCGTTTCTTCTTTTGCTATAGTCTATCCGAGCTTATACAATGGAATGAAGAGCAGGGAAGATACTGTAGTGGGAAAAGGAACTGTCAAATATCTAGATTTTGAAGGAGGTTTCTACGGAATAATCGGCGATAATGGAGAGCGCTACGATCCGCTTAACATGGCTGAAGAATTTCAAGTCAATGGTTTACGCGTGCACTTTGAGGTAAAAATACTTCATGAAACCGGCACCTTTCACATGTGGGGAAAACCAGTATCCATAGTAAATATTCAAAAGTTGGGCGTCAATGACAAGTGAATGGGGAGAATGAGTGATTTTGTATGCGTTCGATGGAAAATTCCTCCAATACCCTCTCCTTTCTTCCTTCACTCATTCCCCCACCAAAGGTATCTCTTTAAGAATATGAGTGCAGAGAAATCTTCAAGGAACCTGAGCAAAAACCACCAACACAAACAGCAAGTGCTTATTGTCCAAGGTGCCACCAATATTTTGTTAGAACTCCAAAAGAGTGCGCTGTAAAATCTCATAGCTCTTACAGACTGCGGAATTTTTCCTTTATTTCTCGAATGTTGCATTCTGGCGGTTTCATTTTTCCTTCAGTGCACCAGCCAAGTTCGACGCAGGTCGGTCCGCAGTTCTCAAACAATACAGACGCAGCTTTCTTCGCTTGCTTCAGCATTTCAATTGCAACTTCTCTAATCTCCCATTGAGCCCGAGCGCAGCATCGCAAATTGAAGAAGTGCCGCAGCTCCCTAGCGTTCATCGTCACGATTATGTTGGTTTTCGCAGCATTCGCCAGAATAAATCTTGCATCCTCTTTCGGAATTTTCATCTTCAAAAGTTTCTGGTAAGTTTCAGAAATTCTCTCCAACGTCTCGTCAAAAACTCTCTTGGCTTCTGCATTGCCTGCAATACTTTGTGGCGTCACATATTTCTCTAAAGTATCGTACGTTACATAGCGTTGACTCTGCTGCGTGTACGAGGCGATGCGGTGTCTGACAAGCTGATGTGTCATAGCCCTCGACACGTCCTCAATGCTAAAAGTGAAAGACGCATGCTCAATAACAGAAGCATGCCCATAACCAGTCACCCGCCGAATTTTCGCCTTGGCAGTTTCAAGATCCATTTTCGCCAGAATCTCCGAAGGTCTTCCACTCCTTATCGACGTTGACGCCGCAGCTCCGCACAAAAGCTCCGCATCCGCTGTGTAACGGAGAAGCTTAACCCTCAATTCCTAACCCACCCTTTCATTCTGACACGAAAGTAATAGACTATTGGAAAATCACGTATAAATTATCTATCAAGGCATATAAAATAATGCTAATAAGAGCGCACGTGTGCATCTTACTTTTGAGAGAAAAATATAGATTGCAAGATCGTTGTAGAGTTAGAAGATGTGAGGAATTGTTTCAATGAGTGGTGACGCAGATGTTGTTCGGCAAGCATGGAGTCACTTTGAAGATTTTCAACACGTGTTCCTAGCAACTATGGATGGTGATCATCCAAGGGTTAGACCAGTGACGCTGATCTATTTTGACAAGAGATTTTGGGTTACAACGGGAACAAGAAGCGCAAAGGTCAGACAGATACAAGATAATCCCAATGTGGAGTTCTGTTTGCTTTTCAAAGAGGCAGACGATGACTGTTGTATAAGAGTCGGCGGACTGGCCGACATAATCAAGGACAGAGAAACAAAGGCAAAGATAGCTAAGCATTGTGATTTCTTCAGCAAACATTGGGAAAGCGTGGATGACCCTGACTACACTTTATTGGAGATACGTCCTGCTGAAATTACATATGTAAGCCCTGAAAAAATCACCAGCGTGAAACTCTAACACTTGCACTGGCAAATATGTCAAACGCCACACTGAAAAGCCTAGCAGGCTCTTCTATGCTCAAAATGGCTGAACAGACAAAATAGTGTTGACTATTGCCACAGTCCCAGTGTTCACTATAGTACTGGAACCCTTACGGCATTCTGCGTCAGTATACTTGACCATGTGTGTTGACGTTTAACCGTCGATGATTTTTATTAAGATAATCTTTTAAAACCGGAGCAAGAATAGGATATAATCAGGAATTAGCCTCCGGTGGGTGTTGTTGTCTTCGCTTGAACATTTACAGAACGGTAGATATGCTATCATAAAAAAGCTCGGCGAAGGTGGAAAAGGCATCGTGTACAAGGCCAGAGACACCGCTTTGAACCGCGTTGTTGCAATTAAAATGCTTAGAAGTGCAGTTTCAAGCGAAGACGCATATTCCCGTTTTATGCGTGAAGCACAGGCTGTAGCGAAGCTTAATCATCCAAACATCGTTTCCATCTATGACATTGGCAAAGAAGGTGAAAAACAGTTTTTCGTCCTTGAATTTGTTGACGGAATGAGTCTTCGCGAGCTTATGAAAACATATCCTGAAGGCAAATGCGACTTGCAGACAGTCCTAAGAATCAGCATAGACGTTTGCAGCGCTCTCCAATATGCACATTCTCAGGGCGTTCTGCATCGCGACCTCAAACCCGAGAACATCTTGATTACCGAAGAGGGCATTGCCAAACTGATGGATTTCGGCTTGGCCAAAATGCTCGGCCAGCCTAGTATCACGCAAGAAGGAATAATCGTGGGCACAGTTGCTTATGTGGCTCCAGAAAATGCGTTAGGAAAAGGCGCTGACGCCAAATCTGACCTATATTCCTTCGGTGCAGTGCTTTACGAGATGGTGACTGGAAAACCGCCCTTCGCCGGAGAGGACCCCGTGAAGGTTATTTTTGGTCATATTCATGACTATCCTGTTTCGCCGATTAGGCTGAACTCGAAGGTTCCGCAGGCTTTGGCCGATTGTATTATGAAGCTTTTGGAAAAGGAACCTGGAAAGAGATATCAAAATGCGGCAGCTTTACTTGAAGTGTTGAGAGGCATTGGTGAAGATTTCTTAAGGGAAACTCTTGTGCCCTCTCGCAAGCCAAGCGTTGTTGTTCCAAGTCCTCGTCCTTCAGCAATAAAAGAGATCCAGCTTATCGACAGAGTTGAAGAGATGAGTCTTCTCAAAGAGGCGGTTGATAGGGCAGTTCGCGGCGAAGGTGGTCTCGTTTTCCTCTACGGAGAAGCGGGAATCGGCAAGACACGATTGGCAAGAGAATTGGGAGCTTATGCACGCTTACGTGGTATGCAAGTTCTCTATGGGCGATGTCCAGCTTTGTTCAGAATGGACGGGGTGCCGCCTTATGTTCTTTGGAACGAGGTGATCAAAGACTATCTGCAAATTTGCGCTCCTGAACAACTGTACAAGGTTATTGGCTATTATCCAAGCGAAGTTTGCAAGTTGGTTCCCGAAGTCAAACAAAAGTTGGGCACAATTCCTCAGTCTCTTCCAATAAGTCCTGAACATGAGCGTGACAGGCTTTTTGAAGCAGTTTCGCAGTTAGTTACCAACATTTCCAAGGAAGCGCCGTTGCTTGTTGTTCTTGATGATCTGCAGTGGACTGACCAGTCTTCGCTTCTGCTGCTGCATTATTTGGCTCGCGGTGTCCACAAGGAGTCTCTGCTTCTTTTAGGCGACTATCGTGACAGTGATATTGATGAGAGACATCCATTAACTCCTGTCTTAACAGAATTGAACAGAGAGCGCTTGCTTCAATCCGTCCAATTGAAACGCATGTCTTTCGATGATATTTCAGAGATGATTAAACAGATCTTGGAGCAAGACGATGTTCAAAGGGAGTTTTGTCAACTGGTCTATGAGAAGACGAAGGGCAACCCGTTCTTTGCTGAAGAAGTCATAAAGTCCCTAAAAGAAGAGGAAGTCATCTACCGTGATGGAAACAAGTGGAAGATTAAAGAAGTTGCGCAGATTGAGTTTCCGAAAACCGTCAAGAGCGTCATAAAGGCGAGAATATCTCGCCTAGATGATGATTGTCAAAACGTTTTGACCTTGGCCTCTTTTGTTGGAAAGGATTTCACTTTTGAAGCTCTGTGCGGTGTCACCGGGGTTGAAGAGGACAAGCTGCTTGAATTACTGGAGAAGATGCTCAAAACCGGATTGATCAAGGAGAAGCTGATCCGCGGCGAAGATGTCTATTCCTTTACCGACATCATAGTGAGGGACGTGGTTCATGAGGAAGTCAGCCTTTTGAGGCACAAGAAGCTTCACGGCGTCGTGGGATGCGCCTTAGAGAAGGTCTACGCTGACAATGTTGACCAGCATCTTGGAGAGCTTGCCTACCATTTTCTAGAGGGTGGCGATAAGAAAAAGGCGCTTGACTATTTCTTGAAGGCCGGGGAGAAGGCTGCGAATATTTATGCCAATGGTGAGGCGGCTTCCTACTTCCAGTCTGCCCTCAGGCTTCTTGAGGAGAAGGAGGGTGAACCTCGGGAGAAAGGACGTGTCCTTGAAAGGCTTGGAGACATCAAAAAGCTTGTTGGGGAATATGATGCGAGCATAAAATATTGGAATGATGCCATGCTCTTGCGGAAAAAACTGAATGAAAAAGAAACTGTTGCAAGACTGCACAGAAAAATGGCGAATGCTTTTTGGATGAATCTGGGCAATAGTGAAAAGGCTAAAGAGCATCATGGAGAGGCTCTGAAGATTTTGGAAGCCGAGCCTGAAAGCGTTGAATTGGCAAGTCTCTACGAGGACATGGCGGGCATGGTCGCGATGGGGGCTACTGGAGACATGGCTCAAGCCCTTTCTTGGGGGGAGAAAGCACTTGCGCTTGCCAAAAAGCTGAACGCTCATGATGTTATCGCACTTTCATACATGTGGTTGGGAGAGATTCTGAGTTGGCTTGGAGAAAGAAGGAAAGCCATTGAATGCTTCGAGAAAGCGTTGAGTATAGCACTAGATAATGGTTACATGGAAACCGCAGTGTGGGCATATGACGACCTAGCCGCTTTTGACACTCAACGGAGAAATGAAAGACGCTTGGAATACTATGAGAAGGCATTCGAGCTGGCGAAAAGAGTAGGGACGATTGAGTGGATATCTCTGATTGGTCATCATCTGGCAGCTACTTATGTGGGCATGGGAGACATGAGCAGAGCAATTCCGTTGACGGAAGAATCAGCGGCATTGAACAGGAAAGCTGGCAACATGAGCCTACTTTCATGGTCTTTGAATTTTCTTGGACTTATTTACCAGATTCTTGGGGAGTGGGACAAGAGCGAACAATATCACAAGGAGGCTATGAGCATTTCTCAAAGGTTAGACGATTTTCAGTCAATCGCGTCTAGTTGTGGACGACTCGGATGGCTACATTTTGACAAAGGCGAATATACAACAGCAAGGGAATTGTTCGTTCGATCGATCGAAGTTTGTGAACTACACGGAGCAAAAGGACTACAAATGTCGTTATCTCAATATCTTATCTATACTTATATAGAGCTTGGAGAAATCGAGAAAGTCGAGAATCTGATTGACAATTTGCAGAAGTTTGCTGTCGAAGTGGAGGACAAAGAGCTAACCGCTGGGGCGGATGCGCTGAGAGCAATGCTATTTCGCGCCCAAAAGAAATGGAAAGAAGCTATTGAATACTTTGAAAAAAGTCTTCAGGAGTTTGAGGCTCTAAATGCAAGGCGCTGGAACGTTTACATTTTTGCCAAAGTGGTCCTCTGTGAATACGCTCGAGTTTATTTGGAAAGAGATCAAGAAGGCGACAGAGAAAAAGCTCACAACCTACTCAACCAAGCATTAGAAATATTCCAGAAAATGGGCGCCAAAAAAGAGATAGAAAGAATAATTGCCAAAAAGAAACTCCTTACAGCTTAAAATTATTCGCTTTGGCCTTGTGGAGACAACCTCTCTATGCTCGCATCTGTAAATGGAAGAATAGCCAGGAAAGACATTCACATAGTTGATGTGGCCTAATTTCCTCAGATCAAGGGATTGGGCTGAAGGCTCGCAGGTATTGTTAAAAGTGTGCTCGTTAAGGCTTGACATAGTAGCTAAAGGATCACTCCTTGTAGGCCTTGAACCAAGAAGTAAACGCCCAGCAATGCCATGAAAATCCCGAGTAGGATTGATATCTCTCTTTGTCGTGGGTTTATGTACTTCTCGTGCCGGTGCACCACAAATGAGACAAATACGTAGTAAGCAAAGTCAGAAAGCCAGTGGCCCATAGTGACTATGGCGACGCCGACGACGCCCATTGTTTCGATGCCCCTAACAAGAAGAGCCAGCCCTGCCGTGGCCCACCATGGAGGCTGAGTAGGGTTAAAGGCGGTGTAGAATACTCCACCAACCAGCGAGGAGTTCACTCTAGAGGTTTCCATTTTTATCTCTCCGCTCTTGCTTCTAATCATGCTTATCCCCATGAGCGCAAGGGCTACGCCCCCTATCACATAGATAACCAATTCGTTATGGGCTATCATTCCACCAAAGCCAACTAGAATTATAACAACTATCACCGACTCCCAAAGAGCGTGACCTAAAATTATCGTATGACCTGTTATTTTCCGCTTCTTTGAGGTGTCAAAGACCGTGAATGCTAAGAGAGGCCCAGGAATTACGGCCCCACTAAGCCCAGCGATGAAACCTAGGAAAAGTAAAGCGAGAACTTCAAACACCATACTTTGCTCAATCCAACTGTTCTGAACTTCCTAAGGCACGCAAGCTCTTATGGTTTGCTGGGATAATCCGTTAGAATGGAATATCAAAAGCCTAGAGATGAAATCCTATGGAACCCCAGCGACCAGCAGCAATGATTGGCTTTCACCATTTGTCAAAGAAATAGAACGTCTTTGCTATATTATAGAGCTGAATGAGAGGACTATAATTTCTTGTTAGACATGTGCATAGACGCGGTCGCTTGCGTATTTTCCGCTCTGCATTTCTTCCTCTATTTCATGCAGAAGCAATATTCGCCTGAAGGTCGGCGGATGCGTTGAGAACCAACTGTTTATCGTTCTCCATGTAGATTTCGCTTCTTTCTCCATGGCCAGTTCCAATTCCCTTTCATCCAAGACTCCGTCATGATCCAAATCGTATTCCTCTTTCTTATCCATTATCTCATGAATCTCCTGTTTAGCCAATGCAGGATCGCCTATGTAGAAGGCTCTAACGCCTGATGGTGCTTTTGGTGAAAGCGAAAGTCCGTAAGTGATTTTTGCCAGCGCACTTTCAAGGTTTCTAGGAGCACCTGTCACATAGGCTGAGTACGCATCCGAATAATGCTCCCGCAATCTGCTGAGCCTCATTACACACAGCAATGAAATGATGTAAACCACATAAGAAAGAGCTCCAACCGCGAACAACGCTGCTCGCATGCTGCCCTCGTCTCTTTGTCTACGTGAACCTCCTGAAACCCACGCGGCTTGCCATGTTCCCCGTGCAACAAGATAAGCAAGCAACGGCAGTGCTGAAAGCACCGTCATCACAATGTAATCCTTATGTTTTATGTGCCCCAGCTCGTGTCCAATGACGCCTTTGACCTCATCTTCATTCAGATTCTTAAGCAGTCCTTCATGAACTGCCAAAGTGGCACTGCTAGCGGTTCTCCCAAAGACAAAGGCGTTAGGAGTGTTCTCCGGAACTATCGCCAGCCTCGGCATCGGTATCCTGCTCTTATCTGCCAGTTCTTTCACGATGGATTCAAGCCATGGGTTTTCACCAGACTTCAGATACTGCAGACGCGTTGACATCCTAACGATGGCTGGGCCGATGAGATACTGAAACAGTATAAAAATGATTGGAAGCACGATTATGAGGATCAGGTCGTAGGTTAAGCTCAGCTGGACAACGAATGCCTGAATAATGAATAATACGGCTGCGAGGAATGTGGCAAAGATGAAGGCGACTAGAAATATGCTTGTTCCCATTGCAGCTTTCAACTGGGCTAATCCAGCCAAAGTTTCGCCACCGTATCTTATTGAACAGAAAAATTGGCCGAATTAAAGTTTTTCCTTAGTATGAGGAGAGGAAAATTAAGATAGATGATTCGTACATAAACTAAAAGAAGCCGGCAAAACACGCAGCCAGTTAAAGGTGAAAACCAGTTTGGATGTGCGCTCACTGATATTCCTGATGGAACTGGCAAGCTCCGTCATAAGCTTCATCGTCGGATACTACGCGTTGAAAGCCTACA
>Ga0172364_10001328_pt1 | contig 18960 bp, 14 predicted proteins | sample LakKivSesite10cm_FD_114545 | JGI IMG/M metagenome (GOLD analysis project Ga0172364, IMG submission 114545) | Sediment microbial communities from Lake Kivu, Rwanda - Sediment site 10cm | ecosystem: Environmental > Aquatic > Freshwater > Lake > Sediment | place: Rwanda: Western Province, Lake... | reverse complement strand
TCACCCGGCCCATTGGAAAGGACGACACCGTGGGGCTTAAGGTCGAGGATTTCGTCAGCCGGAGTCGAGGCTGGAACAACGAGGACGTCCATCCGTTGGTCAACGAGGCGGCGGAGGATGTTCCGTTTGATCCCGAAATCATAGGCCACGACGAAATAATCAAAGTGACTTCTTCTGAGATATCCATGGGGCCAGGTGTAGCTTCCTTCCCTCCAGCGATAGGGTTTGGCGCAGGTCACCCCCTGGACAAGGTCCAGGCCAACGATTGACGGGACTCTCTGCACCCGCTTGCGGAGACTCGGGAGGTTTGTGTCTCCAGTCGTCAGCAGGCCGCGCTGCGCGCCGGACTGGCGGAGGATCCGGGTCAATTTCCGGGTATCGATTCCCTGGATGGCGGGGATCTGGTGACGCCTGAGATATTCGGCTAGGCTTTCGCGAGACCGCCAGTTGGAGGGGGCGGATGCCATTTCTTTCAAAATGAAGCCTTCAACCCAGGGCTTCCCGGACTCCACATCTTCCGAGTTGCAGCCCGTATTCCCGACAAGCGGGTAGGTCATGGTCACGATCTGGCCCTTGTAGGATGGATCGGTGAGAATCTCCTGGTAGCCGGTCATGGAGGTGTTGAAGACGACCTCACCCTGGGCCTCCCCATCATAGCCGCAAGAATACCCTTCAAAGACAGTTTCATCTTCTAGAATGAGGCAGGCCTTCTTGGAAAAGCTCAAGGTCAAGTTTGTCCCTTGAGCCTTCGCGCGCATTGGCGCCATTTTACAGATTCTTGGACACAAAGAAAAGAGCGCGCCGCAGTTTAAAGGACCTCGGTCGAAAGGGTCTTCCGGCGCTCCTCGAGTATCCTCTCGTATTCGAGAGGATGAAGAAGGCGGAGATCCCTGCCGGTAATCTTCCCGTTCAGCCAGACTTTGCTCATCGGGAAAACCTCGGGACTGAGGTGGACGTTGTACATGTGCCAGATGATGACGGCCAGGAAGGCCAGGATGGCCTCGTAGCCATGGACGATGATGAAAATATCGTGGACCCAGAGAGGGAAAAGCCGGAGCGACAGCTCCACATTCCACATGAAAAAACCGCTGACGATCATTACGGCCGTACCCCAGGCGAGAGCCCAGTATTCGAACTTTTCGATGAAGTTGTAGCGTCCATAGAGGGGGCGATTTTCGAACAGCCAGTAGGGACGGTGGTTGAAGAATTTCCGACCGAATCCGTGCCGATAGAGAAAGCGGCTGAGTCCGAGGTTATAGCCGAAAAGTCCCACCGCGTCCTTGACGTCCTGCCAGCGAGGAATCATGGCTTTGAAGTTTTCTCGTCCCCGATGCGTTGTGGCGGTGTAAACGACATGGGCGATGACATTGGCGATCATGAGGAGGGCGGCCACCCGGTGAATAACGCCGCGAACGGCAAAGCTCCGGCCGCTCGGGATGAGCCAGCGGAAAATCCGGACATCATAGAAAAAGAGAGGTAGCCCGGTGATGATCAGGAGAAAGAACGTTCCGATCAGCACCCAGTGCTGAATCCTCTCGGCCAGGTTCATCCGGAGAAAAACTTCATCGTCCCGGATGAGAGGCGGGCTATCCACGCTTTTCCTCCCTGAGGATTCGGCGGAGGAAGTCGGCCGCAATGAAGATCACCATGACGACGATGATGACCGAGATGATGATGACATAGACATTCTTGACGACATGAGAGGCTCTGTATTTCGCCGTCTCCACCTGTTCGGGTGAGCTGTGGACGCGGCCCTCCGCGAAATGGCGGCTCGCTCCCGGGTGGCATTGTCCACAGGTGGCCGGGAGGTTATTCTTATGGATTGTGGACTTGGGGTCCGAAGAAGCCCGGATGTCATGATACCCATGACAGGAAGCGCAGTTGGCCACCCGGATCTCGCCAAATCTGGCCGCCGTGCCGTGGAAGCTCTCACTGTAGGTCTTGAGGCGCGAAGTCAGAAATCCATACTGGCGGCTCAAAGCCAGGTCGTCGTGGCAGCGGGAACAGACCTGGGCCACTTTAGTGGCATAGACAGAGGAGTTGACATCTTCGGGCGAGAGGATGTCGTGTTCGCTGTGGCAGTCGGTGCAGACGGGAACATCCTTAATCCCCTTGACATAATCCAGGCCGTGAACGCCCTCCAGATAACTCTTCTGAATGCCGACATGGCAGGTGCCGCATGTTTTGATGATGTTTTTCCGGGAAACCAGGGACCCGGGGTCAGCGACAGCCGTGATATTGTGAGCACCGTGGCAATGGCTGCAGTTGGCCGACATCGTCAGCCCGGATTTCTCCAGGGCCTTGAAATGCGCGCTCCGGTTGTATCCGCCGATGAAGCCGGCACCCTTCTTTGAGGGCACTGCTTCCAGGTGGCATTTTTCGCAGGTGGCGGGGAGATTGAGGGGAAACGTCAGTGAGTCGAAGTCGTCTTTGGGCCGGATTTCATGGCTGCCGTGGCAATCTTTGCAGCCAACCGCAATCCTGGCCTGGCCCTCCGCGCTCGCCTTCTGATGGATGCTGGTCGCAAATTCCCGGAGCGCCGCTTCGTGGCACTCTCCACAGGAGACCGGGTTGAGCAACGAATCATGGGGATAATCTTTGGTTTTGCGGAGATCGAGGTGACAATCAACACAAGAGATTCCCGCCTGCCCATGAATCGACATCTCGAACCCGGCCCGGTCGACAGACATTGCCCTTCCCGTTTCCGACTTGAGCTCTTTGTCCTCGTGGCAGGCCAGACAGTCTGCGTCGGTTTGAGGGGCGGCCAGCGCAAACGGGAGCAGAACCAAGACAGCCCACGAAAGGGTGCAGACGCGTTTTGCCTCGCCTCGGGTCATTTTCTGAGCAGTCGGGTCTTTCGGATGAATCCGGGGATGAACCAGACAACGGTGATGAAGAGAAGGGCAAGAACCAGGATAACAAGGACGCGCTGAACGATGAAGAGCGGGGGTGAGGTTTTAGAGTCCGGGCCGATATGAATTTTGGAGGAGGCGATCTTCTCCGGCATCTTGGGGTGGCAGTCGGCCTGGCCGCAGGTCGAGCGCAAGTTGGCCGGGTGGACCTTGGACAGGGGGTCTGCGGCCGGCCGGATGTCATGCGTGCCGTGACAGCTGGCGCAAGTCGCCGCCGACCGGGAGCCAAACCCGACGGCGATGCCGTGGAGGCTGTCGATGAAGGTGGCAATCTTGTCCTCGGAAACGCCGTATTTTTTCATGATCTCGGGCCGGGCGTGGCAGCCGGCGCACGTTTGGGGGATGTTCTTGCTGAAGACGGGGGATTCTTCATCTTCCGGGGAGGCGATCCCGTGTTCACCGTGGCAGTCGACACAGAGAGGGGAATCGATGTTCCCGGCGAGGGCCTGACGGCCGTGGATGCTGGAGCTGTATTCTTTGAAGATCCTTTCGTGACAGCGGCCGCAGGTCTGGGGCTCCTTGGCCATAAGGTGGGGTTCTCCCACTCCCCGGATATCATGGACCCCGTGGCAGTCGGTGCAGACGGCCGCATAGAGACCGAGTCCCTTTTCGAAAAGGGCCTTTCCGTGGACGCTCCTCATGTATTCTTGATAGGGCGTCTCGCTGTGGATGTGGTACTTGACGACGACGGCCATATCTTCGTGGCAGGCAGTGCAAGTCTGAGGGATGTTCTTGCGGTGGACAGTCGATTCCGGGTCTGCTGCGGCACGGATATTGTGCTTGCCGTGGCAGTCCCAGCATTTGGCCACTTCGCCGATGCCTCTTTCAAGATAGGCCCTTCCGTGGACGCTATCCGGGTAGGACAGGGGATCAAGGCCGGGCCGCGTTTTCTGGTCCTCCCGATGGCAGGTTGAGGTGCAGTTGGGCGGGGGAATGTCTTTCGGGTGCGGCGTCCCTTGATCCCCGCGGCCTCTTTGAACCGCGTGGCAGTCGATGCAGAGAAGTCCTGAGTGGACCGAGGCGGGGAGGTGTCCCTCCTGGATTCGAAGTTGGCTGGCCGTCGCGGACGAGCCGTGACAAGCGAGACAGGATGCATTTTGGGATGCGGTTGCGGGAGCCGTCTGAGCCTGGACAACAGGACCGCCCGGGGCAACAAGAAGAGAAACGAACCAGACGTGCCTCATTGCAATCGCGAGGCTGACGAGAAGCCGGGGAGCCGGGCTCATTGGGCCGGCTTATTGTGCGCGATTTTCTCGACCGCCGCGGCGAAATCGAAGGTCTTCCCGTGGGCGTTGGCGTGGCAGCTCAGGCATTGCTTCTTGACGGCGTCCTCGCTCTCATAAACGATGAGCCCGTTCTGTTTGGCCAGGCTCCGGTCTTTCATTATGTTCAGCTTCTTGTATTCGCTTCCCGGGCCGTGGCAAACCTCGCAGGTGACGCCATCGGACTTGAGTTCGGCGGCTTTTTCATAGAGAGGGGCATGGCATTTGAGACAGTCTGGGCTCTCCGCGGGGTTCTGGATATTCGCCGACTTGGCGATTTCGGCCGCCTGGGCGGAGCTGAGCGCGGCGAAGGACTGAGAATGTTTCGAAGCCTGCCAGATCGGGTACTGCCTGCCCTGAGATTCGGTCTTATGGCAGATGGCGCACTTGGCCGCGCCGACATAGGTGAAAGTCTGGCTTAAGAGGAGGGCGGCGGCGCCGGCCGCGACAACGGTGAAGATCAGTGTCTTTTTCATCGGTCCTCCCTGAAATCCCCGGGCGCGATGGCGTCTCGCCAACCCGAAGAAAATGAAGTTTCATTCTAGGAAAGTCTCGGCCCTTTGTCAATATTATTCCTATAAATTTTATGTATTTTATAAGAATTAGGCCGGCGCTCAGGCGTAGGGATTGCGCGGACACCGCCCCGGTCATTCGGACGGCCGGCCCCGTTTGCCGAGGTCTCGGACTTTGAGATAGAGGGCGATTGCCAACAGAACGATAAAGAGAGTTGCGATGACGAGTCCGGACCGCCGGAACCGGGCCTCCCGCAGAGCCGCCTCTCCGCTTGCCTTGAGCTCCGCCAGAACTTTTTCGCCTTCACCCAGGGCAGTTTCGATTTCCGCCTGGGACAGCCCGTGGGTGAGGTTGCGGGCCAGGACCAGGGCCGTTGTCGCGTCCTGGAGCTTGTATTTCGCCTCGGCCACGTCGACCCCTTTCCGCTCGGCTCTCAGGAGAAGCGCCTCGACCGTTTCCGTGGCCGCCACATAATTTTCGATGAGACTCTTGATTTTGAGACCGGTTTTATGAGGCTCAGTGCCGGAGTCGTGACATTGAAGACAGACGTCCTCCCGGCCTCCGGCGAGAAGCTCATCGGAAGGGCTCAGGATTTTGTGGTTTCCGTGACAGGCCTCGCACTCCGAAATCCCCAGGCTGTCGTAAGCCTCCTTGTGGGGACCCTTAGAAAACAAGTCACCCGCGCTCGGATGACACTGCCGGCAGACAAAAGCGATCGAGGCGACCTCGGGCGGCGTGGCGCCATGATTTCCATGGCAGTCATTACAGACCGGAGCGCTGAGGTCCTTTTTTTCGAAAAGTGCCCGGGCATGAACGCTCTGATTGTAGTCGTCGACCGGTGTTGAAGGCAGCCCATAGAGTTTCATCCGGTCGGGGTCTGAATGGCAGCGGCCGCATGTCTCCGGGATATTCCAGGGAAAAACCCGGGACTTGGGAAAATTGGCGCGCTCAATGCCGTGGACTCCGTGGCAGTCGGTGCAGACGGCTGCGTTTGGGTCGCCTTTTTTCAGGGCCTGGCCGTGCCGGCTTGTCCAGTACAAGGTGAGCTGGTCCACCCGGAGGTTGGGGTTAAAGCGTTTCATGTAATCGGAATCGGAATGGCAGGAGCCGCAGAACTCCGGAATTTTGGCCCTTTCCGGTGAGCCCCTGAAGGTCCGGTCCTTGGCCAGTTCGACCTCGTCCCGGGCAGGATTCCCTCCGTGGCAGTCCTGGCAGCCGAGCCCGAACTGCTGATGGACATCGACGGCCAACCCTTCGACCGGCGCCTTGAGCGCCTCATCCAGCTCCAGGTGGCATTCCCGGCAGGAATTCTTTTGAGCGCCGAGGGAAAGAGGCGCCAGCATCAGTCCAAAGCCTATGAGCACGAGGTGGCTTCGGTGCCACGCGACTCGCCAGGACAATTTTAAGGGCATCTCTATTTTCCTATATCGGGGGCAAGATAGGTCAGGGCGGTCATGATGACGATGTAGAGGGCGACGGCCACGCCGATGGCCGTGAAAACGGGACTCTTCTTTTCCCGGGCTGCCCGCCGGTCGAGAAAAGGAACCAGCATCAAGAAAAGCCCGCCCAGGAGGAATCCCAGGACGGCCAGCACTTCGCCCTCTATAGTGAAAATGTGGGCGGGGACGAGTTTGAGTGTTGTGAACATGAAGGTGAAATACCATTCGGGCTTTATGCCGAGCGGAGTCGAGGCGTACGGATTCGCTTTCGGGCCGGTCTCCCAGGGCAGAAAGACGCAGACCGCACCGACAACAGCCAGGATAATCAGCCAGCCGAGGGCGTCCTTGAGGATGAAATCCGGGAAAAAGGAGATCTCCTTTGTCTCGCCGATGCCGATCGGTTTGCTCATCCCCAGCGTCTGGACGAGGAGGATGTGGATTCCCACGATCCCCAAGGCAAAAGCCGGAAGGACGGCCACATGGAGCCAGAAAAATCGGGTTAAGGTGGCGCCCGAAACCTCCGGTCCCCCCAGCATGAATGTCTTGACCGCCTTGCCGACAAGGGGGATGACGCCGGCGATATCCGTTCCCACCCGGGTGGCGAAAAATGAGAGCTCGTTCCAGGGGAGCAGGTAGCCGCTGAAACCAAAGGCAAGGAAGATAAGAAGAAGCAGGAAACCGGTGATCCAGGTCAGCTCGCGGGGAGGGCGATAGGCTTTGAGGAAGAAGGCGCTGAACATATGGACAAAAATGACACCGATCAAGATGTTGGCCGTCCAGCTGTGGACAGAGCGGATGAGCCAGCCAAACTTGACCTGGCTCATGATGAACTGGACGCTTTCGTGGGCGGCGTCCACCGAGGGCGTGTAGTAGAGCAGGAGCAGGATCCCGGTCAGGACCTGGATCACAAAAAGAAACAGGCAAATGCCGCCGAAGAAATACCAGAAAGAGTGCTTGTGTTCCGGGACCTTCTTCTTGCTGGCGAAATCTCTTATCGCTGAGATCTTGAAACGGGGTTCAAGGTAGGCCAGCGTCTTTTCCTTCCACCGACTCATTTCAAGCCTTCTTGGAGACATAGATATCGTCCCCGGAGATTTCAACTTCATACGCCTCCAGGGGCCGAGGCGGCGGACCGGAGAGCACGTTCCCGGAAAGATCGAAGCGGCCGTTGTGGCAGGGACAAAACAAAGTTCCCGTGTCGCTCTCGTAATTGACCGTGCAGGTGAGGTGAGTGCAGACGGCCGAGAAGGCCCGGAGCTGACCGTCGGCGGTGTTGACCAAGACGGCCGCTGTCGACCCGAAGCGGAAGAACCTCGCCGAGTTGGGCGCCAGCTCGCCGATCTTGGCCGCGAGGGTTCTCTTGACCACGGCTTCGGCCTGGCCGGGAGGTATGAGATAGCGGATGACCGGATAGAGAAAAGAGACGACGGTTCCGAGGATCGATCCCCCCAGGAATAAGTTGACGAAGGCCCGTCTGTTCATGCCTTGTTTTAGCTCATAAATTTTATTTCTTTGATGAGCTTTGTCAAGACGTCCTGGATGAACGGGGAGTTGTGTATGCCGGAGCTTCCGTCGTCGTTGAGCCTGCGGACGAATTCCTCTATCTCCGCCAAACGCGTTTTCCCCTCCTCGCTCAGGCGGAGTTTTTTCTTTTCGGTGAGCGCGGTCTCGAGAATGGCCCGAAGGCTGCGGTAGGCCGTTTGCCAGTCGGCAAACGTTTCTTTGTAGCTGTCCTCGTGGCAACCTGAACAAGTTGTGCCGTCCGACCGACCGATCCCCCCCCCTTGCGTTCGTGACAACCCTGACAATCCACTCCGGCCTCCGCCATCAGGTCCTCGGGCACCGACCAGCCATCGAGTGTCCCTCCGCCGTAGAGGGTTTTTTGGAGGCGGTGGCAGGCCTCGCAGCCCTTTGTGCTTTTCTGGTGATGGCAGGAAACGCAATGGGTCTTAGAAGAGATGAGTTCGCCGTGCTTCCTGGAGTTGGAATGGCAGAGCCCACATTCCATCTTGCGGCTGACGACGTGGGGCTTGTGATGGAAGGATAGGCCGAATATCTCGACATTGATCTCTTCTATTCCGGCGTGACACTCCGAGCACTTGCCCGGCGCGGACGCTGCCTCAACCAGGAGCTTTTGAGGACGGTAGGAGGATCCGGCCGTCTGAAGGGCTTCCTCGATCCGCTCGAAGGCCGCCACCAGCAGGTCCTGAGAATAGGTGATGTTGTGGACCGCCTTGCCTTTGTCCACGATATCGATGTTAAAGGCGGCCTCTTGGAGGAGCTCATGCGCTCTAGTCTTTGCCGGGCTTGCTGAGGCGGCGACTTCGCTTGAGGCCTTGGCATATACGCCCCTGATCTCGTCGAGTTTCTTTTCGGTGGAGAGCTGCCAGTTTTTGAGGAGGCGGCCGAACCCGGTCCCGTGGCAGGATTCGCAGGCCTTCTCCCTCGAGACCAGGGTTTCGGCCTTGACCAGCTTTCCGCCGGCCTCTTCGTGGAACATATGGCAGCCCTTGCAGCTCAGGCCTTTTTCGAGCATCACATTGGGCTCCGGATGGGCAACACCCTTCCCGCCCTGCCCGGTGTAAAGGATCTTCTGGGCTTCGTGAAAGCCGGTGTGGCAGGTCCGGCAGTCGGCGATCGCTTCGATGTCCTTGACGATCTTGTGCTGGATCTCCAGGTGGCAGAGGTTGCACTCGATCTTGTGTCCGGAGACGTGGGTCGAGTGCATCAGGTCGGTGTCGCCGTACTTGTCCAGACGATCGGTCTCGAAATGGCAGCGGAAGCAGTTTTCGAGCGGAACCGCACCGTCGCCCATGATGATCTGGCTGTGGCACTTGTCGCAGCCGAAGTTGTTTTGATAGACGACCGAATGGTTGTAGCGCGCTCTGTCCGAGCTCAGTTCTTCAGGCAGATGGCAGTGGGAGCAGCTCCCGACATCCGGGTAGTGATCGCTCTTCTTGAAATGGCAAATGAAACAGCTGCTTTCGGTGACCGTGATGTGGTCGCCCTGGACGATCTGCGAATGACAGCTCGTGCAGCGCAATTTTTTACCCCGTCGGAGGTCCCCCAGGTGGACCTTGTGGTCGAAGACGACTTTCTTAAACGCCACCCGTCCTTCGAGGAGTCTTTTTTCATGGCATCCCGGCCGGAGACAGCTTTCGTCGGGAATCTCGGCCCAGGGCTTTGATTTGACATAGAGTTTCGTCCAATACCGGAGCACCTGGTTGAGGCCCTCGAGCTTCACTCGGAAGAAGGACCGGACTCCCGGCGGGTAATGGCATTGGCTGCACTCGATTCCGGAATGGCGGGACTCCTCCCAACTCCGGTAAAACGGTTTCATGTAGTGGCAAACCGAGCAAAACCGATGATGGGAAGTGAATTCGGCCGTTCCGGCGAGGAGCAACAGGGCAAAGACCAGAATCCCGACGGCGACGAGCCGCCGTCTTTTCCGGGATTTTTTCTTTGGCGACCCCTCTTTTGGCTGAAGCGAAACAGGTGTTGGGGCTTCCTCAGCGGACATCCTTCGATTCCTTGCCTGGTCCGATTACAGGTTTATTTAATGGGAACTGTTTTTCTGATCGCTGAGGGAATCGCTGCCTGATCATGAGCCCGAGGCAACTCCAGGATTTAAGCGTAGGAATGAAGGCCGGCCAGGAGGTAGTTGACCCCGAAGTAGGTGAAAAGGGCGGCGAGAAAACCGATGATGGCAATGGCCGCCGACCGCCGGCCCTTCCAGCCCATGACGATCCGGGTGTGGAGATAGAGGGCGAAGACAAACCAGGTGATCAGGCTCCAGACTTCCTTGGGATCCCAGCTCCAATAGCTGCCCCATGCCTTATACGCCCACACCATGCCGAAGACGAGACCACCCAGGGTGAAGAGGGGGAAACCGACGGAGATAGAGCGGTAGCTGATTGAATCCAGGCGTTCCGCGGTGAGGCTGGATTTTGGGACCTGGCCCTTCCTTTCCCTGGATTCGGCCCGGAGGTACATGAGGCTTGTGACGAAGGCGATGGCGAAGAAGGCCTCGCCGAGCAGGGTCACCGAAACATGGAGCCAAAGCCAGTAGCTCTGGAGAGCCGGGACGAGCGGTGTTGCGTCCTTGGGCATGAGAGGGGACGAGGCCAGGCTCATCAGGGCGACGACAATGAGGAGCAAATAGGCGCCCGGTTTCCGGACCTTGAATTTCCATTCGATGACGAGATAGGCGAGGACGGTCGCCCAAGCGAGGAAAGAGAGCGACTCATACATATTGGTAAAGGGGGCATGGCCGCTCTGAGTTGTCCTCAGGATGAGGGCCAGCGTGTGCAGGAGAAAGCCGGAGAGGGCGACGACTGAGCCGGCCTTGGCCAGTTTCTCCCGCTTGGAATAGAGGTAGGCGAGGTAGAGAAGCGCCGATCCTATGTAGAGAATGAAAGTCAGAGTAAAGACATTGGATTCGCTCATATTGTCTTCCTTAGGGCGCTCATTATGCCGTTGAATTCGGATTGAAAAGCCTCGCGGGCTTTGGCCGACAGGCCGCCAGCGGTCAGGTCCGTCCTGTTTTGACTCTCCTCAAGGACGAACCTGATCTCCCGCGTCGGCCAGTAAAAAGCCAGAAAGAGCCCGAGCATCAGCGCAGCACAGCCGACCCAGATCACTGTCACTCCCGGGTCTTTGGCCGTTTGGAGGACCGAATACTGGGGAGCTTTGATGTCCTTGAGCTCAGGCTTTAACTCGCTCTCTGGGGCCTGGTGCATCTGGGAGAAATCGGGAAACTTGGCGAAGATCCAGCCGGAGAAAACCTCGACTCCGGAGCGCTCCCCCCGGATGAAAGCGGCCGGATTTTTGAGTTCGAGAGATCGCGTTGAAGGCTCGTTCTTTTCGTCTAAAACGAAGTCGGGCAGGAAGCGGGCCGCCGTCAGGGTTATATCCTCTCCCTCGACTGGAGTCGGTTGGCCGACCCGGAGCCAAACGGTCCTGAGGTAGGCCGGGTCGCTCTTTTTCTTTAGCCAGACTTGAAGTTCCGGGTTTTCCCAGTCTGAGCCATAGCCGCTTTGATAGAAGACGAACCCTCTATAGCTCAGTGGGTGATTGACTTCGACCGATTTTTGGAGGACCGGTTTTCCCCCCTCGATGATCGTGAGTTCGCTTTTCCAGTCCTTGACGCTCCCACTGGGATAGAACTCGGTGATGAACTTGTCCAGTCGGATTGAGAAATCGGCCCTGGGTACAGGGAGAGTCTGGTTTTCCAGGAGAGCCAGGCTCCCACGCACTCCCCATAACCCGCTGACAATCCCGCCGACCAGGATGATCAGGAGCCCGAGATGGACGACGTCGGAACCAAAGATGCCCAGGACCTTTTTTCTCGCGAGGAGGCAGCTTTTCTTCTCCCCGGCGTGCTCGCGAATGCGGTAATGACGACGGCCGAGCTCCACTTTGAGGAGCTCGGCTGCTCTTGTCCGAGGTTGCGTCATTTTGATCTTGTCTGTAACCTTGAGGGCCTGGATGCTCTTGGGGTCAATGTCGCATTTCGGACGAAAAGCCCGGCGCAGTTTTGCGGAAAGGCGGGCGAGAGTGCAGATGATGATATTCAGGGAAAAAAGGGCGAGGATTGCGATATACCAGAACGATTGGTAGAGACGAGTGAGTTGGAGCTTCTCAAAGACACCGCCGAGCTGGCCGTAGCGAGCCAGATAATCCTGGCTGCTCCGGCCCTGGGGGATGAGTGTCCCCAGGATCGACGCGGCGATTAAGAGGATGAGAAGGACGATAGCGGCTTTGACCGAAGTGAAGAATCTCTGAATGGTTTTGAGCATGCCTTCCCATGCCTCTTAAAGGCTATTAATAATATCGGAATACTCGATTTTTTTCAATATGGGGACGTCCTCCGAGGAGCCACCCTTTCTCTTTGGTTCGCTGTCATCTCCACTTCCTGGCCCGATATGAAAGAGGACCAGCGGGTCGGCGATGACGGCGCTCAACGGCCCTGGCGCATGTCCGCGGCCATCGTCTCTATTTTTTTCAACGACCGCCGCATCTCGCTCCAACCATACCAGAGCGCATAATCCGGGTTGGCGTGGAAGGTCCCCTGGAATGAGCGCATCCGGTGCTCCAGGAACATGACGAAGAGTTCCTGTTCAATCTCGGTGCTGGCGTCGTGGAAGGTCAGCAGGTCCGGGAACGCAAAGGCATGATTGGCCGGCTTGGGGATGATGCCGTCCTTATAGAGTCCGGCGACGATGCGGATGGCCTCGGCCATTAGGCGGTCGACCTCCCGGATCATGTCGTCGCCTTTGGCCAGTTCCGCTCTGGCAAAATTGATGCTGTGGCATTGATTGCAGGTTTTGATCATCTTGTCTCGCTCGGCCAGCCAGGACTCCTGGGTCAGGCGGGCCACGTCGGCCGCCTTGACCACGTCCAGCCGTCCGGTCGGATTCCCCGTCGGGTCGAGGACACCGAGGCCCTGAAGGATGGTCGCTCTGTCCGCTGCCCACTGCTTATCCTCGGGCATGGGAAGGCGCACGGCCAGAAATCCCCAGGCCGTCCGGACATCATGGCTTCCTTCCTGCATGTGGCAGGTCTGACAGGAAGGAGCGGCGACGGTTGCGGGCAGCGTTTTATTCTGTTTGAGAAGGTAACGGACGCCGTGCTTGGAGGCCGAATACATCTCCCATTGCGGATGGTCGAATCCCATGTGGCAGGTCTGGCAGGCTTGCGGCTCTCTCGCCTCGGCAACAGAGAAGATGTGGCGAGTATGGCAGGCATCGCAGGAGGCACGGCCGAAGCCAGATCCGGCCTTCTGCAGCTCGCGCAGCTCGGCCTCGGACTTGAGGCCGATCTTATGGCATCCTCCACATCCCTTCATGCCTTCCATCATGGCGACGGGCTGGGCGTGGGCCGTGGGCATGGCGTTCATGGCCGCCCAGGCCAGGGCGTGCTTGCCCTTCTTAAACTGGGCGACCCTCTCTTCGTGGCACTGGCCGCACGTTTCTGGGGTGGGAATCCGGGCGGCGGCATAATCTTTGGCCGACTTATGGTCTTCCCCATGGCAGATGCCGCAGTCGACGTCGTTCTGACTGTGTTTGCTCAGTTGCCAGTCGCTGACGATCTGGGGAGTTGTCTTTTTATGGCACTCGAGACATTGCTGGCTGAAGAGTGGCAGCGTAAGGAAGGAGCCGAGAATGAGACCGAAAATCGAATGGAGAATCTTTTGCTTCAATCTATCCTGCTCTCTTGAGGTCTTTCCCTCTCCGGAATCTCGAATCGAGCGCGGAATTGTATACCACAAATGAAGACGCGAGACAACGGTCCCGGTCACTTCCTCCGAACCGCTCGTCCTTCCTCACGAGATACGGACGAAGGAAACATGTTTGATTGAGCAGCCAGAGCGACAAGGCGCAATTTTCAGGGCGATTTTCAAGGATATTCCCCAACCGGACTCGCACCAAAGGGTGGCACCTTGGAGGACGTCCCCTTTTTTCTAGCGCCAGGTGTACTTCTTGACCTCGCCGCCGAGATGCCCGATCGAGTCGACCATGAGCTGAGCCAGGTAAAGGGCGTTATGGATGTAGCCGCAGGGCTCCTTCTTGCTGAATTGATAATTGTAGGCCGCCCGAAGCGCTGCGGCATCGAACTGATAATTGTTTGAAAAATTGGCTTCCGCAGGATCGGCGATTCCGTTGTTGTTTAGGTCGTTAAAGAAGTAGGGGTAAGTATGCTCATCGTAGACGATCGGCCGACCGATGCTTCTCCCGTAGGCCTGGAGGTGGGCGTACAATTCCGTCTCCAGTCCGTCGAGCTCGGCCGCCAAGGATTCGCTCACGTTTCCGTCGGCGTCGTAGTCGGGCGTGTGGGCCGGACGAATGCCCTCGAACTCAAACCGGAGGGCGTCGCCCGGGTGCGGTTGAGCGATGTCATTGACATGGCAGGCGGCGCAGTCTTCTTTGCTCGGCGCGGCGTTGTGAAACCGGTCGTCTGTGTCGTCCAGCTGACGGTTGAGGCTCTTGGTGCTGAAATGGCATTCGACACAGGTTGTGAAAATGCCCAAGTGACTATTGTAGGGGTTGCGTCCGGCGTAGGATTTTCCGTTGAATTCGTATCCCCCCTGGACCTCGTGGCCGAAGAAGGAGGCGGCCGCTGGGTAATAATGGATGTTGGTGAAACGATAGGGTGCGGGTCCGCCGGCGATCGAGCCGTCGACGGATTTTTTGGAGGCGCGGCCCTGATGGCAGTTGAGACAGAGGTTGGACGAATCGCCCAGGTCCTTCACTACACCCGAGGGGAACCTCGCAGGCCCCGCAAATCGGGTCAATGGGGGAGAGGTGTGGCAGGTCGTGCAAAGAAACCCATTGGCGATGGGCATGGCTTTGTCGATCGTGCCGTTCTCGAGGAAATAGGGAAGGCCTTCGGCGCTGTGGCATTTAGCGCAGGTCGCAGGGACAGCGCCGTCGGCGTCCCAATCGCGGAAAGCCATCGAGGAGCCGTCAAAGTGGCCTTCGTCTGTTCGACGCAGCCCGCCACTCGAGGCCGGGTCGCTCGGACGGGCAACCGACTCGGCGATCTCCCGGGTCCAGTCTGTTTCAAAGGATGGGTTGCCCGGCTCCGCGGAGAGCCGCCTTTTCTTTGGGTTGTTGAACTCTGCCGCCTGGAAAAGACCGTCCGGGCCGGGCCTTTGGATCGCCCCGACAGTCCCTTCGCCCTTGCCAGTGGACTTCAGGTCTTCGATCGAATCGTAGATGAGCTCAATCATGTATTTTCCGTTATGGGCGAAGGAATTCGGGTCCTTCTGCGATACCTGGAAGTTGTAGGCGGCGCGGAGAAGGCGGGGCGAGAAACTGGAATATCCATTTGCCGAAGTGGCCTCTTCAGAGTCGACCACTCCGTTGTCGTTATTGTCCTTGAAGAAATAGGGATAGGTCGCCGGGTCATAGGCAATCGGCTGGCCAAGGACCTGACGGGCGTAGGCCCGGAGGGAGTCATACAGAATCCCTTTGAGCGTCTCGATCTCATAATAGATGCCCTCGGTTAGATTCCCGTCGCCATCATAGTCCTCCAGGGAGCCTAGATAGCGGATGTCCTTTGGATCTTTGATTCCCGCATGACAGGTGTGGCAGGCTTCAAGGTCCACCTCGAGAGAATGGGGATTGTGGCAGGTCTGGCAGGCATTGTATCCCGTGATATGGGAGAATCGGGCGTCATAGGTCTTTCCGGGATACTCATAGCCACCTTTAACGACAGTCCCGAACTGGGTGGCGGCGGAAGCGTAATAGTGGACGTTGATGAAGCGCAGCTTGGAGCTCGGCATGTCATCGCCGACGCCCGAAGCGGCGATGGAGTTGTCGACAGCCTTAGTGGAAGCGCGGCCCTGATGGCACTCCATGCAAAGGGCCTCCGGACCGAGTCCCTTGACCTCAACGCCGGAGGGAAAGAGGACCGAGGTGTGATCATGGACAAGTCCGGCGGCCGGGTCGGCATGGCAGGCGGCGCATTCCACCGTTGTCCCGAGAGAGGCCGCTTTGTCCACCTTATTGAAAGTCGACCCGTCGGCGCCGATGTAATCCAGATAGCCGGGAGTGCTGTGGCATTTGGCGCAACTCGTCGGCACGGCGCCTTCTTCGTCCCAGTGCCGAAAGGCTTCGGCCGTCTTATCGGCGTGGCCCGAGGTCAGCCAGAGCCTCTTGGCCAGGTCGGATTGGCTTTGAACCTTTACTTGTTTGCCGGCGTTCGCACTCGTCAGGAATAAGGAGAGGGCGAAGGCGGCAACGAGGATGGCGAGCAACGGCGATCGTTTCAACATGACTTTCTCCTTGGCCGGGTCTATTTCCATCGATAGCCGAACGAAAGCTCAACGATGCCGGCTCGGTAATCGTTGAATCCGCCGTGTGTTTCTTGGAAATTGACATACCGATAGCCGGCCTGAGCGAGATACCCCCCGGCGAAAGCGTATTCCAGAAAGAGCTTAAGGGTAGTCCGGTTGACCTCAAACGAACCGGAATTGCTGTAATAGAGGGCATAACCCCCGGCTTTCAAGGCCTGTCCGAGGTCGAAGCTGAAGTTGGCATCCAGAATGTGCCCCTTTCCTTCATACAGAATCTCCCAGAGGAACGCCCCGGCAGGTCCAGCAAAGGAGGGGGGATACTCAACGCTCCGCGTGCCTTCACGCTTTGACTGAAGGAAGGTGTATCCTGCGAAGGCCATGAATTTTTCCCCGTGATACCCGGCCCGAAGGCTGAACTCGTTCCGGCTTGTTTTGAAAGGGACGACTTCGCTCAGGCCGAGGTCGCTACCTGTCCCGGTCCAAAGATAGGAAGCGTTGACGTTGACTGCGCCGGCCCGGTACTTGGCGGTCATCCTGAGCCGGTCGTGGGAAGTCGGTGAGATCAGCGTGTAGGGATTCTGGAAGCCGCTATGTTCGTAGTCGAGGGTGAGCTTGAGGGTCCGGGAGAGGTCCCAGCGGATGTTTCCGAATCCGCCGTTCCTGATTGTGTCGAATTCGTAGTCGACGGTCTCGAGGTTTTCGAGCTTCCGGTTTTCGAACCGATGGCCGAGAGTCAAAATGAACGCGGGGGAGAACTCCACCTGCGCTCCGACTTCCGTCCCCCAGGTCTTGTAGCCGAATTCCTGGCTCGCGGCGGCACTGTTGATGAGCGTTTCACCGGTCTGGTCGAGGTTTTGGAAGCGGACTGCGCCGATGAGGGAAAGGCGGCTCGACAGGAGATAGTGGATGTCCACCTGGGCGAGCTGCGCATCGCGTTCAAACCGGCCCGTTCCGCTCTGGAGATTCCGGAACCTGCGGCCGAGATAGTTCAATCCAGATGCGGACTCCATGATGTTAAGGTCCTCGTCCAGATTGTCAATCCGGCCGGAGCCGCTGACGAGCAGACGTCCTGTCGGTCGGGCGGTGAAGCGGAGGGTATGCCGGTTCCCGCTCAAGTCATAGGGCTGGTTCATGAAGAAAAAGTTGAGTGAGGACGGGTACTCGGCATCCGGACCGCCGTCGGCGTAACCGGCGAGAAAGTAGCTGTTTTCATTCCGGTAATCCAGGAATCTCTCTTCGAGGAGGATTGAATAGTGTCCCCACCGGAGGTCGAGGCCAAAAGCGGCCTGCCGGGATTCTTCCTGGACGGGCTTCTCGAACTCGAACTCGACGCGCTCAACATCGAGTGAGGTTCGGCTGACCCCTTTTTTGGTGTAACGGTTGAAATCAAAGAAAAGACCGATGTTTTTGGTCAGCCAGACCTTCGCCAGGCCGCTATCGTGGATGCGATCGAAATCGAAAGTGAAGAGGTCATAGACAGTCCCGAACTCCGTTCGGGTCAAGTCCTTATAGAAATACGTGGACTTGCGGCGATCGTATTGAACCTCGTAGCGGCCGTATTTCTGGAGGCCGACCGAGATCGACTCGTAAGGATCGCCGCCGAGGTTGGTCACCTGGACATCCAGCCGGTCAAAATATTTTTTGAAGTCGCTGTCGGGTGTGTAAGACAAGTTGAACCGAGAGAGACGGGGGCCGCGCCTGAGGTTGAGGTCGGACTTGTATTTGGATTCCGCCCCCGGTCCGGAGGTGTCGACGAACCGGAAGCCGAACAAGAAATCCCCGCTGAACTTGCCTTGAGCCCGGAGAGGGGAAACGGCCGAGAGAGCCAGGACGGTTCCGAGGAATAACCATGAGGTTCTTGTGTTTCTCATTGGAGCGCTCCTATTTCAGGAATCTCTTGCTCAGGTTCGAGCCATGGATCGTGGCGTGGCAGGTGACGCAGTTGGTGTCCTCAGATGAGAAGAAGCGGTGCCAAGAGGGAGCTGCGGCATGACAGCTGAAGCAGAGGTCCGCGGTGCTCTGATGAGTCAGCAGGTAGCGGTTGTTGGAGCCGTGAGCTTCGTGACAGGCGGTGCAGCCCTCGACGCGGGAGGCTTCGTGCTCGTAGAGGAACGGGCCGCCTTTGTCGGTATGGCAGCGGATGCACTCTTCCTGCTTGAAGCCGGCCAGATGCGTTCTGGTCGAGGGGGCATGCGGGTCGTGGCAGGTCGTGCAGGTCATGACTCCTTCCTGGAGTCGATGCCGCTCGTTGGTCTGGAAATGGGCAAAAACATCCGGGTGGCAAGACGAACAATTCTTGGGGACGCCGCTCCTGAGCAGAGCGGGGGCCGTGTCGCTGTGGACGCTGTGGCAGGCGGTGCAGTCGAGCGCGGCTTTGGCATGCGGGCTGGCGCCGTACCGGGGATTGTCCTTGTGGTGGCAGGCCAGGCATCGGGCCGACTTTTCTCCGGGGGCTTCGGCAGGACCGAAGGCGAAGAGGTCCCCCTTGCCTTCTCCTTCCGCGTGCTTCTCGGCACTGCCGTGGCAGGAGGAGCAGCTCTTGTCGCCCAATTGGGCGTGAGGCTTGGTCGGGAAGGCCGTGACCGTTTCTTCATGGCAAACGCTGCAGGTCGCGGCGTCTTTCGCCTGCGGGGTGGGACGGGCCGCCGTGAGCAGCCCGCTAAAGACGAGAGCGGAGGAGAGGATTCCGAATCCGCTCAGCAGGAGCCTGAGAAACCGTCTGTGGTTCGTCGCTCGCAAGGTCACACCTCCTCGAAATCGATCGTCTCTTCCCGGCGCTCGGGATGGCCACCATCGGCGGGCCATTTCATATAATATCTATAGAATCTATAAAATTCATAGGAAAAATAAATATATAAGAAAAGTCTCGTTGTCAAGGGGGAACTTAAAAAAAATAGAGTCTTCAGTCCGTCTGGCCGAAGACCCCATCCAATCGCCCCGCGCGACGTGCCGAGAGGCGAAGTTGACCCACGTCCGGCTCAGGCGCGCTGACCGAGGAGCCCCCGGTCTGCCCGGCTCAGCGCCGGGCCCGGGGC
>Ga0172364_10001327_pt1 | contig 18962 bp, 17 predicted proteins | sample LakKivSesite10cm_FD_114545 | JGI IMG/M metagenome (GOLD analysis project Ga0172364, IMG submission 114545) | Sediment microbial communities from Lake Kivu, Rwanda - Sediment site 10cm | ecosystem: Environmental > Aquatic > Freshwater > Lake > Sediment | place: Rwanda: Western Province, Lake... | reverse complement strand
CGTACGCCTCGAGGATGTGGCGCAGGAGCGCGCCGTTCGGGTGATAAAAGACCAGGCCCGCGCCGGCCTCGTCGTGGTAGATGTCGAAGAGCTCAAGCTCCCTGCCCAATTTGCGGTGGTCGCGCTTCTTCGCCTCCTCGAGGACGTTGAGATAATCGTTCAAGTCCTTCTCGTCCGCGAACGCCGTGCCGTAGATGCGCTGCAGCATCGGGTTGGTCTCGATGCCGTGCCAGTAGGCGCCGGCGATGGACAGGAGTTTGAATGCCTTGATCTGGCCTGTGGAGGCCACGTGGGGGCCGCGGCACAGGTCGAGGAACCCGGCCTTGCCCGTCCTGTAGATGGAGACCTTCTCGGCGGGGATCTCCTTCAGGAGCTCGAGCTTGTACGTCTCCCCCATCTTCTCAAAGAGCGCGACAGCGTCTTTCTTGGTCATCTCCTCGCGCGTGAGCGGCATGTCGGCCTTGACGATCTCGACCATCTTGGCCTCGATGCGGCCGAGGTCCTCCGGCGTGAACGGCTCCGGCTTGTCAAAATCGTAGTAGAAGCCGTCCTCAATGGCCGGCCCGATGCCGAGCTTCACCTGCGGCCACAGCGCCTTGACCGCCTCGGCCATCACGTGCGAACACGAATGCCTCAGTATCTCCAGTTCCATAAGGAACAACCTCAGACCAAAATGTGAGACCAAAAGGTCGAACCTTTTTGTCTCATTTTCGTAAGACAGAAAGGTCGAACCTTTTTGTCTCATTTTCGTAAGACAGAAGGGTCGGACCTTTTGGTCTCACGTTTTCCTGAGGAGCTGGCGCTTCTGCGTTTTGGTCATGCCCTTGATGCGCCGCTCCCGTCGCCCGGCCTCCGCCCTGTCAGCGGCGGGCTCGGTATAGACCAGCCTGACCGGAAGACGGCAGCGAGTGAACTTCGAGGCGTTGCCGGACCGGTGCTGTCTCAGGCGCCTCTTAAGATCATTCGTGATGCCGGTGTAGAAAGAGCGATCCCTGCACCTGAGGATGTAGACGGTCCACATGGAGATGTTGTTTGCCCCTGGCCAGCCGCCCCGTAAGCGGCGGCCCGAGACACATTCCCGCCATCCCTGCATTTTTGTCCCTGACCCCTTGCCTTGCCAGAGGCAACCGGCCAGGGACAGATTCCCTCGAAGGCGAGTCGAGGGAAATCTGGGCGCGACAGGACTCGAACCTGTGACCCCCTCCATGTCAAGGAGGTACTCTAACCAACTGAGCTACGCGCCCTGAAATGTCAAAGACATCAAGCGCTATCGGCCCCTGTCGCGTCGCTTGGAACGACCGACGCGACAGGGACACATTTGCAGCTAAGCCAAAGAGGGCAAATGTGGGCAAGGAGGGAGTCGAACCCTCACGACCTTACGGCCAAGAGATTTTAAGTCTCTCGAGTATACCCATTCCTCCACTTGCCCGAAACGTCTTGTCAAAAACCAATCAACTTGCTGTGTCGCCATCCCAAACGCGAAAGCAAACACATTTCTGCAAGCCTCTGCTTTCTTGCCACAGCAAATGAGTTCTTATAATAACAGCGCCGGATAATTTCGCGGGCCGCCATCTTTCCATATTTTAGACGGAAAACGCCGCTCTCGTTCTTGTATAGCTTCCCGGAGCATCCGACCCGCCGACTTATTTCTTCTTGCAGCCATGCGATAAAATCGGCCGAGCCGGAAGAAATCCGCAAATTCCACTGTTCTCCGCCGTTCGTGGGATGGATCCAACGTCGCATGCCGCCGTCGCCGTCGATAACGCCTCTTAGAAAATCCGCGAAGAAGGCGTCGTCAACGGCGATATCTTTCAGCACCTTCGACTTTCTCGGCACGAGGCCGATGGAGAGTAGCCAGTCGTAGAAAGTGCGGTTAGCGAACTGAGTATGGTGACTTGTCTTGCCACGAAGGCCCATTTTCTTTGTGACCTTGTTCTTGAGTCCGCACAGCCGGACAAGGCCGGCCAAAAAAGATCGGTCCTTGGCTGTGATGTCGATATGGCGGCCGTCGGGAGACAAGCAGCCGTCCGTCGTGATCAGTCCCACCAGATACCAAAGAACAGCCCCTTTTAGATTCAGTTCTTTTCGTTGATGCGGCATCCCCCGTCCCCTCCTTGTCGCGGGAGGGGTGGATCAGGGTGACGCGGGGATAAATAAATCTTCAAGCGCCGGGAAATCAGGCGCGAGTCGGAATCGAACCGACGCATAGAGGTTTTGCAGACCTCTGCCTTTCCGCTTGGCTATCGCGCCGAAATTGTCAATTATCGCCGCGCCAGGCGCAGCGCCGCGGCCGCGATCGCGTCGATGCCGGTCATCCGGCCCAGGCCCCGGCGGCCGCACGCCAGCCGGCCCCGCTCGGGGCCGATAAATTGATAGCGCCACTTCTTCAGCTGCTCGACGTTCGCCTGGACGGCCTTGTTGGCCCACATCGCGTCGTTCATCGCCGGCGCGAGCAGGACAGGCGCGGCCGTCGCCGCGACGACGCACGTCAGCAGGTCGTCGCAGATGCCGTTGGCGATCTTGCCGATGATGTTGGCGGTGGCCGGCGCGATGACGACGGCGTCGGCGAGGTCGGCGAGCGCCACGTGCTCCACGTCCCAGATCTCGACCTCGTCAAAGAGCCCGCGGCCCACGGGGTTGCGGGAGAGTTTCTCGAGGACGAGCGGGCTGACGAAGTGCCGCGCCTCTTCGGTCATCACCACGCGCACGTCGCAACCGGCCTCATCCAGCGCGCCGACCAGCTGCGGCACCTTGTACGCCGCGATGCCGCCGGTGATCCCGACGACGATGCAGGGCCGCTTCTTCACGCTTCCTCTTTCTTGGCCTTCTCGGCCTTCGGAGCCTTGCCCCCCGACGCCCCGCGAACCTTCTCCTGCGCGATCTCGAGCATGGCGACGGTCGTCACCTTCATGTCTTGCGGCGTCTCCACGAGCCGCGGCGCGCCGTCCGCGAGCTGGATGGCGCGCGCGGCAGCCATGTGGACCAAACGGTACATATTATTATCCGCCTTATCGATCAGTTTTTCCAAAGGAACGTACATGGGTCTCCTCGCCGCGTTCGCTCCGCAATATGGATTTTAAATGGCGCAGCGCTTCCCGAAAATCCCCGTTGACGAGAATGTGATCGTAAAAGCGCGCGTAAGAGAGTTCTATTTTAACACGCTTCAGCCGCGTGACGATCGCTTTTTTGTCTTCCGTGGAGCGTTTCTTCAGGCGCTGTGTCAGGGCCTCGGCCGTCGGCGGCACCACGAAGATGGAGGCCGTCCGTCTCTTCAACCGGCGGCGCACCGTCTGCGCGCCCTTGACGTCGATGCACAGGAGCACGTCCTTGCCGGCCCGGCGCGCGTCGTCGAGAACCTGGGCCGGCGTGCCGTAATAACTGCCGAATATCCTCTCGGACTCCAGCAGCCCGCCGCGCGCCTTAAGCGCACGAAAGCGCTGGGGCGTGACCCGCACGTAGTCCCGGCCGGCCCGCTCGCCGCGGCGCAGCGGCCGCGTCGTGTAGGAGACGGACTTCAAGAGCCGGCGCCGCCAGAACCTCTCCCGCAACAAGGCCTCGCACAGCGTCGTCTTGCCGGAGCCCGACGGCCCCGACACGATCCACACCCGCGGCGCGGCCTCTGACCTGCCGCGGCCGGCCTTCCTACTCGACATTCTGCACCTGTTCGCGGATCTTCTCGATCTCGTCCTTGATGAGGACGGCGTCGTGCGCGACGTTCTTGTCCTGCACCTTGGCGCCGAGCGTGTTGATCTCGCGCTGCAGCTCCTGGCCGATGAAGTCCAAGACCTTGCCCTTTGACCCGCTGCCTTTGAGGTGCCTTAAAAATCCCTTCAGGTGGAAGTCGATGCGCGTGATCTCCTCGGAGACGTCCGTGCTGCGCAGGACGCTCTCGAGGTTCTCGGGCGGCAGCGTCTCCTTCATCTCGTCGCGCACCTTGTCCACGCGCCGGTGGATCGCGCCCATGTGGCGGGCGATGACGCCGATGCGCTTGGCCAGGTCGCGCGCCAGGGCCTCGCCCTCGCGGCGGCGCATGGCGACGACCTTGGCGACCGCCTCCTTGAAGGCGGCCTTGACCAGCCGCTCGCGCATCGTCATCTTGAGCTCGGGCTTGCGGTAGCGCAGGACGCCGGGCAACGCGACCAGCGAGGCGAGGTCGATGCCTTCTTTCAGGTCCATCTTGCGGCCCACGCGCTGGAGCGCCTTGACGTATTTGCCGACGAGCTCCTCGTTCAGGATCACCTCGTCGGAGGCCTCGTTGACGTGGGAGACGCTGATGGTGACGCGGCCGCGCCGGATGCGGTTTTGCACGATCCCGCGGAAGACCCCTTCCAGGTGTTCCAGCGTCGGCGGCAGGTGGAAGGACGTGTCGAAATACCGGTGGTTCACCGTCCTGAGCGTCACGACGAAGCGCTCGCCGTCAGCGCGCGTCTCCGCCTGTCCAAAACCCGTCATGCCGATGATCATATCCAGGCCCTCTTTTCCTTGTTCTCGACGACGGGCGTCGTCTCCCACAGGTCGACGATCACCTCGTCGGGTTCGAACCACAGCTTGATCTCGCGCTCGGCGTCCTCGGCGTTGGCGGAGACGTGGATGACGTTCTCATAGACGCCGCGCGTCGTGATGCGGCCGAACGCGCCGCGGATGGAGACGGAGTCCGCCTCCTCCGGGTTCGTCGCGCCCGCGAGCTCGCGGCATTTCTTGATCGCGCCCTCGCCCCAGTAGACGAGGGCCATGACCTTGCGCCGGTCGTGGAACTCGCCCATGATGTAGCGCACGACGTCCTCGAAGAAGGGCTTGTCCTTCAGGTGCTGGTAGTGCTCGGCGGCGAGCTCGCGCGTGACGCGCACCATCTTGGCCGCGACGATCTCGAGCTTCGTCTCGGAGAGACGCGTCAAAATGTTGCCGGTCAACGAGCGCTTGAGCCCGTCGGGCTTGATGAGGATCAGCGTCGCCTCGTTCTTGTCCATACCTACCCCCTATGCTCTCGACGGCCGCGCTGACCGGCGCTCCTGACTCGTGGCGCCAGCGCTCCGACAAAACGTTACGCCTTTCGCAGCAGGAACGAGAGAATCCGTTCCCTGTCCTGCGGCGAGAAATATTCGATCTGGATGCGCCCGCGTTTCTTGCCCTCGACGATCTTGACGCGCGTGCCCAGGTTCTGTTGGAGCCGCTTCTCCAGGTCCACGACGTGCGGGTCCTTGGGCTTAGGGATGCGCAGGCCCGCGCGTCTTATCGGCTTGGTGTGTGCTATCTGGGCTTCTAACTCTCTGACAGACAACGAGTTAGACAAAACCATCCGCGTGAGGCGGATCTGCTGCGGGACGCTGTCGAGGCTCAGGAGCGCCTTGCCGTGGCCAAACGAAAGCAGGCCGTCCGAGATGGCGCGCTGGACCTCCTGGGGAAGCGTGAGCAGCCGCAGTATGTTGGCGACGGTCGAGCGGTCCTTGCTCACGGCCTGCGCCACGCCCTCTTGCGTCAAGGAAAAATCCCCGATCAGTCGGCTGAAGGCCTGCGCCTCCTCGATGGGGTTGAGTTCCTCGCGCTGGATGTTTTCAATGATCGACAGGACGAGGGCCTCCTGGTCCGAGACGTCGCGCACCACGACGGGCACGCGCTCGAGTTTGAGGAGCTGCGCCGCGCGCAAACGCCTTTCTCCGGCGATGACCTCGTAATCCCCGTCGGGGCGGCGGCGCACCAGGATCGGCGCCAACACCCCCTTTTCCTTGATGGAGTCGGCGAGCTCTCTGAGCTGCGCGTCGTCGATCTGCTTGCGCGGCTGGAAGCGGTTCGGCGACAGGCGCGCCACCTCCACGTACCCGACACCCGTCGGCGTCTCAGGCCGCGCCGCGGACAGCCGCGGCTCGATAGGGATCTCCTTCCTGAGCACCTGCTCGACGCTCTTGCCGGACGATATCAGGGCCGACAGCCCTCTTCCCAGCGCCTGCTTTCCCATGGCGTGCTCCTCCTGTCCCCCTCCCCCGTTGCCGTATAAATTGAGACCAAATGACCAGGTCAAATAGTCTCAAATAGTGAGACTGAAAGACCTGATCTTTTAGTCTCAAATGGTGAGACTGAAAGACCCGGTCAAAAAGTCTCAGACAAAAAGTCTCAGGCGGGGGCTTGCTCCTTCTGTTGTTCCTGCTGCTCGCCCTCGCCAGCAGGCGCGACAGTTATGCCCCCTGCCTCGCCCTTGCACACTACCTCTGATCTTGCCAAGACCTCCTTAGCGAGCGCCGCGTACTTTTCAGCGCCGATGGAGTTCTTGTCGTAAAAGTGGATTGGCTTGCCGAAGCCCGGCGCCTCGGAGAGCCGGATGCTGCGCGGGATGATGGCGTCAAAGACCCGGTCGCCGAAAAAGTTCCTCGTCTCGTTGATGACCTCCTGGGTCAGGTTGGTGCGGTAGTCCGCCATAGTCAGGAGGACGCCCTCAATCTCCAGGGCCTGGTTCAGGCTGTCCCTGACGAGATTGATGGTGTTGGTCAGCTGGCCCAAGCCTTCGAGCGCGTAGTACTCGCACTGGACAGGGATAATGACGCAACCTGCTGCTACTAAAGCGTTTAGGGTAATCAGGCCGAGGGAAGGCGGGCAATCGATAAGGACGTAGTCGTAATTGTCCAGCGTGGGAGCGATCGCTTTTTTCAGGCGCCCCTCCCTGCCGTCCGCGTCGACGAGCTCGACCTCTGCGCCGATCAGGTCGATGTTGGAAGCGACGAGGTCGAGGTTTTCGACAGCGGTCTTCTGGATGATGGCGGCGATGTCCTCGTCGTTGATGAGCAGGTCATAGAGCGATTTCTCAACGGCATTCTTGTCGATGCCCAGCCCGCTGGTGGCATTGCCCTGTGGGTCGGCGTCGACGAGCAGGACCCTCCTGTCCTCGAGCGCCAAATACACGGCGAGGTTTATTGAGGTCGTCGTCTTTCCTGTGCCGCCCTTTTGGTTACAGATCGCGATTATTTTTGCCATTCAAAAACTGCTATTGTAACATTTTGTGCTGCAAAGAGTTATAAATTGTTCCACGGGGAACACTCAAAATTTTGCACAAAAAAGTGTCTTTGTATGGGAATCATTGTACCAAACGACGATATCAAAAAGCAAGTGAAATTATTTTTTCTTTAACTTGACGCGGATACGGGCGGGTTTTCCGCCGGCCATACCGAAAAGGCCCTTCTCTTCCTCGGAGAGCACCTTGACGTCGAGCTCCTCGCGGCTGACCTTGAGCGCGTCGAGCGCCTTTTTGACCGCCTCATCAAAGGTCCGGCCCTCGAATTCGTGCACTATTTGGTATCGGTTACGCTCTTGTTTACCTTCCATTGAAATACCACGCTCAGGAGACTGTTTGTGAACCAGTATAGCACTAGGCCGGACTGGATGTTATAAAAAAGGACGCCAAAAACGACAGGCATCACCATACCCATGATCTTCTGCTGCTGGGCCATCTCGGGCGAAGTCGCTACCGAGGACTTCATGGTGATCTTCTGTTGCAAAACCATCAAACCAGCCATCAAGATGGGCAATAAGTTAAGGTCGCTGCCCACAAATGGCAGGTTAAACCCAAAGCGAAATAGCCGGTCCGGCTCAGAAAGATCCTTGATCCATAAAAACCTCTGGCCCTTGAGCTCAATGCTGCGCACCAAAACTTGATACAAAGAATAGAATACCGGTATTTGCATAAAAATAGGGAGACACCCGCCGAATGGGTTGACCTGCTCGCGTCGATACAGCTCCATGATCTCGGCGTTGAGTTTCTGCGGGTTGTCTTTGAGCTTTTCCTTAAGCGCCTCCACCTGCGGTTGCAGCGCCTGCATCCGGCGCATAGACTTCATGCTCTTCAAGGAGAGGGGGGAGAGGATGGTGTAAACTATAATCGTCAGCACGATGATTGCCAACCCCCAATTTTTTGTAACCCTTTGGAATAATTTAAGTAACAACGAAAGCGGCTTGGCGATGAGGTCGAAGGTTCCGTAGCTGACAATCCGCTGCGCGCCCTCCTCAAAGCGCCTTAGCGCCTTCTCATCCTGAGGGCCAAAATATATTCTCGCCTTCACCGATTGAAGGGACTTCACCGGCGCCCAAACCAACCTGTAGTCTGATACAGGCTCTGCCTTAACACCACCGAGCCCAGGCTCATCCGGAACCACGACCAGGCAAAAGTACCTGTCCCGCAAGCCGAGCCATCCCAGATCTGCAGACTCGACCAGCGGCCCCTGGATCCTATACAACGGCCGCCGCGCCACGGCGGTACCATAAAAAGAGAGTTCGAGATATCGCAACCCGATGGGGTCCTTAGATTTTGAAGCGCTGACAGCACCAATCAAAATGTCATAATTATTTGAATTTAAATCAGTTATGCCATTGTAGGAGACGCTGAACGAAAGCGAGAGAGGGGTGTCGAACGAAAATGTTTTAACAATCTCTCCGCCAGCGGACGTCCTGTACTCCAGCACGAACCCGTCAGAAGTGCGCCGCATCACAAATGGCACTCCTGTCCAGGCGCGCACTGCCCCGACCCCGCAGAAACTCAACCGCGACGGAGGGTCCTTGAGGTCAATATTCTTAATATAACCACCTATTTTTGAAATAGTTACGACAAGTTTCTCCGTCTCGAAAGTCGCGGTTTCGGCCGCCTCCTCATTAAATAAGCTTGATTCAAACGAGCCAACAAGGGCGTCGGGACGACCGGGGCCAGATGCGAGAGGAGGAGCCACGGTCTCGGTGGCCAACGTTCCCGCAACGCCAGGGGTTACCTGCCCAGGCAGAACCGGCTGCCCAATCTCTCCTGGCTTTTTGGTCTGATCGGGTTGTCCAGGAAGGGCGGGCGTCTCGACCTCGCCATGTTTCCCAATCAGCTCTGGCTGACCAACCTGGCCAGGCTGATCGGCCTGACCAAGCTGTGCCGCCGAACGCGCTGCCACGGCTGGCACACTCGTAACCTTTTTATTTGCAACGCGTTGCGGCCCTTTCAGCCAGGAATAAACACTGATCGCCAAGAACGATAGGACCAACGCAATGAAAAATCTCTTTTCCATGAGCACCAGCTCGAGTTATTTGACCGGATCATAGCCGCCTGGGTGCCAGGCGGAACACTTCAGAAGCCTCTTGAAGCCAAGCAGGCCACCGCGGAAAAGACCGTGTTGCTCGAGGGCGACCTTGACGTATTCGGAACAGGATGGCTCAAACCGGCAACACCTAGGGAGGAGGGGGGAGGCGATCTTCTGATACAGGAGGATGAGGCGCACGAGCAGGCGTGTCATGTAGCCTATACCGCGAGCCGGTATCTGCCTTTTCGGCGCCTGGCTTTCAAGACCCTGCGGCCGTCGCGGGTGCGCATCCGACGACGGAACCCGTGGCGGCGCTTGGCCACAATCTTGGACGGCGTCGTGATATTCTTTTTCATAGAAGGAAAATTATAACATAGGCCGACGGGCTGTCAAGAATTTTCTCAATCATAACCATCTGTGGTAGATACGGATTACTCTCTGAAAAGGAAAGGGGCCGCCTCCGGAAAGCGGCGACCAAAATATTTTCTTGCATTATTGTTTGCGCGCCATTATAATGAGTCCCCACACCAGCCATCAGCGCCCTGTGGATAACCTGTGAACTGTGTGGATAAGCTGTTGACGGTCTTCGCGCCTCCTCGCAAACATCATGACGACCCTCTCTGAGGCCTGGCCCGAGATCTGCCAGACCATGCGCCAACGCATCGGCGACACCGCCTTCGAGGCATGGCTCAAACCCATCAAGGCGCGCGTCGAGGAGACGACGCGGACCCTTGTCCTCGAGGTCCCCAGCGACTTCCACAAGGACTGGATCGCCCAACACTACGAGCTCGCCATCCGCGACCTGCTGAAAAATTCCTCGACGGTAAAGAATCTCGACTACCTCATCAATCCCGGCCTGGCGCCGGCCGCGCCGTCGGGCCCGGCGGCCCGCTCGTCCGCTGCAGCGCCGGCGAGCGCCGCGGCCGCGGCCCGCGACGAGGTCATCCTCAATCCGAAATACACCTTCGAGGGCTTTGTCGTCGGCCCGTCGAACCGCTTCACCCACGCCGCGTGCGTCTCCATCGCCGACTCGCCTGCCAAGGCCTACAACCCGCTCTTCATCTACGGAAAGGTGGGGCTCGGCAAGACGCATCTGATGCAGGCGATCTGCCACCGCATGCGCAGCGTCCAGCCGGGCCTGCGCTTCTACTACACGACCTCCGAGCGCTTCACCAACGACCTCATCAACGCCATCCGCGACCGCTCGACCAAGGCCTTCCGCGAAAAATTCCGCAACGTGGACGTTCTCCTGATCGATGACATCCACTTCATCGCCGGCAAGGAGGCGACCCAGGAGGAGTTCTTCCATACCTTCAACGCGCTCTACGACAGCCACAAGCAGATCATCGTCTCCTCGGACCGGCCGCCGAAGGAGATCCAGCGGCTGGAGGAGCGCCTCGCCTCGCGCTTCGGCTGGGGCCTGGTCGCCGACATCCAGCCGCCAGATCTGGAGACGCGCGTGGCCATCCTGAAAAAGAAGATCGAGAGCGAGTCCGTTGATTTCCCCGACGAGGCCCTCCATTTTATCGCGGAGACAATCAAGACGAACATCCGTGAGTTGGAGGGCGCGCTGGTGCGCGTCATCGCGTATTCGCTCTTGGAGGAGAAAGCCGTCACCCTTGACTCGGTCAAGGCCGTCCTGAAGGACCTCTTGGTGGAAAGCGCGCGCCAGGTCTCCCTGGAGGACGTCTTGCGCGTCGTCGGCGGATACTATCACATCCCGGCCACAGACCTGAAGAGCCGACGCCGCGTCAAGAACCTGGTGTTGCCACGTCAGGTGGCGATGTATCTCGCGCGCGAGTTGACGCAATTGTCCCTTCCTGAGATTGGTATGGGGTTTGGCGGCAAAGACCACACGACGGTCCTCTATGCCGTCAATAAGATCAAAAGGGAAATCAAGGCAAACCAGACCCTTCACGACGACGTGGACAAAATACTGGCCTTTTTTAAGGGTGGTTGAGGATTTGCACAGGTTATACAGAGGGCGTGAATTGTTGAAGTGTCGGAATTGTTTGGAGTTAGCGGGTTTTTAACAGAACACGAATTCTTTACAACTAATACGGTTTTAATAGATAATACTTCTTAGCATCCGGGGGTTGTGAATGAAGATCAAGATCGACAAAGCCGACTTATTAAAAGGCATTCAGGTGGTGGGTAACGTCATCGCGACGAGGAGCGTCCTGCCCATCCTTTCAAACATCCTCTTCGATACAACAAAAAACCACATCCGGTTGACCACAACAGACCTGGATATAGGTATTTCTTTATTATTAAACGCCGAAATCATCGACCCGGGCGCCATCACAGTCTCCACTAAGCGGTTGAGCGACATCATCAAGGAATTACCGGCGGGTGTCGTGGCCATCTCCACGCGCAAGAACAATGTTGTGGATATTCAATTGGAAAACTGTGGGTTCAAGTTGATGGGCCTTCCCAAAGAAGAGTTCCCGAAACTGCCCGATTTCAAAGAAGACAACGAGGTGGTCTTCGAACAGGCGGCCCTGAAGCAAATGCTCCAACTGACCGCCTTCGCCATCTCCCACGAAGAGACACGCTATGTCTTGAACGGCCTCTTGTTTGAATTAAGGGATGAGGGGACGGGCAGCGTCGTCAAATTCGTCGGCACAGACGGTCGGCGCTTGGCCGTTGTCGAGAAAAAGCGGGACGCCCGGGCCGGCAAGGAGTTCAAGATCATTGTTCCCCACAAGGCCATCCAGGAACTGTTGCGCAATCTGCAGGACGAAGGCGAGGTCACCGTCGGGGTCGGGCCCAACCAGGTCTTCTTCGAGATGGACGGCATCACGCTCATCTCGCGGCTCATCGAGGGCGAGTTCCCGGACTACCAGCGCGTCATCCCGCCGGAGTCCGCGACAAAGGTCCTGCTCGACAAGGAGCCGTTCGTCTTGGCCCTGCGGCGCGCAAACCTCCTGACCACGCCGGACTTCCAGGCGGTGAAGTTCGAACTCTTCAAGAACAAGCTCGTCATTTCGAAGACGACCCCCGACATCGGCGAATTCAGGGAAGAGATCCCCCTCGAGTATGGCGGCAAGGAGATGCTCATCGGCTTTAACCCGACGTACTTCCTGGATATGCTGAGGTTCTGGCCCGGGGAAAACTTCACCCTCGAGCTCTACGACGCGGACAAGCCCGGCGTCGTGCGGTCCGACGAGTACACCTATATCGTCCAGCCCATGAGGCTCGGCTGAGGGGGCGGGCCCGATCCTTTGCCGCAGATCCATCGGCGGGGTCTGCGACAAAGGGTGTCGCTCGAAGGCTGCGAAACAGCAACCAGGACATGCCTGCGAGGGCTCCATGACCGACGAGCTCAAGGGTCTCGTCAAGGAGGTTTGGAAGGACCTTCTGAAGAAACACGAGGAGGGCCGCGCCGACGAGGCGAAGGAGGCCTGGCGGCAGGCCGCGGGCCGGCAGGCGGCGGGGCATAGCGAGGTCGTCTATTTGACAAAAGACAGAATTCAGGTTAACGTAGAAAGCTCGGCATGGCTGCACGCACTCACGCTAAAAAAAGAAAGCCTGGAAAAAAAGCTTCAGGAGAAACTGGGGCCCCTGAGCCTCAAGCTGCGCCTCGGTCCCGTCAAGAGGGACCCGGGTCCGGCCACGAAGGACCGCAAAAGCTCAAACGCACCACAGGCATGAAGACGCCGGAAGGCAAGACCTACGACGCGCGGACGATCCAGGTCCTCGAGGGCACCGAGGCGGTGCGCATGCGCCCCGCCATGTACATCGGCGATACGACGGCCCGCGGCCTGCACCACCTTGTCTACGAGGTCGTCGACAACTCGGTGGACGAGGCGCTCGTCGGCTACTGCAAGGCGATCGACGTCGTCCTGCACCCGAACCAGAGCGTCAGCGTCACCGACGACGGCCGCGGCATCCCCGTCGACATCCACGCGACGGAGAAGAAACCCGCCGTCGAGGTCGTCATGACGACCCTGCACGCGGGCGGCAAGTTCGACCATCGCGTCTACAAGGTCTCGGGCGGCCTGCACGGCGTGGGGGTGAGCGTGGTCAACGCCCTCTCCGAGTGGCTCGAGGTCGAGATACGGCGCGACGGCACGGTCTTCCACCAGCGCTACGAGCGAGGCAAGACCGCTTCCAAACTGCGCGCCATCGGCAAGGCCAAGAGCACCGGCACCAAGGTCACCTTCAAGCCCGACAGGAAGATCTTCACCGAGTCCATCGAGATGTCCTACGACACGCTCGCGAACCGCATGCGCGAGCTGGCGTTTTTGAACAAGGGGCTGCGCGTCAAGCTCGTCGACGAGCGCGGGGACAAGGACAGGGAGACGGAGTTCTGCTTCAACGGGGGCATCGTCCAGTTCGTCGAGCACCTGAACCGCAACAAGAACCCCCTGCACAAGAAGGTCCTCGCGTGCGAGAAGTCGGGCGACGACATGGTCATCGAGATGGGCCTGCAATACAACGACGGCTACGCCGAGAGCATCTTCACCTACGTCAACAACATCAATACCATCGAAGGCGGCACGCACCTGAGCGGCTTCAAGTCCGCCCTGACGCGCGCCATCAACCAGTACGTCCGCAGCAAGAACCTCCTCAAGGACACCAGCGCCACGATCTCCGGCGACGACGTGCGCGAGGGGCTGACGGCCGTCATCAGCCTCAAGGTCCCCAACCCGCAGTTCGAGGGCCAGACCAAGACGAAGCTGGGCAACTCCGAGGTCGAGGGCTTCGTCGCATCGCAGACGTTCGAGTTCTTGTCGGCCTTCTTCGAGGAGCACCCGCCGATCGCCAACAAGATCGTGGAGAAGACGGTTCTCGCCGCCCGCGCCCGCGAGGCTGCGCGCAAGGCCCGGGAGCTGACCCGTCGCAAGGGCGCGCTCGAGGGGCTGTCGCTGCCCGGCAAGCTCGCGGATTGCTCCGAGACCGACGCCTCGATGTCGGAGCTCTTTATCGTGGAAGGAGATAGCGCCGGAGGGTCGGCAAAGCAGGGCCGGGATCGTAGGTGCCAGGCCATCTTGCCCATCAAGGGCAAGATCTTGAACGTCGAGAAGTCGCGGCTGGACAAGATCCTCACCAATGACGAGATCCGCACCATCATCACAGCCCTGGGCACGGGGGTGGGGGAGGAGTTCGACGGCGCCAAGCTGCGGTACCACAAGGTCGTGATCATGTGCGACGCCGACGTGGACGGCTCCCACATCCGAACGCTCCTGCTGACCCTTTTCCTGCGGCAGCTGCCCAAGCTGATCGAGGGCGGATACATATACATCGCCCAGCCGCCCCTGTACAAGGTCAAGCGGGGCCAACGCGAGGAGTACATCCAGACCGAGGAACAGATGAACCAGCTGACGCTGGACGTGGGGCGGGAGGGGTTCAAGTTCATGATTTTGGCAGGGAAGAGGACCCTTAATGACCCCCAATTTAAGGACCTTTTGGAGGCGCTGGTGCAGTTAGAGCGCTTTTCGCACATTTTGGACAAAAAGGGAGTAAATTTCAAAAAATTGGTTGAAAATAGACATAAAAAGACCAAAAAACTGCCTATTTATAGTGTCAAAGTGGAGGAAGAAACCCACTTTTTATATTCCGACGCTGAGCTTGCCAAGTTGTCTAGCAAGGCAGAAGGCGAGAAGGAAGGCTTGGATTATACCGAGATCTTCGACACGGAGGAGATAGAGGGGTGCATCAGCCGCATCGAGAAGCTCGGCATCCCCATCGAACAGTACTTTGACCCTGAGCCGGAAGAGGGGGCCGGGAGGAAGTCGAAGAAGGCGGCTGCAGAGAAGGGGCCGAAGGTGCGCTTCCGGCTGGTCGACGGCGCGGACGTGGAGTTCTGCGCCCTCTACAGGGTGCTCGAGCACGTCAAGGCCCTGGCCCAGAAAGGGATGACCATCCAGCGGTATAAGGGCCTGGGGGAGATGAACCCTCAGCAGCTCTGGGAGACGACCATGGACCCGGAGAAGAGGACGATCTTGAAGGTGGTGCTCGAGGACTCGGTCGAGGCGGACGAGATCTTTACCGTCTTGATGGGCGACCAGGTGGACCCGCGGCGCGACTTTATCGAGAAAAACGCGCATTTGGTGCGCAATCTGGATATATAGGTAACCAGTAGGGGGCGGCCGTGAAAGAGAAGGCGTGGGGTTTTGATATCAGGGCAGTGTGGCAGCTCGCGTTGTCGGTGTGGGCGAGGCATCTCGTTGTCTTCGCGGCCCTCTCGAGCCTGTCGTACTTCGGCCTGAAGCTGTTGCGCGGGGCGAAGAGCGTCTCGGCCTGGGTCATTCCCGAGAGGGAGCCGTGGACGACGGCCGGCATCCTGCTGTTGCTGGTTCTGGTCTGGGTCGCGGTGCACGGTTTCGTGACCTTGCTCATCATCGGCCACTTCCGGCATTTCTCGCGTGCCGGCCGGCCGGTTTTCACCGAGGTTTTTGCCGAGGCGCGGCGCTGCTGGGGCCGCTACGTGCAGGCCGTGCTCGTGCTCCTGGCCTTGGCCGTCTTCGGGCTCTCGCTCTCTTTGGCGCTGGTCGAGGCCGGCCGGATGCTTTATGAGGCGGATCGGTCGAACCTGACCGGGCTGGTGGCGACCCACCTTGCCGCCGTCCTCTTCATCATCGCCTTGGGTTGGTACGGCCTTTATTTTTCGCTCGGGCCGCTCGTCGGGGCCTACGAAAACAAGGGGCCTGTCGCGGCGTTCCGCCACAGCCGCCGCCGCATCCGCGGCCGGGCCGCGGGGTACATGCTGGCGCTGGGCCTGTTCGTGCTCGGCTACCTGGCCCTGGGCCTGACGCTCTACTTCGGCCTGGCGGCCTTGGGCGTCGGCCACGGGGCCCTGGCCTGGATCGACCCGGTGATGCTGGTGCTGTTTTCGCCGCTGTGGATCGCGGTCTGGTATGCCAGCTACGACCACTTGACCCAGCTGAAAAAATGAGACAAAAGAGCCAGAGTCATTTGTCTCACTTTTTGAGACAAAAGAGCCAGAGTCATTTGTCTCACTTTTTGAGGGGAATGGAACATGTACGCACAGAATGAGAAAATCGTCCCGCGGTACGTCGAAGAGGAGATGAAGGAGTCGTACCTCTCGTACGCGATGAGCGTCATCGTGGGCCGCGCGCTCCCGGACGTCCGCGATGGCCTGAAGCCCGTGCACCGGCGCATCCTCTACGCCATGCACGAGCTCAGCCTCGACCACACCAAACCGTTCAAGAAGTCGGCCCGCATCGTCGGCGAGGTCCTGGGTAAGTACCACCCCCACGGCGACGCGGCGGTCTACGACACGCTCGTGCGCCTGGTGCAGGATTTCTCTCTGCGCTACCCGCTCGTCGACGGCCAGGGCAACTTCGGCTCCGTCGACGGCGACGCGCCCGCGGCCATGCGCTACACGGAGGCGCGGCTGGCCGCCATCGCCGACGCGATGCTCGGCGACATTGAGAAGGCGACCGTGGATTTCGCGCCCAACTTCGACGCCTCGCTCGAGGAGCCGGTCCTGCTGCCCTCGGCCCTGCCGAACATGCTCGTCAACGGTTCCAGCGGCATCGCCGTCGGCATGGCGACGAACATCCCGCCGCACAACCTCGCCGAGGTCATCGACGGCATCGCCTACCTCATCGACAACCCCGAGTGCGAGTTAAAGGACCTGATGAGGCTCGTCAAGGGGCCGGACTTCCCGACGGGCGGCATCATCTGCGGCCGCGAGGGGATCAAGGAGGCCTACGCCACCGGCAAGGGCAAGCTGACGGTGCGCGCCCGCGCGTCCATCGAGCGCGTCAAGAGCGGCAAGGACAACATCATCATCACCGAGATCCCGTACCAGGTGAACAAGGCCTCGCTCATCGAGGCGGTCGCGGGGCTCGTGCAGGAGAAGAAGGTCGAGGGGGTCGGCGACATCCGCGACGAGTCCGACAAGGACGGGATGCGCATCGTGGTCGAGCTCAAGCGCGACGCCGAGCCCCAGATCGTCCTGAACTATCTCTACAAGCACACGCAGATGGAGACGACCTTCGGGGTCATCAGCCTCGCGCTCCTCGACGGCCGGCCGCGCGTGCTCAACCTCAAGCAGATGGTGCGCTGCTACGTCGACCACCGCAAGACGATCATCCGGCGGCGCACCCAGTTCGAGCTCGACCGGGCGCTCCACCGCGCGCACATCCTGGAGGGCCTCAAGATCGCGCTCAAGTTCATCGAGCGCATCATCCGGACCATCCGCGCCTCCAAGGCGGCTCCCGAGGCCAAGAAGGCCCTGATGAAAAACTTTGACCTCTCCGACATCCAGGCGCAGGCGATTTTGGAGATGCAGCTCCAGCGCCTGACCGCCCTCGAGCGCGACAAGATAGAAAAGGAATATTTGGAATTGCTGAAGCAGATTGAGCGCTTCCGCGCGATCCTCGCCTCCGAGAAGCTCGTCGAGCAACTCATCAAGGAGGAGATGGACGCCCTGAAGAAGAAATACGGCGACGAGCGCCGCACCGAGATCATCGGCGAGGTCGAGGACATCGAGGTTGAGGACCTGATCGCGGAAGAGGACATGGTCATCACCATCTCGCACGCCGGCTACATCAAGCGCCTGGCGATCAGCGCGTACCGCAAGCAGAAGCGCGGGGGCAAGGGGATCACGGCGATGGAGACGCGCGAGGAGGATTTCGTCGAGCACCTCTTCATCGCCTCCACGAAAGACTACCTCCTGGTCTTCACCGACCAGGGCCGCGTCTACTGGATCAAGGTCTACGAGATCCCGCAGGCGAGCCGGCAGTCCAAGGGCAAGGCCATCGTGAACCTGTTGCAGCTCTCCGCCAAGGAGAAGGTGGCGGCGGTCCTGCCCGTCAAGGAGTTCTCGGACGAGAAATGCATCATCATGTGCACGAAGGGCGGTATCATCAAGAAGACGGTCCTCTCGGCGTTTGCCAACCCGCGCAAGGGCGGGATCGTGGCCATGGGGCTGGACAAGGACGACGCGCTGATGTCGGCGAAGCTCACGGACGGCAACCAGGACGTCCTGCTGGCCACGCGCCAAGGCAAGGCCATCCGCTTCCCCGACAAGCTCATCCGCGACATGGGCCGCCAGGCCAAGGGCGTGCGCGGCGTCTCGCTCGCCAAGAAGGACGAGGTCGTCGGCATGGAGATCGTCTCGGCCGAGCTCGCCAAGACCGGGGCCACGATCCTCACCGTCACCTCCAGGGGCTTCGCCAAGCGCACGGACTTGGGTGCCTACCGCGTCCAGTCGCGCGGCGGCAAGGGCATCATCAACGTCAAGGTGACGGAGAAAAACGGCCAGGCCATCGGCCTCAACTGCGTCCTGCCCGACGACGAGCTGATGGCCATCACGCACGGCGGCATGATGGTCCGCTGCCCGGTCAAGGACATCCGCGAGACCGGCCGCAACGCCCAGGGGGTGCGTTTGATGTCCATCGCCAAGGGCGACCACGTCACCTCCGTCGCCAAGCTCGCCGCCAAGGAAGAGGAGTGAGCCCCAAATTGAGACAAAGGTCCGACCTTTTTCAGGGCGAAAATGAGACTCAACGGCCTGGCCTTTAGTCCTATTTTGTGGTAGACTTAGCCGCGATTTCGGCCCCATCGTCTAGCCTGGTCTAGGACGTGTGGTTCTCAGCCATAAGACACCGGTTCAAATCCGGTTGGGGCTACCAAAATATGAGACTTTTGGCCTGGTCTTTCAGCCTCACTATTTGAGACTTTTTGACCTGGTCATTTAGTCTCATTTTGTTTTTTCGAAACCCACGCAAATATATTGCGTTAAGATTTTTTCTGTGTTATAAATAGCAATAGAATTCAGAACGCTGGCACAGGGGAAGACAGAAGGGCGCTGGCGCGACGAATTAAGGAGCGCCGTTTAGCGCGGCCGCCGGGGTCGCTGTTGCGGCGAATAAGCCGCAACACGTTCAGCGACGCCTGGCGAGAAGGTGAGCCAGGCCGGGCTTTCCGAGATGTTCTATCAGGTGG
>Ga0172364_10001325_pt1 | contig 18969 bp, 27 predicted proteins | sample LakKivSesite10cm_FD_114545 | JGI IMG/M metagenome (GOLD analysis project Ga0172364, IMG submission 114545) | Sediment microbial communities from Lake Kivu, Rwanda - Sediment site 10cm | ecosystem: Environmental > Aquatic > Freshwater > Lake > Sediment | place: Rwanda: Western Province, Lake... | reverse complement strand
CTACGGGGTTTTAACCCCAGTAGAGTGTCAGAAAACTTCTGCTCTATCAACTGAGCTACGTTGGCTTTTTAAATTGGAGTGCCAGACGGGAATTGAACCCGCTTAATTCCGGGTTGGAGGCCCGGTGCAAAGCCAAATTTTGCTACTGGCACTTTTTCAAAGAACAAAATGGTGGAAGCGGAGAGACTTGAACTCCCAACCTGATGTATGCAAAACACCTGCTCTACCAATTAAGCTACGCCCCCATAAAACAAAAAAGCCCGATAACTTTTGTTATCGGGCTTTTCCAAACTGTCATATTTATACAATGACACAGGAAAAGCCCGAAGTTGCGGCTCCTACGGTAGCAACTGTCGTACCTTTCCCTGTAACTATAATCTTCATATTTATTTTATTCCTAAAAAACTTACAAAATCCTCTTTTTAAAACGGTGATGGTTCTTCTGGCTTGGATTGTTCTTCTGCAATTTCTGTCTTATCTGCGTTTTCTACTCCAATTTGAAAATCCCCAAACTTATATTTCAATTCCTTTCCAAGTGGTATCTCTTCTCCAATAGGTTTAATTTCCTTTACATCCTTAACGTCTTTTATATTCCTTACTTCCTTATCAAATACTTCTTGTAAAGTTTTTCCTTCTTTCTTTGATTCATCTTTTGGAAACTCTATTGCATTAGCGTCTATAGCCCCTTGTTTAATCATTTTCTTTGGTATTTTAATTTCTGCAGTTCTTGATTTTTCCATGGAGATTCTTTCTTCGTTAATTATAAAATTTTGAAAATAAGCTAAATTTCCAATTAACATTTTATATCCACCGGTCCAATCATGAAAATCTACCAAATCATTATCGGTGTCTAATTTATTACCAAACATGAAGAATTCTTTTACTCCTGTGTGTTCTACTTCCTTCATTCTTGCTTTTTCTGCGGCGGTTTCTGGTATTACTTTAATGATCATGACTTACTCCTTTATAGTTTTTCTTGCATTATTCTTAAAAAAGATTCAGCACACCCTTTTGGACTTGCATTTCTCTTATACCATTCATATCCATTCATTCCTATCTCTTCTATATTATACTGATTCTCTAGGTTTTTCAAATCAGTTTTTTCATTCATGTAAATATAATGCTTCCCTTCTATTAATTCGTCATAATAATAGGGCTTATAACTCAACAATAATGGCTTCTTTAGCATCATATAGTCTATTTCTCTTCTATTTTTAGCTTCAGAGAAAAAAGATCCACGTCCAGGCAAAACAATACCAAATTTACTGGTTTGCATTTTTCTTAAATATTCTTCATCGGTCAATGGTCTGCAGGCTTTTGCTATTTCTTCCTTAGACAGATTTTTTAATTCGGATCTTTCTATTCTATCGGGCATTACGGATCTAAATGCCTGGTCAGAACTTATATATTCTACTCCTTCTTTTATAAACTTATCCCTCATTACCATTCTGCTTTTCCATGTCTTGCCGCAAAAAAATCCAAAAGATTCTGCTGGTAATTTTGGTATTGAATCTTCCTTTCCTATAAACTGCTTCATTTGTTTTGATGGAAAAAATGTCCAAGGTACAATTTTTTTAGCATATTCTTCTCTTTGTTCCTTGGTAATATTTTGCAAGACACCCTTTCTTTTACAAGCGTTTTCCAAATCATTACCATAAAATTTTCGGATTTGAAGTTTTATAATAAGATCATAATTTTGGTTATAAATTTCGTTGGTAAATGCAGGAGCTTGATATTCCCAAAAATCTATATAAACCTTCTTCCCATTAAATTTAACCAATGTTGCCCTTTCTTTTCTCATGACATTGGGTTGTTCTTCATGATAATCTATTTCAAACAAATCACTATTAATCAAATAGTTTATTAATTCCGTCATCCCCAATGTAGAGAAAGGGTTTGAAATTCCTAGTTTATTAATGGATAATTTTGGTTTCATTTGACTACTGGTTTGTCTGGCATTATAATTTTTGGTTCTTTTATCGGCGTATTAGAAGGTATTTCGTCCATTGCTTCCATTTCTTTTGGAGCATCAATTATTTCAACATCACGTTTTTCATCTATTATCTGGACTTTATTAATAGTTGATGTTTCTGGAATTGGTTGGATTTGTTGAATTACATTGTTGGAACACTTCGGACAGGTGAATCCGTACTTGCGATTCTCGGCCTCGCACGCTTCGGAGCCACCATGCTGGAAGCAGAGCATCGGATGAGGATGCTCAGTTCCAACAAGTCCGCTGCACGGTACGCCTTCGGCGCCCGTGATCGCCGCGTTCGTTTTTTTGATTACCTGTTCCGGCACGTTTTTCATCTTCATTTTATCTTCGGGCTTACTATACATTCCAAAAGTTCTTTCATTTTTATAATCACCCAAAGGAAATTGAGCCTGAGAAACAGCATCTTCAAACGGAACATAATCAAAGCATTTTAAGGCACTTTCTTGATAACAATTATATATGAAACATCCATCCTCTTCTAAATATGGCTTAATACCTGGCAAATACTCATTCTTTAATCTGTCATAAGTTTTCATATTACATTTTACGGCACCTTTGGATCTTTGTTCTTCAAAATGATAAGTATTGGTTTCAGACATATTCATATCGCATCCCAATAAGAATATTTTTCTAAATCCAAGCAAATGACAGATACGAATTGCAGGTAACATAACCGATCTTCCACCACCATAGTCAGCATGATTACCCCATCCAATACTATTCTCGGTTAAAAATCTAGCTGCATGAAATTTTTCGTTCCTACAATACCCAATAACATTAGGACATTCGCCTACTTTTTTCTCCAGATTCTCCCATTTTTCATTATCAAATATCTTTTTTTCCATATGAGATTGTGGTATGAATTTTGTTATTTTTGGATCAAGCCATATTGATTTTATGAAGCGAGAAGGATCGTCAACACAGGTCCAAAAGTTAGGCTTGAAGGTTCTAGGTCCATTATTAATACCAAAAGTCATAACGCCTGGTTCTTTTAACAAATCATGGTTTAGTTTTGCAAAGCTTGGACCATTACAAATCAAAAATACAGATGCGCCACGATATAACCCCTCCAATGTCAATGCTGCTCTATCTCTTGTAAAAAAATGCGGGCAATGTTGATGAAATTCTGTCTCTACACAAACGCCAACCATCCTGTCTCTTGCATGTCTAAAAGCATTATCATCTGCTACGTCTTGCTTTAACGATCTTGTTCGCATAATAACTCCTTGTTTATAATCATTATACAGTTATTTTATAAAACTCATCAAAATTCTAATTGTTCCAAGGAGTCCGGAAATGGTTCTTGATTTTTGATAAGTTCTTTCATCATTTTGTCTTCTTCTAGTTTCTTCTTGATTTCGATAGTTAATTCTCCTGCAGACTCTATAACCAAATTATCGACGCACAATACCCTTGTTTTTGTTGAATATCCATAATCTCCTGTCGTATAAGTAGCCTCCCCATTATGAACAACATATTCTTCTATTTCCAATGTTGCGTAATCTCCGGCTTGCAAATTCAGGGATATTCTTTTCACCAATCCATTTTCTGAATCATCGTCATTGAATATTTTTACATCAGTTGCGGTTAATATCTTATTGGATTTCGCTATGGATTGAATTCGCATATTATCTCTGCAACCCCAATTCTCTACCATGATTCAAATGCCATTGTTTTTTAACCGTAATGCCAATGCGACCACCAAGACGGCATCTCATCGCCCTGTCACTCTTAGTATGTCTCCAAACATCTCTATTTCTTCTGCCATATCCTCCACCCTTTTCTCTTATTGCGGCATTACTACATAATTGAAAATTTCCCGGACAAATACGCCGACCTGTTATCCATTTTATTTTCCACGTATTTACTATATCTGCAACATCCTCAATTACACAAGGATAGCTTCTTTTGTCTTCTTCAAAATATTTACTACAAAAATCAATATCCAACGAAATTCTATCTGCTCCCATTAATCGCTTTTCGTTCTTAAGATTTGTCTTTAATTGTCTATGTAAATCATCAAAAAAATCCTTGCAATAAGCCATGTCACAATCTACATACAAAATATAATCTGCTTGTGATTCTTTTGTCTGTGTATTTCTTGCCTTGCCTCTATTTTTTACGTCTTCTTGAGTTACCAATGTTTCTTTAATATCGAGTCCCTTTTCCCTAAAAAACTTACAAACCTCTTCTGTGGTAGGTTCTCCATCATTATCCGTATGTGAAATATTAATTAAAATGTTTGGAATATCTCCTTCTTGTTGCAAAATAGAAGAAAGCATCCAGGTAAGTCGTCTTTGATATTTATAACAGTGAATCATTATCTCTAAATTAAGTTTTCGATTTGGATCAATAGGCGTGGTTGTGGAAGTTGTAGTTGGCTCTAAGGCTTCCGCTTCTTTTAGCTTTCTTAGCCTTATTCTTTCGTTTCTTATAGCAATTCTTTCTTGTCTTGTCATAATATTACCTATTTTTCACAAAAAACCAACTAATAATTCTTCCGCCTACTGGATTAAGTTTATACCCATATCTATCACAATAATATTCAACAACTGTCTTAACCTTATAATCCATTTGTCTGCCCCATATATTTTTTATTCCACTTCTTGGTCCATCCTTAAAATCATGCCCCGATAAAACCCCTCCCATTCTTAATTTAGGCATCCAAGCATAAATATCGAACATAACTTCCAAACTATGATCCCCGTCTATATAAACATAATCCAGACTATTATCCTCGAATTTTTTAGCCGCCTCTACACTTGTCATTCGTAACATTATAGCCCTATTAACATCTATATATTTCTGAAGATTTGCCTTTGCTTCATTATATCTTACATTTCCATCCTTATCATAATATCCCTTCTTATAATTACTTCCAAAATCGTCCATCCAATTATCAACACAATAATACTTTTCTATACTGCTTTTTTCTAGGATTTGGACAGAAAATTCGCCCTTATCCACCCCAATTTCTACCCCTGTTTTTAAATTTAGGTCATTAATTAGTTGTGGAAAGAAATGATCTCTGTGTTTATTTCGCCATGATTTATTTAGAATTTGTTGTGCAATATTATCTACCTCATCAACAAGCTCTTTATTTTCATACTTTAGATCTGATTTAACTAATTTTGCACATTCTTTTTCTTTCTTAGCCTTTTTTTCTTTTTTTTTTGGTACAATTTCTTCTGTAGAATATTGATCATCGGTATCAAAATCGTCTTCATCGTCAAACCCATCAAATTCGTTCATTTTTTAATCCTTTTTGATAATTACGTTAGTTGACACGTTATTGGTTTCCTTAAATACCGGCCAATCAGTAGGACTTCCTGGATTTACAACATCTGGCGCATCAGGATTATCTTCCAATATCTTACATCCGAAACCTAATCCGAAACCTAATCCAATAACAAGTCCAAATACTACAATTAAACCATTTTTCATAATTTCCCTCCCCATCCATTTAAATTTGCCTTATAGCTTTTAACATTATACAATAATTTCTTATTTTCTTCTTGATATTGTAAATCTTTTTTCGTATCGTTTTTAGAATGAGCTTGATGAAACAACATAATATCTTTTATTGAATCTCCCATCCAAACTACATTAAGACCTAATAAACCAACCCTTAACAATAGTTCATAATCCTCACTACCCCAACCAACAAAACGCTCTGAAAATCCAGTTAATTTATTCCAATTTTCCATAGAAGTACATTCACAACCTCCTGCAGTGGTACGCTTCTTCAGTCTTCCAATTTTACATTCATCCAAATTGTTATAAGGATCTAGTTTTCCAGAATAAATTAAATCACAGTGTTTTTGTTTTAAATACATTGTTCTTGATTCTATAAATGAATTTTTAGATAAGTTTGAAATTAATGTGGATACGAATTGTTTTCCATACATCATATCTACATCCGAACACATTACATATTGGGTATTAGAATTTCTTATTCCAACATTATTTAACAACGCTCTTTCAAACGCCTCCCCTATTTTATGCTGAACCATTCTTATTTTTATTGGTTCATTTAGCGATTCAAAATATTGTTTTAACTCTTCATAATTTTTAGATCCACCATCCGCTATAACAACCTCAAATCGCTTATCATCTTGCCAAAACAAAGATTTTAAATACCACTTTGTTATATTGGAATTAAGATCAAGCCTATCTCTATGGGAGGCGACTATGGTTAATAATGGTTCCATATTTTAGCCATGACAATGAATTACGCACACGTCTTTTGTTGCTATTAATTCTTTTGGATAAGGACATTTATTTTTTAAGTTGCAAAATGGAGCTTCAAATAATTCCCAATATTTATCCATTCCCTGCCAACCCCCCGTAATTGTGTCCATATATTTCGCAACTGCAGGCTCATCGTTATCACACATTCCTAATTCTTCCCATATTTTTATTATTTTTGAAGGGATCGTTTTATCTCTCATGTACAAAAATCCGCCATTGGGTACTTTTCTTAGACTTTCTTTTCTCCAGTTACATTTCTTTCTGTTATACATCATTAAATTAGCCTGAATAAACTCTTTTTTGTTAAATATATCCCAATAGTTAGAGGGAAACTTTTTTATCTGGACACAATCCCAATCCATCCATAATACCTCATCGTATCCATCATTTTCCATTGCATGTTGTATTATTGATAGCTTGTTTCTGAATTGATACTTAATTTGATCAAACGGAGCGGGATTATCATCGAGCAATATAACATTTTCTTTATGGGTTTTTGTAATAAAATCATAGTTTTCTTTTCCAAATACATAGGTTATAAAAGGCTCACGAAACTTATTTGTTATTGTACTGCTTATTTCGTTGTCAATTTTATATCGAGAAGCAGTAGATCTATGCGCCTTATCTTTTATACCCCATAATCCTCTTATTATTGCCCGTTTCACTTTGATTTCGCCTCTCTATTATTGTTGGATTGTATAAAATGAACAAAAAATACGTCTTTTTTGTTATTTATTTCTTCATCAAAAGCAGATTTCTTTTTTAATTTACATACATCGGGTTCAAAATTCTCAAGATAATAATTCAATCCGCACCATTTTCCATTAATTCCATCTATATATTTTGATATAGCAACTTCATCCCAAAACTTGCTTCTATCCTCCATCCCCTCCCAGGTTTTAATCAATTTTTCCGGTATAGTCCTGTCTCTTATATACAAAAATCCACCATTACTAACCAGTCTTAAATTGTCTTGTCTCCAAAAACATTTCCTTCTAGTATACATTTGCAAATTAGCCTGAATTTCTTTTTTAGAAGATAAAGAATCCCAAAATAATTCCGACATTGGCTTTTGAGGAATACAATCCCAGTCTAAATAAACAATTTCATCATATTCTTCCATTGCTGCCTTTAATATGTCTAATTTATGTCGCCAAAATTGAGTCTGTAAATCATAAACAAATGGTCTTTCGTTTATTAATACCGGTTTAATCCCCTTGCTCTGTAAAAAAGTATAATTGTCATTTCCAAAAACATAAGTAACAAAAGGAACGGTATTAATGTTACACAAAATATTATCGATATCAAAACCCAATCTTTTTCTTCTTTCTGACGGTGTATTCCAACCCTCATCATAAGTCGTTTCAGTAATTCCCCATAATGCTCTAATAAATGCTCTTTTCATTGTCAATCCTTTATAAAAAACATTATATTTCTTTTCATAACATTAATAAATTTTGAACGTTGACGAAGAGTAGCATAAATGTTCCTAATAACACCTGTTCGTTCTTGACTATATGTGTATTTATTGGCCTTAAATTTTTCTATCCAATATTCTCTTGGCTGTTCGTTGATATGATTGGTTCCTCCTTGCCCTGGAATTGCCGCAGAAAAAAACACATGATCGCTTGATGTTATTATATTGCCAACAAATATATCTGCCTTATTTTCCGGTAAATGTTCTGCAACCTCCAATGACATAGCTAAATCATATTTTTCGTTTTTTTCGTTTTTAATGGGTTGGGTAAGATCGGCGTATTTTACACAGTCTTTTATGGGTTCCGGAATATAGGGCTTACATTGCTCATAAGAATATTCATATCCCAATACTCTTGCACCGGTTTTATGAGCACCATTTAAATAATATCCACTTCCGCAACCAAAATCAATAACAGACTTATATCCATAATGAGATGCTACACGCTCTCCAACCGCTTCTTGCCACGACCTACACTTTTGCAAATGATTGTAGAAAATATCTCCATAAGTATTTATCATATTATCCAACATTTATATTGTATTTTTCTATCGTTCCTAAAACAGAATCCCATAATCCCTCTGGAGAACAATGATCTTCAAAATACTGTATTCCATTATTATATAAATCATTATACTGTGACAAAGACAAATCTTCTATCTTTTTATTCATTTCTTGTGGATCTTTTGCAAATATAAAATGAACGTTTTCTTTCATTGGCACATAATAATCCCATTCAACACCCGGAGTAAATATAGGAACACATCCAAGCCCCATAGTCTCGGTTTCTCTTTGACAGACAGGACAATCACCTACCGGACATAATCCAAACCTTGATTTTGCCAATCCTTCATAATAATTTGTAAGGGTTGGAAATAACATGTTGGTTCTTTTATAGGATTTTGCAGGTCTAAAACTAAATATTTCTGTACTGTCCTTCCATATATTTCTATGATGTCTATCTCCTCTTATCGTACCACTAAATATTGATTTTGTTGTTTTTTTATAAGGAAGTTTTGACTGTACAGAACTATAAGCATTCCAATCCCTAACATAAAAATTCCATGGTAAGACTCTGTTATTCTTTTTCCAGGATGAACGATATTGACAACATAATGCGTATTCATACGGAGTTATTATATAGTCTGTATTACTCGGCTCCAATGCTAATCCTCCAACCCTACCAACCCAAGAAATAAATCTACGATCTCTTATCATAGGTATTTGTATTCTTTCTATCCATCCTTCTTTTTCCCAATACGTAATATATTGATTAAGCCCTATATAATCTACTGTCTTACTAACACATGTATATAATTTTATTTTCATAAAAAACCTAATAATGATAGAAATATAATTCTTTTTTGTTTCTAAAAATCGAACGCTTACTCGCGGCTACATTAGGCTCAAATAATTCATGATATTTTGACTGATTATATCCACCCATTATGTTATCAGTATATTTTGCATAAACAACCTCGTCTGTCCACGTCTTAACATCCATATCAAAAAATACAGAAGGTATATTTCTGTCTCTTAAATAAACAAAAGAACCATTTGGAACATATTGGCTATATTTTTCTTTTCTAAAATTCACCATCTGGCATTGATATTTTACCAATGACGCCTGAAACGTTTCTTTTTTAGCAAGTACATCCCAAAAATTATTATCTATTGTTTTTATCATTTTACAATCCCAATCCAGCCAAACCAATTCATTAAAATCATTTTCCATGGCGTATTTCATAGCAAACAATTTATGCCACCAATGCCTTCGAACAGGATGAAATTTAAATGGCTCATCCCATATTAAAACGCTCTCAATCCCAAAATCTGACAACAGCCTTTTATTTTCCTTACCAAAAACATATATAACATCATAAGGATATTGTTTCTTATCTTTATCTTTAGAAACCGAACCAATACTGTTTTTTATTCTATCCCACCGCTTAATCACGCAATTATTTTTATCGATACTAAATTCTTTTTCAAATCGATAGTTTCCGGACAAGGCATCAGATGGACACCCCCAAAATGCTCTAATTATTCCTCTCTTTTTCAATTACTCACCACCATAACATCACCGGCAACATATCCATTGGCGTATTCTATTTTAAATTGCCCATTCCAATTTATTTTCTTAATCAAATCCTCCTCTCCTATTCTTCCCCAAATTCCACGATGTTTTCTAAATAACCTTATGTCATCAATCAATATGGTCTTTTTAAATGGAAATGGAAGTATCAGGTCTAATTCTTGAATAATAGGACAACTGTATTTTCCCAATACTCTATCTTTTCTTCCGTTAATATGTGCATCTAACCAAAAAGTTACTCCTTGTTTTAATTCCTTCAATATTTTTGGCAACACCTCGATACTATCCCCACAAAACAATTTTACATTTTTATTATCCTTAAATCTCTCAACACATTTTAAATATAATGATTGTTTTACTTCTATAGAATATATGGTTTCAAATCCAGCCTTTAATGCCAAATCAACACCATCTCCATTTTGAGTTCCGGTTTCAACAAAAATAGGATTCAAATATTTTTTTAGAACATTAACATCTCTTATCATAATTTTACCTCATTTCTTTATAAAATACCAAGAAGATGGTATTCTATAAGATCCTTTTGTTACAGACACTTTTATTTTATTAATTGCACAAAATTCATTTACGGCATCAAAAACTCCGTTAATATTATTTTTGTCAGCAGACCTATGATAATCGTGTCCACTAAAACAGCCACCCGTCCTCAGTTTCGGATACCACAATTTTAAATCATTACAAATATCATTATAAAAATGTGAGGCATCAATATAAATAAAATCAAAAAAATTATCCTCGAACAATTTAGAAGCGTTTTCAGAATTTTCTTTAACTATTTTTACTTTATCTCCATAGGGACTAACTCTTTCTGAAACCTTATTATATATTTCGTCTTGTTGTTTCTGGGTTATGATTCCCTTCCAATACCTATGTTCTTTCCAACTATCTATTAAATGAACTGTTTTTAATCCGAAATTTTTAATTATAACCTCTGAAAAATTACCCTCTGCAACCCCAATTTCCGCTCCATTACCGTTGAGATTATTTTCTTTTAATAAATTACCTAAGTCTTCCCTATACATTTCAAAACTCCTTATGTGTCTTATAAAATTCCTCATTACTAAATTTATCCATTGCTTCTTTATAGCTTTTTGTCGGAGCGCATTCTTCTTGGGTATGTTGGGTTGGATTACGAGATGAATATTTAGCCCTCCATTCCGGCGACATAGAAAATACACAGTGCTTACATAACTCATCCAATCCCCATACTTCTTTGGGAAATTCATACCTATATAAATCCAATCCAAACAGCCTTGAAATCATAATGGCAGGGGAACAAGGCAAATATCCATACTTATCTAATGAATATCCACACTTACTTACCTGCATACAAGGAATTCCAGGACTATTTACACCCAAATCTTGAGGCGACCATAATGTAGGCTGATGCTTCTTTTTTTGTATTTTTCTGCCCTTAAAACATATCAATTTAGAAGGATTAATATTCGGAATTTTAAGGGTTTGATTGGTTTCTACCTTAATATATTGTATAACCCCTTCAGAAGCAGCAGTGGTTAATAAATTACATATCTCTACGAATTGAGGATGCAACAAAGGCTCTCCACCTAGTATCTTTAGTTTCTTAATTCCACCGCCCATCCTAGCTTGTTCTATAAACCTTTTAATCTGATCTACCGACATATGCTCTGTTCTATCTCTATAAATATGACATAGGCGATTACAATTAGGACAAGCTAGATTACACTGCATGGTTATATTTAATTCTATATTGATCATAAATCTCCAAATTTATTAACAAAATCTTCTATTTTTTCACTTAATATCATCGGCGTATGTTCTTTTATTTTAGATTCTTCCCAATTCCACCACTTTATCTTTAACAATTTCTCTATAATATCTTCTTTAAATCTTAATTTCGATACATAAGCAGGATTTCCAACCGCAACAGAATAAGGAGGAATTGACCTTGAAACAACCGCTCTTGCACCTATAACCGCCCCATCTCCTATCGTTACCCCTGATAATATTAATGCTTCCGTACCTAACCAAACATCATTTCCTATTACAACATCTCCATCGGTACGTAATTGTTCATAATCTTGTTTTCTATCCTTAAAGTCCCAAAAATGATTCAAAATAGAAGTAGAAACCCATTCCGTATGATGATCTCCGCCTAAAAATATCGTTACCCCAGAAGAAATAGAACAAAATGACCCAATTTCTAGATTGCCACTTTTTCTCAAGGATTTTAATATTCTAGGCGTACCATAACTATAACGCCCTATTTTATAACAAGCATAATCAGGATTTTTATCAAGGAAATTAATTTGTGACATATTACTCCTTAATCATTATTGTTTTCTTCAGAAGAATTTGATGAATTTTTAACTATTATCGGTATATTAACTTTTTCCGCATTTGCCCTATCAACAGCTTCTACACATTGACGTATATGCTCTGGTCCAAGCTTACCTCTCCCCTGTGTAAAGCCATAATCTCGCTTAAAATTCTTTGTTAACATTAAATGAGGGTCAAAGCGTTGAATTATATAGAAATATAGACTATCGTGAGATGGTGCGGGTAGCCTATCTTCCCTTAATAATTTCACACAAAACCTACTAAATCTTGTTTTATGAAATTGTACAAAAGATATGGTTCTTTTTACATTATGATAAAATCTACTTCCCTCTATTTTTCCTTCATTTATCATTGGAGTCGCGGTTCTTAACTTTCTCTTCCAATGAGTACTCGCCCAACTATCAAGCTTAACAATTAGATCAGTTTTACTATAACCCCATCTTGGACCAACAAAGGCATAATTTTTAAAATCTTCATCATATAATGGGTGATCATTGGTTGCATAGGAATCCGCATCTATTTTTATCCAATAATCAGTTTTAACATGCTTAGCCGTACCCAATACAAAACATGAAAGCATAAGTTCCCTATGGCTATCTACCTTCCCCATACAATTTTCATTCCATGGTATCAAAGTAACGTTTGGAAGTCTTAAAAAATCCAATCTGGTATCACTTTCTTCCATTCCGTTATAAAAAATGATAACTGGATGATTATCTATTTTCTTATATTTTCTCCAATTTTCAAAGGTATACTTAAGCTCTTCGACATAAAACGGATCACATGCACTAACTATCGTGACATCTGAGGTTTGATATGGTGGAAGATCGTTTTTAACCTCTCCTTTATTTAAATATGCTTTTAACCTTTTATCGGCGTATTTAAGAAAATAATTAATATTAGCTATATTAGATTCGCACATTTCCTTAAATTCTTTTTTCCAAATTTCACAAGATTTTTCATCTAAAACGTGCTTATCACCATGGAAGTGATAAACAACAGGGTTTTTTGATTTTTCATGATCATGTATTGGACTTACATTATATTCTGGAGGAGCAATAAAACACTTCAAACCCCATTCTTTAATTGACGGATAAAGTAACTGCATGCTTGTTTCATCTGGTATAAAAATTCCTTTTTTACTACCAAGATTTGACAGATTCGTTTGATATTTTAAAAATTCTGTTAATTTATCTGATTTTTTAAAAGACAAAATTCCAGTATTTATTGCAGGATTCTCTTTTAACGCCTCTGCCAAATGTCTTTCTTCTGCAAGCCCTTTAAATCTGTTTATTCTTTTAGATATTGATGGTCCTGTACTAACCCACCCACAAAAATGAGTTAAACATATATCCGCATTATTTTCTTCTAAATATTCAAACATCTTGTCTATTTTATTAACAATAACGGTATCAGAATCTATCCACAATGTATAATCATATGGAAGATTCTCAAACAAGGAATTTTTCATAACAAGGGTTTTATATTCGTTTTTATCTTCCAGTTTAACCACATTACAACCTAAAATTTCCAACGATTTTATGAATTCTTCCATACAGCTACATGGATTTTGAACATAAAACGTAATATTTCCAGTATAAAATTTTCTCAACGAATGTACCGCGACTAATGCTCTAACCAACATACGGTCGCCACGGTTAAACATAATTACGCCTTTAGTTTTCATATCTATTTCCTTTTCCTTAAGTATTCCAAATGATCTTTCAAAAATATTTTAAATGCTTGAGAAATATTAACTGCAAATTCATCTTTCAATAACCGTACCATTTCAAATTCTTCTTGATTTAGTCTGATATTAAATTGGGTTTTTCTTGGTATAAATGTCCTTTTCATAATGTATATTTATTTCTACACCAAATAAAACAATTCCTTTATTTTTATTATACATCGAAATCAAAAATATTACATCGGAGTTTTGCCTTCTTTTGTAATCCATGTAATACCCTGGTACTGACCCGGTCTCATTACGTCGAAACGATAACGGTTTCTTGCTTCGGTTCTTTCTTTTTCGGTTAAATCGGCCCATGTTTTTCCTGGTGGTAGAAATTCGCTTTCATCCCTAAAGAAAATATCCATTTCTTTAGGTATTTCTTGGTTTGTATCTACTGAAGGACTTGGCTTATCTAATGGCAACATACTCATACTATATTATTCTTCAATTTTCCTAACAAGTCCTATTCTTTTTTCCATCTTATATCAATTGTTCCATTCCCAAAATCTTCTTCAATCTTTATAATAGTTAATCCAAATCCAAAGGGCAAGGTTACTTTGCTTATCTTATCTTCTGGAATTGCTTCTTTTAGGTTATAGGCGGGATGTTCTGTGTCATGTAATAGAAGGATTCCGTTCTTTTTCATTTTTGGCATAATAAGTTTTAGATCTTGTTTTACGGTTTTTACATCATGGGCTCCGTCATGCAAAACAAAATCGAATATTTTTCCTTCAATATCTTTTGAAATATCTATTGATTTCTTGTTAATATAGGTCCAATTACTATAATTTTTTATTTCATTTTTATCGTAGAATATGGCGGTTTGTTCTAATGGTCTTTGGTCGCAGGTTATTAATTTTCCTCCGGTTTTTTCCAATGCCATTAATATTGTTTTAGAAGAAAATCCGGAGCCAAATTCAAAGGCTGATTTTGTTTCCAAGCCTAATACAATAGAATATAGGGTTAAATAATGTCTACAAAACCCGGCATTATTGGCGTGATGTCGTTCAAATAATTCTTGTGGGTTCATTTTTCTCCTTTTAAAAATGGGTTTATTAAATTTATAAACTTTTTTTCACCATTTTGAGAATATATTTTTTTTCAAATTCTTTCATCATTTTAGACACGAATTCCGCGCAAAGTAACATTATCGTTATGATTTGGTCTGACCCTGTTTATTTTTGATATTCCAGATTTTTCCATACAATATTTTAAATAAGATTCACAAAATAAAGTATGATGCATATATTTTTCCACATCATTTCCATGCATTTCTCTTAAAATATCCATGTTTCCAAAAATACTATGAATAACGTTTTCCCATGGACATCCCTCATATTGTTTTCTTGTTATTATGCCTTTTTCATGTCTAGAAAAAATTAATTCTCCGTCCGGTACGCCAATTTCAATCCATGCTCCAACCTTTAACTTATCAGCCCATAATTTTAAAGTTGGAATTGTCTTAAATGGGACAATGTGCTCTAGAATGTTATGTGCAATAATGGCATCCACAGAATTATTTTCTATATTAGATAAAACTGTAACATCATCAACGATATCGACACCATCTATTTTTCGGATATCAACATTTAAAAATCCGTCAAACTTTCTATTATTACTTCCAAGATTAAGTTTCATAATATTTTTATTTGAACTCCTTCCCAGTCATTTGTTTCTGAGGTTCCCATTTCATTCCAACCTTCTTTTTCACCAACAAATCTTATTATATCATATTTATACTTATTTTTGCTCAAAAATGACTTTATACCTCCATTAACCAACCCATAATCATGAGCAATAATAATTGGATTTCGATTACATACTAAAACAGAGCTATCAATATCTTTTTCAAAACACTCTTCCTTATGCACACAATCAATAAAAACAAAGCCTATATTATTTAGATCCCATTGTTCTCTATAAACGTCTTTTTGTATAATGTTGACCTTTATTTTCAAAGAGCTTAATAAAACATTAGCCTGTTCGATTAATTTTGGAGACATTTCAAAAGAATATACGTTTTTGCTTAATAAATTTCCTATATATCCAAGTATTGCGGTTGTGTTTCCTGTGTTTGTTCCTATTTCAAGCATATCCCCATCAAACTTATTATTTATTAAAATATCAATCAAATCTTTTTTAAATCTCAATGTGGTTGTAGACTTATATTGATTTTTGTGTAATATTTGATCTAATATATTCAGGGTGTTAGTTCCTCAAGATATTGTTCCGCAACTTCATCTATATTATCCACATCTATTAAATCTTGAAATTTATTGTAATTATTAACTATCATTTCTAATTTTTCTTTTATTTCATCAACTTCATTAAACCCCAATCCGCCTTCCCTTACTAATTCGGGATGTCCACCATCATTAAAATACAAAGAAGGCAATCCACAAGAAAGCGCCTCTATTAATGCATTGGAACATGGATCGTTTTTTGATGCGGTAATATAAATATCATTTTGTTTTAAGATCCTTGATAAATTAACAGAACCGGTTGCGGGAATTACCGTTATGTTCTTAAATTTTGCATCTACATTCCCAACAAAAACGTATTCAAATCTATTAAAATCTAAATTATTATCCATCCAAACATAAATGTCTTTCCCTTTTCTCGGATTACTTGACCAGCTTGAAGAAACAATCTTTATCTTTCTATCATTGGAAAAAACATGCTTATCTTTTCTATTAAATATTTGTGGATCTACTGCGTTATATATTATTATTGGATTGTTTATATGATACCCAAGTTCTGTTAGCTTTTTATAATTCCACAATGATTGCAATACAGTTGAGTCTGCTATTTCGTTATTAAGTTTCATACATAAATCATCTTTTTCCTTATCAAATCCTCTTATCAAAAACATAGGTCCATCAATTCTATGTACTATTCTTGTCTTTTTTATTTTGTATGCTCTTTTAAAATCCTCTAAATTAAAAGTTAACGCATTAATAATAGATGTCTCTCCACTCTGGTTGTTTTCTTCTATGTTGTGTCCCATTTTTATTAATTGATTTTTAAGAGCTAAAAGAAATTGATTACCACCACCATAGGGAGGTTTGAAAAATTTATGCCATATAGAAATAATCATATCTATTTTTTCCGTAAATTTGGTTTCCTACCCGTTTTTCTAACACCAAGTTCAATAGCGTCTTCTGGAGATACCAAATAATATTCACATAGATCATCATGCCAATTCATAAATAACCATCAATTATCTTATTACAAAAATTAACCCACTGATCTATATTAATCTTGTTTTTGTTCATATAGGTTTTTCTTGTTTTTTCTATTCCTCTTCCCAAATGCATAAAGATAACATTAGAGCCAACATGACATCTTGCAACAGAGAAACAACCATATTTTCCATCAATTCCGCTATTTTCTTTATTATATGTATTGTCAAAACAAAAGTGATCAACATGGTTTTTTCTACAATATTGAGTTAATTCATCCCCAACATCTAATATCTGTTTGCCATTAATGTATTGTGGCATATAGTTAACCGACTTCGACAATTCTGTTTCTACCATTATACAGGAAACATGAAACGCTTTTATTCTGTCGGGATGTGAATCTAATTGCACTCCTATTAATTTATTTCCCTGCCTGTATTTTTGCATCATATTGTCAAAAAATAAGCTGCTGGTAACACAGGTATCACAATGAACCAAAAAAACGGCTTCAGAATCAACATAATCTAATCCAACACGAATAGCTTCTGCATTAGCCTCAGATCCAGTATATTCAGTTTTATTGTTTATCCAAGTCAAGGACACAACATCATCAAAACAGTTTTTATAACTTATGTCTTCAGAGTTTTCTATAATAATGTAGTGTATATCCAAATCATTCGGCTTAAATTTTTCAAAAGATCTAACACAAATTGAGGTTAAATCCTTAGAATGAAAAGAGGGTATTATTACGGAAACTTTCATAATTTTTCAAAAAACTCATCATATTTCTTAATAACATTTTGTGGTAAATGATTTAAATAAACGTTATTGTAATTATATCCCTTTCTATCCACACCATCAATTATTTTTTTAACAAAATCATCCACACCATTACAAATACAATCTGGATGCAAAACATCAGAGGCTATTCCCACCTTAGTAGATAAGATTTTTATGTTTCTATAAGATGCCTCTAATATGGATTGCGGACCACCCTCATATCTTGATGTAACCAAATACCAATCTAAAATATCATAAAATAAATTTACGTCCTCTACTTTTTCAGAATACACATATGGAACCTTAATTCTTTCTAATCCACTAACAACATATTTTCTTGCATACCCACCTAAAACTATTTTTATAGGAATTTTTCCTTTTAGTTTCTCAATAACACTTAACAATATATCCGGTCCCTTTGACATTTTTGGAGTCGAACCCTCTTTTCGATCACCATCCTTAATAAATGATCCAATTAAAACAAAATTGTTTCCTCCAAGTTCATTTCTAAGTTTTTGTGTTTTCTCAAAATCCTTTTCTTTTAAAAATGAAGACATTAGCCAATAAGGAAGTAATATGGATCGGATCTTACACCGATTTCTTAGGGATTCTTTTGTTATATTATTTGGGACAATGCATATATTTACTTTTGATAATAGATTGAAATTATAATTATTGATTTGAGATTCATTAATATGGTGAACAGATACTACGACATTACTATCTTTTTTTATAGTACTGTAATATCTAAAATAATCGAATAAACTAACGAACCAAACGATATCGGGACTCTCTTCTAAACTAACTCGCTTATGGCTTGTAAACTTAAAGAAATCATCTACAATCTTATCAATAACCCACCCCTGATTATCTCCTATGGCACATATCGTTTTCAAGGATTTTCCACTAATATAAATTTTGATATTTCTTCACCACGTCCCAAAATTCTTACCTTAAATTTGCTATTAAAAAGAGATAATTGCCGATCATTAACCGTAAGCAATAAATATCTTGCGTTTTTTAACATCCATTTATTAGCCATATCCGGTAAATTTCCCTCATCCTCTCTTAATTGAGCCCTATCCCACGCTCTAAAAGTATTCAACATAATAACAATAT
>Ga0172364_10001324_pt1 | contig 18975 bp, 22 predicted proteins | sample LakKivSesite10cm_FD_114545 | JGI IMG/M metagenome (GOLD analysis project Ga0172364, IMG submission 114545) | Sediment microbial communities from Lake Kivu, Rwanda - Sediment site 10cm | ecosystem: Environmental > Aquatic > Freshwater > Lake > Sediment | place: Rwanda: Western Province, Lake... | reverse complement strand
GCTTTTGATATTTTCAAAATCTTCGCCAGAAATTGCTATTTCTTTAAAGGATTTTTTGCTATAACCCAACATATTTTGAATTTTTCCTGTTTTTATTCCGCTTTCCTGCAAATGATAAGCCAGGCTCTGCCTTAAGGAATTTGGCGTGATTTTTTTATTTATTTCTGCACGTTTTGCAGTATTTTTTATTATTTTCTGAATATTTCTCGTCGTTAGGGGCCTTTCTTTTTTTGAGAAAAGAAAAATATTAGGATTTTTTTCTTCTATATAATTTTTAAGCTCTTGACAAAGCTTCTCGTTAAGAAAAATCTGTCTTGGTTTGTTGTTTTTATAGACTTTGATAATTTTATTCTCTAGGTTAAGGTCGGTTACTTTTAGATTTACAAGCTCTGAAACCTTTATGCCTGTTGAATAAAGAAAAAAAATTATAAGCCTTGATTTTTGTGTTTGGCCTGAGTCAATAAGTTTTTTTATCTCGTCTTTTGTCAAAATCTCCTGACTTGATTTTTGAGGCATTTCAATATCCGACATGATTTCTGCATTCTTGATAATGTTGTTATAAAAGAATTTCAAAGAAGAAAGAGCAAGCGCCTGAGACTTGTAACTGTAATTATCTAGACTTTTTAAGTATACATCAACCTCTTCTTTTTTAGCTTGCTCTGCTGTTTTGCTCTTGGTTTCCAAATAAGTGAGATATTTTTTAATAAAAAAAGAGTAAATTTTTGCTGTTTTCTCGCTATTTTTAGAAAGTTCTTTTGAAAGTTTCTCTGAGTAATTTTGAATCATCAAATTTTTTAAGATTAATAAGTTTATAAATTTACTTTTATTTCAGGAGTATAAGAGAAAAATAGATAAATCAAAAAGAAATTTAATACAAATGGCTGGGGAAAGTTTTATGGAAAATGTGGGTGAAGATTTTTATGGAGGAAAGAAAATGAAGATCATAATAAGAAAAGCAAAAGTTGGCGATGAAAAAGGGATAGCTGAAAATTTTAAGCGGGGCTTGGAAAGCGGGTTTTATTACTATACTGGGAGCAACAAACCATTCGACAGAAAGAAAATAGCAAAAATGAGAAAAAGTTTTGCCAAGCCAGAAAGAAGCGAATTTTCTGTTGTGGCTGTTGATAAAAAAACGGGAAAGATTGTTGGAAGTGCAATGTTTTCTGGAAAGAAAGAGGGTAGATTAAGCCATAGAGTAGAGTTTGGGTGGGGAGTTCATCCTGATTATGCGGGAAAAGGAATAGGAACAAAAATGGTGAAATTCTTGCTGAAAGAGGCGAGGAAAAGAGGTTTTAAAAGAGTTCAAGCAGAAGCAGCAGTAAAAAATGTATCAAGTATAAAGCTGGCAAAAAAATGCGGATTCAGGATAGAAGGCAAAAGAAAAGCAGGATTGAGGTGTGATAATGGGGAGTATATTGATACTTATATTCTTGGAAAAGTGTTAAGGTAAAATAAAGAAATAAGAAAAAAGTTTATATATACTCTGACATATATATTAGAAAGCAAAAGAGGAAAAATGAGAATAATTTATCAAACAGAAAGGGGATTTAAGTATCTCTCTTATCTAATGCTTTTGATTATGGGTTTTCTTGCATTGGGTTTTGTACAAATCGCGCCAAGAGTAGAAGGAGGATTGAGCATGCTTTTTGTTATTCCATATTTAATTTTGATAATGCCTTACATCCCATTATTAATCTCCTTGACTCTTGCATGGGACTTAATAGCAGAAGAAGAAAAGATGCATAAAGTATTTGGCTGGGTTTTTCTTGTCTTAAGCGCGGTATTTTTGGGTTATGTTTGGATTAAAATAGGAATTTCTGTTCCTGCGTTGAGATAAAAGGGAAAAAAGAGAATATAATTAGTCTATTCACGTTTTTGTGTTGTTTTAAGGCTGTAGGGTGTATTCAGGATCTTTAAAGTGCCTTTCTTTAGCAATCCAATCTACAGCATCAGGTATTAACTTGCCGTTTTCGTCCACATAATTGATTCCAAAAAGAAGCCCTTCAACCCCACAATCCCGCTCTTCCAAAACCTGATAATGCATGGAGTTGTCATGTCTTGAAAAAAATCTTTTTTTGACTTCTTGTACTCCGCCTTGTTTATACCATTCACCTAGTGTTAAAAGCCCGCTGTTCCCTGCTCTCTTACTATCGTTCATTGTTTTTTGAAGAATAAGAAGTTTAAAAAACTTGTTATCGTAATAACTTAAAAGTTATGAAAAGATTAAAAACAACAAAAGCCTAATAATCATGAGAAGTAAAGAGAAATGAAAAACCTTCAAGAGCTTGTTGTAAATTTTCAGGGAAAAGCATATCTCAGGGGAGAAAGAGCTATAGTAGACGAAGTATGAAGGTCAGAAAGGATAAAAATAAGCCAAGATGCAAGTGAAGAAGCGGTAGAGAAAAGAATAACGGGGCGTGCACCTGAAAATGCTGATGCTTATTCATTCAGAAGAGGAGAAAGTTATATAACTATAATATATTACAAAATAATAAGAAAAATTAGTAAAGAAGAAAGATGGTCAATGAGGGATTAAAATGAGATGGAGAGGATTTACACAAAGAGCAAGAGTTAGTGGTGAAAGAAAAAAACAAGAAAAAGGAAGAAAAACTAAAAGACAATGGTATGATGAGAAGAGAGAATTAGATATTTTAACTTATGATCAAAGCATGAGAAGAACTCATACAGATAGTCTTTATAGATTTCATGAAGTAATGAGAGATGGGATTGAAAGATTAAAAGATGCTTATAGAGAATTTCTAGGAAAAAGGCAAAGAATATAAAAGTTAGGTTTGCCTAACTTTATTCTTGTTGTTCAGACTTGCTAAGTCCTCTGGTAAAGCATCCTGAAAAAAGTGTCAGAAAGCCCGCTATGGTTAAATATATGGGAAGATTTTTATTCTCGACATGTTTTAATCCCTGATAAAAAAACAATGCTGCGCTTCCTAACAAGCCAGACAGCCCTGTAACTTGAAGGGCAAGGCCAATTTTTTCCCGTAAAGTCGAGGGATTTAATGGCCTTTAAGATGTTTCACTTGTGATTGCTGAGAAGTGTTCTAGCTCGTAAATATGAGAAAATAAACAAATGTCGCCCGGCTTAATTTTGTGAGGGTTTCCCAATCCCAATCTGCTTTGATAAACACATTCCCCTGCTTGAGAATACCCACAGTCTTCTTGACATTTATATGTTCTGGGCAATTCTTCCATAGTTTTTGGTTCATTTTCTGGCGCGATTCTCAAGAGATTTGTTGCTATTTAAAAGTTACGATTGAAAAGTTTATAAACAATTAAAATCAAAATTTATGATGGTAAAAGCAGTTATATTTGACTTGGACGGGACTCTTGTAGATGTAAGGGAAAACTATCCTGAAGAAAGCTTGGGATATGCGTTTGGGCAGTTTGGAATAGAGTATACTGATGAGGATATAAGGCAGTTGTGGTTTGGAAATACGCGAGATGTTCACCTTAAAAAATTTGGGTTTGGAAATCCTGAAGACTTTTGGAAAGTTTTTGTTGAATATGATGTTTTGCATAGAAGAGAAAATACTCTAATTTATAATGATTCTGAGGTTGTAAACAGCTTGAAGAGGAGAGGGAAAAAAGTAGGGATTGTTACTGGCTCGAATAGCAAAGCAGCTTCACAAGTTATTGAGTTGTTGGGAATGGATTTTGATTCTGTTGTTTGTGCTGCTTTTACAGACGGCATAAGGCCGAAGCCAGACCCTCAAGGCTTGGAAATCTGCATGAAAAAATTGGAAGTTGACAGGACAGAAGCAATGTATGTTGGAGACAATACCGGAGATATTTTAACAGCAAGAAATGCAGGAGTAAAAGGAGTATTAGTTGATAGGGGCAGGCAAACAACAATGCTGGCTTGCGTACCAGACGCTATTGTTAAAAATCTTTATGAAGTTTTGGAATTGGTTGATTAAAACAAGCTGTCAATCGGAGATTTTACTTTCTAATTAAAAAATTCTGGGTGGTCATTTCTAACTTTATTCATAGATTTGATCAAAGTAGTTATTGTGCCATTACATTCCTCTTTTAAGTATTCTAAAAAATCTTCTTTTTTATTAGGCGCAAAATGATGGCAATCGCTACATAAAGTTATTAGATTATCTAAATTATCTTCTCCGCGGTCAAATAAAGGCACTATGTGGTGTGCTTCAAGGGTTTTTGAAGATTTATCTACGATTTTGCACTTTTGGCATGTAAAATTGTCTCTTTCAAAAGCTTGTCTTTTAAGAGTGGAATTTCTTGAATTTAGCATTTTGCATTAAAGTATCGAGAGGGGATTTTACTTTTTTCAATTCCTCTGTTGATATATGGGTATAAATTTCTGTCGTAGAAAGTTGAGAATGGCCTAAAAGTTCTTGAATTTTTCTAATATCAATGCCATTTTCAAGCAAGTGAGTTGCAAATGAATGGCGCAGGGTATGAGGATGGACTTGCTTTTCAATTCCTGCTTTCGTTGCTGCTTTCTCGACGATTTTTTGAATGTTTCTTGAAGAAAGTTTTCCTTTTGGGCCTGAAAATAAATATTCATTGCTGGAATTTTTTTGATTTTCTGCCTGCTCTTTCAAATCCTGCATTAAAAATTCTGGAATATTGAAGATTCTGTCCTTTCTTCCTTTGCCTTGGACAACATGGCCTATTTTGTCATTGAAATCCAGGCTTGAAATCTTCAAATTGACTAGCTCTGAAACTCTAAATCCGCAAGCATAAATTAAATTGAGCATAAGCCAGCTTTTTTTATTTTCTAATGCAAAAAAAAGTCTTTCTATTTCATCTTTTGTTAGGACTGTTGGAATTCTTTTCTCTTTTGTTGGGCGATTTATATCTTTTGTAGGATCGGTTTTGAATATATGTGAATATGCAAAGCGAATTGCAGCAAGAAAAAGTATGATTGAACTGCTTGCTTTGTCTGAAAGATGCTCGGCCATGAATGCCTTTACATCGTCGATGGTAATGTCTTTTGGAAATTTTTTGGCATAATCAAGCAGTTTAGAGTTTGCCTGAACATAATTTTTGATTGTGTATGGAGAATTCTTGGAAATTTTCAACTCAATTTCAATTTTTTTCAAGAAATTTTCCTTATCTCCCTCTTCCATACTACCAGATTGTACGAACTCTTTTATATATCTTGTGGAAAAATATGTTTTAAACAGGCTGTTTAAACAGCCTGACAAGTTTATATAGGCTATTTGTTTAGAATTATTATGAAAACAAATTGGTATTTTGGCTTGTTGGGGTGTTTGGGTTTCTTGGGAATTCCGGGAATTATAACTCAAGATCCTAAAGACATGCTTTGGCTTGTCTGGTTTGTATGGTTTCTCTGGTTCTTTGATTTCAATGTGAATGGGAAAAAAGTAAAGAGGAAGAAATAAGAGATTATTTATATAAACAACAATAATTCTCTAGGGAGTGTAATAACATTTTCATTCATAGAAAGAGTATTAGTCTTGGAAATTTTTATTCCAAATTTGCACTTAAATCTTTTCATAGACTCTAAGGGTTGACAATTATCTTTCTTGCCCCATCCACATTCTATTGCTACATTACCTGAGGGAGTTTTTATTATAAAATCAGCTCCGCATTCTTTTGCATCAAAAAAAACATCAGTGATATATCCTCCTTTTAATTCTTTATTTCTAAATAACGTAGCAGCTATCGCCTCTTCAAACAATATTCCTAAAACCTGACTATCGTTAAGACTAATATCGGATCTAAACCTTCCGATATTCCATAATAATGCTGCTCGAAGAGTGGGATGCATAAAATAATATTTTGAGGACTTGGTCGTTTTCCTTAAAGAATCTACATCTTGCTTTATTTCAAAGAGTAAACAGGCATTTTTTAATGCTTCAAACATATTGATAACGTGTACATCAGAAACTCCATTTAATTTAGAAGCAATACTTCCATAGCTTTGAATACTTGGAGTACTTTCCGCAATAAATCGTAAAAGACTAAATAAGGTAGATGAAGATTTGAAACCTATTTTAGAAAAAGAGGGTACGTCTTGCTTTGTTACTTTATCCATTATTTCTATCCAAGATTTAAACGACAAGTCTGCTGATTTTATATCTAAAGAAATTGGGGATGCTCCTAAACTTAAAAATTCTAATAATTCTCTATTTATATCTATTGATTTTTTTAGAAGATTATTTTGAAGTTCATTATATACTGTTGAAAGAATATAATGTGCGGATTCTATATCGCTATTTAAAGCGGTTTTTATTCTTGCAGCAGTTTGTGTTGGAGGATAAAAACTTTTTTTAATCTTTAAATATTCTTGAAAGGATAGGGGATATAAAGGATCTTTAATTACTCTCCTACTTAAGTCAGTATTTATATTTAAAGCCAAGGCAGACGAACCCGAAACAAATATCAAAATATTTTGAAAATTGTCAGATCTGTTAAAAAGAGTTTGTACTATTGATGCCCAGTTGGGATCATAATGAGCTTCATCTATAAATATAAAGAGGGGGTCTTTTAATTTTTCTATGGGCTGTTGAAGAAAAAACTCCTCATAAACCTTCATTAAATCATTTAAATTAGAACCTACGGTATTCTTTAATTCGCTCGTATCTATATATAAAAGTCTTTCTTTGGGAATCTGTTTGGTATTTAATAAAAAATTATAAGCTTGGTATAATAAGGTGGTCTTTCCAATTCCTCTAAGACCGGGTATTACAATTATCCTTTGCTTAAGGTTCTTTTCAAAAAAAGCTCGTAGATATTTATCCAAAACCAACCAATAAGCTCGTGATTGCAAATAAGACTTTTGATCTCGGGTTTTTATTTTTGTTTCACTAAATTCAGGGGCTGTTTGGATAATTCTTGAGATATATCCTTTAATTTCTTCTTCTTTTTCTATCATGTTACTAAATATTTTTTAGTAAATTTAATATCAATTACTAAATAAAGGTTAGTATTTAAATCTTTCTATGCTCTTTAAAATATTAAGAGTATTGCTAAGAAATAGAGTATTAATCCGAACCTCTTCTCTATGCAAGATGTTTTAAGCAAAAGCAAAAAGATTTAGTAATATTATTTATAAGATAATTTTAGGTCGGCAGGGGTGTTATAGCCTTTTTCTTTGAGTTGTTTTATTATCTCTTCTCTGTATCTGAAGTCATGCAACATCTTATGATGATTGGGGCATAAGCCAATAAGATTTGTTTCAGAATTATTCTTTTTATTTTGGTCTAAATGATGCAAGTCTACTACTTTATCAAATCCACAAAGGACACATTCTTTAGTTATTCTGTTGTAAGTTTCCTTATCAAGTCCATAGCATTTTCGATGGTTCCATTCTTTATTCTTATCTAAATGAAAGACAAATTGATAACATCCTGGACATAAGCCTTTTGCATGAAAGGGCATTTGGCGATTGCATCTTTTACAAGTAATCTGCTTTGGTCTCCAGATTAACTTTCTGTAACAATGATAACATAGTCCTTTACAATGATGAAAGTCTTCCTGTCCACAATTTTTGCATTTAATTATAACCATAATGATTTGGAAACGTTCGTATATAAAAACTTATATACCAACTTTTGAGTGAAGACGTTCGTATACACAAAAAACGAACTACTGTTAATCTGTCTTGTACGTAGTTTTGGGGGTTTTAGATGAATTAATGCGAACTGCTTGCATGGTTTTGAGCTTTGTAGAAATATTTGAGCAAAAACTGAAAGTTTTTGCAGTGTTTTTGATGGGGAATATTATACTTATACAAGTATATACTTGTTTTAACTGATAAGGAACTCCGAAAGGCATATAAATAGATGAGGGGGTTGCTAAAAGGTTTTAAGCACGAAAAGCGAAGCTTTTTAAAGCATTTTTGGGTTATAGTTAAAGGAGAGTATCTAAAATGGAAGAAGAAAAAAAGCCTGAAGCTAAATAAAGAGCAACAGATAAAGAATCTGTTGTACACAACCAATTTTTTATTTGGAAGGTAGGGTAGGGTTTTATCTTTCTAAAAAGATAAAACTTAACTAACCCGAACTTCTTTTTTATGTTAAAAGTTTTAAGCTTTGATTAAAAGATTTAGCACTTAGGATTTAGTATTTTTTAAATGGATGAGGAGCAGGATCATCTTTTATATTTGGATGTTGGCCTGCAGGGCCATAATCTCCTTCATCAGCAGAAGCTGTTTGAACAAGCGAGCTTTCTGAAGATCTTTCAGGTTGTGCTGGACCTTGCCATAAATCTTGGTCGTGTCTTACTAAAGGAAGATTCCTTGCAAAAGAAGGAAAAGGAAACTGTGGAGTAGATGCATCTAGAAACTCTTGAAATCTTGAAGGATCTACTATTGCAAGAGAAACCGCATTTAGACTGTAACCTTCGGCTAAACCTACAACTACATATTTCCAAGAACACCCGTATGGCTGGAAAACTTGGCCAAATACTCCTCCAGTCATTAATTTATCATAAAGAGTTATTGGCTTTTTATCCTCTGGCATTAATTAAACAAATATTTGGGGTTTTTAATTATTATTGCATTAAAGGCAATAAAAAGTTTGAATGAGTTCGGATTAATTATCTTAAATAAGCATTATAGACAAGAATTCCGTCGATAACTGCTCCTATTAATCCAATGAGAAATAAAAGAAATAATATCCATTTAGGGTGGTTTTTGACTGTTTTGTATACATAAATTGAGATTATGAGAATGAAAATAAATGCGAAAAAGCCGAAGATATCAAAAAATTCGGGTCTTAATTCTATCATTTTACTTGTTGCCTTCAAGAAGCTTTGAGCTTATTAGTATCAAGAAAACACCTACAAATGTAAGAAATAAGGCAGAGAATAAAACAACATCTTCTGCCAAATACTCATATTTAGAAAGCCAGCCACCTGTTAATGTCATGATATAATCGCGCCAAGAGAAAGCAATAATAAATCCTATAGCGGCTGTAAAAGCCATACGTACTTGTTTTTTCAGCTCTTTTTTGAATTGAGAGAACATATTAAAAACTACAAAAATTTGAAATTTAGCTTATTCAATAAAAAATAATAAAAATAAAAATAAAAACTATTGCGGTTTATCTTTTCTTTCCGCCGACTTTGTAGTTCCTCATAAGCTTGCCAATACCCACTACAAGGACACCCAAAGGTATCAACCAGCTAGCAAGGTTATCGAGTTGAGAAACTCCAAGCTTTGGCAAGATCAACAAAACACCGATTACTGTGACAATCCACGCTGTAAGTTTTGCCATTTTTTTAAACACCTCCTTTCTTTTAATTGTTAATTTAACATAGATAATCTAATTTTTAAATGTTTCCCTAAGCTAATATTTCTGATTTAAGCTTAAAATTACTAAAAAACTATGGAAAAATCAAAGAGAAATCTGGAAAAAAATCAATAAGTTTCTTAAGCTATATAATTTGGTTTTGAAAGATTAAGAATCAAAAAGAGATGCGGATCAAGGAAAAGCAAAGTTTTTGAAATTGATTAAATAATAAAATCAAATGACTCTGAAAAGAAAAAAGACTTGGGAAAATAAGGCCAAATTTAAATAAGAGTTTGCAGGGCTTAAAAATGAAGTTTTTTAGGTTTTAGGATTAAAATATTGTGGATTTTTAAGTGCTGAAATCTTGGGTTTTTGACAAAAAGTTTTGATTTTATTCTAAGTTTTTGATATTTTTTGGTTAATTTAATGGTTTTTGAGTGTTTTGGGTGTAATTCTTGGCTTTTAAATTTTATCGTCGATAAAAGCCTGTTTAACGCTGTTTAGCGCTGTTTAAACAGCTGTTTGTTTTGAAAACAAAATTTTAAACAGGTGTTTAAACGCTTAAACACCTTAAAAATAGGGCTTTTTGGCAAGTTTTTTACCGACGGAAATGAAGAAAAATACCAAAAATGGGGGTTTGAGGAAATGTTTATAAATGGGAAAGATTAGATATTAATATGTTTGGATGGTTATTTGGCAAGAAAAAAGAAGTTGAGAAGCTTAAGAATGAGGTTTCTGGCAGTTTTTCGGCTGTTAAACAGGATATTGATAAGATAGGGGAATGGATTAAACACTTACACAAGCAGGATTCGAGCCATTCTGATAATTTATCTTCGCTAAAACAAGAGATAAAAAGCATAAGGGAAGAGGTGTCGGAGTTGAGGAGCGAGTTAAAGAATGCTGTTTCCTTGAACGAGCCAGAGCTGTTTAAACAGCTGTTTAACGCACAAACACGTGTTTTGAACAAACAAACAGCTGTTGAAGCTGTTCAAACACCTGTTCAAACACCTGTTCAAACAGGTGATTTATCAAATTTTTCAGTTATGGAAAGAGCAATACTTTATGTTTTGTTGAACTCTGATATGAAATTGAGTTATGATGACTTGGCTGCAATGATGGGAAAAAGCAGAGCTACTGTCAGAGGGCAGATAAATACAATAAAACAGAAGAGTGAGGGGTTAGTACTTGAGCAAATTGAGAAAAATGGGAAAAAAAGAGTGTACATACCTGATGAAGTTCGGGATAAGCTATTAAAAAACGTAAAAGTGAGAGTTAAGAGTAATAAAAAGTCAAGAAGGGATTAAAAAGAGAGAAAGATAAAAAGTAAGAAAATGGTAAGAGTTAGAGAGTGTGGAAAAAAATTAAAGCTATCGGTAAAAATGAGGATCAAAAAAATGGAAGAAAAAACTGAAGACGAGGACGAAGACGATTGTAAATGCTGTTAAGGCGAACTCAAAAGAGTTGTGAAATTGCCTGAAAGGGCTTGGGAATATAAATAAAAATAGATTTTCGTTTCAGCGAATTTCCTTATTGTTCTTGATTTTTCGATTATTTTTGTTTTTTACCGACGGGAAAATTAGAAATTATAAAGGATTAGAGTTCTCTAAGCTTTAAAATTGTGTCTAAAGTGGCTATTTTTTTAAGATCCTGAGAAACATGAAGCAAGATACGTTTGTTATTTAATTTTTCTTTTTGAATAGGGATGCCTTTTAATGAGATTTTTCTTATATAGTCGCGGATTGAGCTTTCTGAAAGGTTTGTTTTTTTTGCAAGAGTAGAGTAATCAACAAGCTCACCTTCGTCGTCAAGCTGATATAATAATGAAAAGATATGTATTTCCTGTTCTGTGAGTTTTTTGAATTTTATACGGACTTCTTTTTTTAAGCTGTCTATAGAATCAAGGATTTCTTTTGCTTTTTCAAGGTGGTTTATTTGACTATTCTTGTTTGGGTCTTCTTGTTTTGTGTTGAAAGTTGTATTGAGATTTGTCTTAAAAATGTGTCTGTTGTCTGTCTGTTGGTTTGTCTGTCTGTCTGTTGGAACCCCTTCATTTCCTGTGGAAACATGCATAAAAGAGTGTTTTAAGGCGTAATAAGGCCATTCATCTGTTGGAATGAGGTTTTGTGTTGGATTATGTGTTGGAAGTGTGGGCTTTTCTTGTGTTTGTGTTGGAGCCTGTATTGAAAGAGATTTTGGCTGAATTTGTTGAGATATTTGTGTTTGTTTTATGTCTAAAATATCTTGCTTTAGAGATAAAACTTCGGCTTTGATAGAAGTGAGTTCTGAAAGTAGGAATTGAAAATCTTGCTTGACTTTTTTGAATGCTTCTTTAACTGCATCTTCCATTTAGTTTTAAGAGGGTGGGTTTTTATAAAGATTTATATGCAGAATAAGCAGTGTTTGAAAGGCGCCAACGTATTCTTCTTGTGTAATCAATGCCTTTTGGGTTTTTCCTAATGTCATTGACAAGGCCTTTTTTCTTCAACTCAAGCATTAAAGACTTGATGAATTCCTCGTCACGGGCTGTCTCTCGGGCTATGGAAACTGTAAATAGGGCAGTTGGATGCCTATGGTAAAGGAATGAAAGTATATGTTCTGATATCTTATCTCTTTTTTCTTTGCTTAATCGCATGAGAGTTATTCGGTATTGGGGTTTATATAGTTTTCATGCTTTTATTTTCGATAAAATGGGGCTGGAAAGGGGATAATATCTGGTGTTTTGAGGGTTTTTTCTGAAAAGGTTTTACGTCTACATCAAGAAGTCCTTGTGTATTACCACATCCTGAAGGGTGTGGTTTGTTTGGATGTCGGAAATATAAATTTCCGAGCACTCTCAAGAATCTTTGATTCTTGAAGCTTCTGGATGCTCAGAAAAGGACAGTTGTTTTACAACTGTCTACATCCTAAATGATGTAGTTTACTTTTCTGACATTAAAATGATTTTTTGATGATATGTAGACGTAAAGTAGCGTGGTCGGAGGGGAAAAGACAGGCAAATAGGTTTAAAAGTCTTGGATAAAGATATATACTTGCTTATTTTTTATTGAAAATGGCAAAAGAAACTAAGTGTAATATAAAGGATGCTGTGAAAAGGAAGAAAGAAGACATTATTGAAGCCTTGCATCCGCTTGTTAAGGAGTGGTTTTTCTCGAAATTTGAGGAATTCAGCCTGCCTCAACTATACGGGGTTATGCCAATTTATGAAAGAAAAAATATACTTATTTCTGCGCCAACAGGAGGGACAAAAACACTTACTGCTTTTTTAAGCATTATCAATTATATTGTTGGCTTGGCTTGCAAAAATGAGCTTGAAGACAAGATTTATGCTGCATACATTTCGCCTTTGAAGGCACTTTCTAATGATATACATAAAAATCTTGAAGAGCCCCTTAAAGAAATTGAGAAAATTGCAGAAGAAAAAGGCGTTAAAATGCAGAAAATAAGGCTTGGGTTGAGAACAGGAGATACTTCAACTTCTGAGAGGCAGAAAATGGCAAGAAAAAGCCCGCACATACTTATAACAACTCCTGAAAGCCTGGCCATAGTATTAATTTCAAAGAAGTTTTCTGAAAAAATGGGGGCTGTTGAATTTATTATTATTGATGAACTGCATGCACTTGCCAATAAAAGAGGAGTTCATTTATCATTAAGCTTGGAATTGCTTGGAAAAACAAGCAAGATTGTGCCTGTAAGGATTGGATTAAGTGCCACCGTTTCACCTTTAGAAGAGATGGCTAAGTTTCTTGTAGGAAGCCTGGATGAATGCTTAATAGCAGATATTAATTTTGAGAAAAAGCTGGATATAGAAGTCCTAAGCCCGGTCGAAGACCTTGTTGAAACAGACGGCGTGGAAATGCATTCTTCATTATACAAGCTAATTGACAAGCTTGTGCAAGAGCATAAGACAACCTTAATATTTACAAACACAAGAAGTGCGACTGAAAGAGTTGTGCATCATTTAAAAGAGATGTTTCCTGGAAATTATGTTGAAAACATAGGGGCACACCATTCCTCGCTTGGAAAAGATTTGAGGTTTGGGATAGAGGAAAGGCTAAGAAAAGGCGAGTTGAAAGTTGTTGTAACCTCAACAAGTTTGGAGCTTGGAATAGACATCGGCTACATAGACTTGGTTATTTTGTTGGGAAGCCCAAAAAGTGTGGCAAGGGCAATACAAAGATGCGGACGCGCAGGGCATAAATTACATGAAACCGCAAAAGGAAGGTTTCTTGTCCTGGACAGAGATGATTTGGTGGAATGTTGTGTTATGAAAAAGGAAATTTTTGAAAGAAAAATTGACAAAATACAAATTCCCAAGAACTGCCTTGATGTCTTGAGCCAGATAGTTTTTGGCTTGGCTATATATAAGGTTTGGGATTTTGATGAAATGCTTGAACTTATAAGAGGGAGCTATTGTTATAAGGACTTAAGCAGAGAGGATTTTTTGAGTGTGTTGAGCTATTTAAGGGGAGATTATGCGCTTGAAGCAAGAAATGTTTATGGAAAGGTGTGGTATGATGAGAAGACAAAGCAGATTGGAAAGAAGGGCAGGCTGGCAAGAGTGATATTTATGACAAATATTGGCACTATTCCTGAAGAGGCTTTTGTAAATGTTGTTATAGCAGGAGGAGACAGGAAAGGGCATAAGGTTGGAATGGTTGACGAGGCTTTTGTTGAAAGGCTTAAACCCGGAGATGTTTTTGTATTAGGAGGAGAGAAATATGGGTTTTTGTATGCAAGAGGAATGAATATTTATGTCTCGGCAAGTGTAAAAAGGCCGCCAACAATACCTTCTTGGTTTAGTGAAATGCTGCCGCTTTCTTTTGACCTTGCCTTGGAAATATCAAGATTCAGGGAGCTTGTTAAAGACAAAATAAAGGCAGGTAAATCTCCAGACGAAATAAAGGGGTTCATTGAAAAGTGGTTGCATGTAAGCGAGAGGGTTGCAAATGAGCTATATAATTATATGAAAATACAGCAAGAGTATATAGGGGTTCCTTCATTAAAAGAGATTGTAATTGAGAATTATAAAGGAGAAAAAAATTACTTTCTTTTTCACAGCCTTTATGGAAGGAGAGTAAATGATGCCTTGTCAAGGGCTATTGGATTCTTGGCAGGGAGGCAGGGAGCAAGAGACATAGAAATAGGCATAAATGACAACGGGTTTTTGCTTGTAGGTGAGAAAATAGACAAAAACAAGATTGAGAAGGCATTGAAATTCTTGAATTCTGAAAATATTGAAGAAATATTAAAAGAGGCTATTGAGAAGACAGAAATATTGAAAAGAAGGTTCAGGCATTGCGCAACTCGTGCTTTGATGATATTAAGGAATTACAAGGGCAGGACAAAAAGCGTGGGAAGGCAACAAGTAAGCTCCACTCTGCTGTTCAGCTCTGTAAAAAAGATAAGCAACGAGTTTCCGATACTGAAAGAGGCTAAACGCGAAGTGCTTGAAGATGTTATGGATATCGAAAATGCAAAAAAAATTATTGATTTAATTAAAGATGAGAAAATTAAGGCAAAATATGTGCAGACAGACTTGCCAAGCCCGTTTTCATTGAATTTGATAAGCCAATCTCATCAGGACTATATAAAAATTGAAAGCAAGATTGAATTCTTAAAAAGAGTTTACAGGGCGTTGAGAGAAAAATGCGAGAAAGGGCATGGAAAATGAAAAGTTGTTTTAAACTATATAAAATTATATAAAGAAAAAAGGCTAATAATAGCTAGAATGGCATGGCTGGAAAGACTACAATATTTTTTAGAGGGGCAGGCTGATGGGTTTGTTCAAGACGTAAGAAATCAAATTAGTAATTTTAGAATGGATTACAAGACTTTAGGAGCGGTTGTTGGAAGTGTTATTAGCTGGGGTATGATTGGGGGATTGCTTTGTAAACAATCAGAAAGGCCTTTGTCTGAATTGGAAATGGATTGTTTAAAGGTGGCAATTTTGCAAGTGCCAACTTTTGTTTCTCTTTATATGGGACATATAGCTGACTTTGTAAGCAGAAGGAGAAAAAGGCAGAGAAATCTTAAAGAGAAAGAAAACTATGATGCCCTTGTCTGCAGATAGAATTAAAAGACAGATTTCTATTTGGGTTTTATGAAAAAATATGAATTTATAGACAAGGCAATTTTTCTGCCAGAACAGGAAATACTTGCTATTTCAGACTTGCATATTGGCTTTGAAGAAAGCCTGGCTGCAAGAGGGATATTTTTGCCGAGAAGCCAGTATAAGCAAACAAAAGAAAATATGCAAAAAATTATCGGTAAAGTTGGAAAATTAAAAGAGATTGTGATTGTTGGAGACCTAAAACATGAATTTGGCGAGATTTCTGGACAGGAATGGCATGATGTTGTGGATTTTTTAGAGTTTTTAAGTAAGAGTTGTGAAAAAATTGTGCTTGTAAAGGGAAATCATGACACTATCCTCGGGCCTATTGCAGAGAAAAAAGGGCTTGAAATTAAGGATTTTTATATTTCAGGAGAAAACTGCTTTACTCATGGAGACAAAATACATGAAGGGTGCCTTGACAAGAAAATAAAAAGGATTTTCCTGGGGCACAAGCATCCTGCAATAACAATACGCGAGGGGCCAAAAGCAGAAACATATAAATGCTTTCTTGCTGGAAAGTGGAAAGGCAAGGAAGTCATTGTTTTGCCAAGCTTTTTTCCGTTGACAGAAGGCACAGATGTAGAGATAAAAGACACAAACCTTGCTTTTCCTTTAAAACTTTTGGGATTTGAGGTGTATGTTCCTTTGCCTGGAGAGGATAAAGTGTTGGGGCTTGGAAAAGTAAAAGACGCTGGAAGACTGATGGAATAAGAATATTTAGACAAGGTTAAAGATTTTTCTTTGATTTTATAATCTTTCCTTTTCTGTCTAATTCGCGCCCGCATTTTGGGCAGGTCCAACCGCCCCATAACATTTGCCTCAAATTTTTTGGTCTTCTAAGTTTTGGCATAATTGTTTTGCATTTTGGGCATTTCACTGGCTTTTGAAGAAAATAAAAAACCAATATTGTTACAACCCCTGTTGTTATGCTTCTTACAAGCATTGAATCGCCGCCTAAATAAATGCCCGACACTACACCTGCAAATATTGCAATAATTCCTGCAATAATATCCTGCATGTCCATTTTATTTCTTTTTGCAGTAAGGACAGCCGTTATATTCTGCAGAATAAATTTTCTTGCAATACCTGCATCTTATCTTATTAGACTCTGCTTTTTGGGTTTTTTGGCTGATGACTGGCTGAGAAACTTGGGGTGTTGAAGGGGCAAGGAGATTTTCTTTGCCTGTAACAAGCACAATAATATTGACTACAACCATAAAAACCCCCACAATTATAAAGCCAATGCCTATCATCTTGCCTTTAGGATCTGATAATGAGGCTTCGCCTGTCATCATGCCGATTATAGGGGCCCCTGCCATTATTATTCCTAAAATAAGTCCAATAATTGGTCCGGGTTTTACCATCTTTTATTATCAATTATTTATGTTTTGAAGGTTTTTTAGTTTTTAAAATGTTTTGGGGTTTTTTTGATTTAGCAACCCAAATCATGCAAGCAATTGACGATATCCAACATAAAAGGGGAGATTGAGTAAAATAAAAAATTCCAAGATTTCCCAAGATTACAATGGCAAGGGCAAGAATATTCTTTCTTTTTATGGCCATTGAACTTGCCAGAATCAAAAGAAGCATTCTTTATCTGAAGGGTTCCAACCTCTGAAACTCTGCAACCACTCTCAGCAAGAACAGAAACAAGAGCTTTATCCCTTAGATTTCCGCAGTGTTCTATGATTGCTTTAATCTCATTATCAGTCAATATTTCTGGAAGCTTCTTGTGATTTGCTTTCAAATCTAACTTCATCCATTTAACTCTTTCAGGATATACTCCTCTTTCGTCAATTCTCTCAATGCAACGATATAGCTTTCTAAGCATTATCTTGAACCCTCTTTTTGTGTTCTCTGCAAGATTAGATGCCTGAATTTCCCCAACAACTCTCTTAATGTCCTCTTTATCTGCCTCGTCAAAGTCTTTTCCAAGCAATCTATTGAATTTGATTAGCTCCTGAAGATAACGGCTTATTTTCGCTGTTCCTATGCCTTCTAAACGCAGTTGTGCAAGAAATTTAGAAGATATCTCTTTATTATGCTTAGAAATCTCTGTAGAATTGCTTATTCGTTGCACTAACTTCTGCAACATTCCATCGTAATTGTGGATATTTGCTTTCATCTTCTCTGTAAGATTGCAGCTTGATTATAAACTGCATTTACAGAGTACTAAACAAAAAAGGGACGCCCAGACCACTCAATCCGGCTTTGTGGCATCTTCGCATGATGTAGTTTTAATTTTCATCAGGTAAGTTACTTGTCTTAGACATCCAGACTTTTTAAGGATTGTAGAGATTGAGTGGATAGATGAACAAACTCAATTAAACAAATGAAAAGGTAGTAATAGGGATGTAGATAATATCATCTTGTTTTTTTATTTTTTGGCAATCGCAAATAACTATCCCATATTTTGAATTAAACTTCTTGATTGCTTTTTTTATTTGGCTTGCATCCTTTTTTCCGTAACCTACTTCAACGGGAATGATATTTTCTTTAGAATCTTGAATTAAGAAATCTACTCCTGATTCATCAGAATCATAAAAAATGCCTGTTGGTTGGTTAACTGTTTCTTTCATTCTTATAAAGTATGAAGCAACCATATTCTCTACAAGCACGCCAAACATTTCTTTATTATTTCTATCAAAAGCCCCAAGTTTAAACCTTATCGTGGTATTTATCGAAGGAGAAAGAAAATAATATTTCCAAGATTTTCTAACTATCTTTCCCGCTCCTCCATAAGGTTTTATGCTAAATATGAGGCGTGTTTTTTCTAAAACATCAAGAATACTCCTAACAGAAGTAGGGGATACTCCCAATCTTTCCGAGAGTTTTGCATCCGAAGTTCCCCCAGGTGATTGTAAAGCTAAAAAGGTTAATATTCTTGAAATAACATTTCTAGTTTCTGTATTAAAAGATTGAATGGAAAAAATGTCTTTTTCAATAACTCGGTCTATCATGCTGAATATCTTTTCATGTGCTTCTATTTGGGACATATTTAATGTGAATGGGAATCCTTTATAGCAAACAAAATCCTCCCACTCTTTTTCAATTGGCCGTTCTATTTTCAATATTTTTTTTGTTAGCTCATCCTCTTTTGAAGAAGCATATTCAACAATGGCCTCTTTGTCACCTTTAAAGATAAGATCTCTTATGCTTTCAGCCATATCTTTGGGCGGAAACCATTTTTCATGCTTTAGTGTAAGGTATTCTGAAAAATTTACAGGGAAAACAATTTCTCTTGTTGTTCTTCTTGCTGCATCTACACTCAACTCCAAATTTAATGCAGAGGATCCTGTAAAAATCATAAATATCTTCTTGCTTTTATCAAATAGAACTTTTGCGGTTTCACTCCAAGCAGGATCAAAATGTGCTTCATCAACAAAAATAAAAACCTCTTTATCCAAATGAATCGGAGAAGTTTTTTGAATATCCTGGATAAATGTATCAGAAATGTCTAAAATCTTTTTTCCCAAATATGCTTTGAGTTCATCAGTTGAGAAGTAAAGAAGTCTATCTTGTTCTATTTTTTTCTGATTCTTCAAATATTCATAGATTTGAAATACCAAAGTAGTCTTGCCTACGCCTCTCAAACCTGGAAGAATAATCAATCTTTTGCTT
>Ga0172364_10001323_pt1 | contig 18977 bp, 16 predicted proteins | sample LakKivSesite10cm_FD_114545 | JGI IMG/M metagenome (GOLD analysis project Ga0172364, IMG submission 114545) | Sediment microbial communities from Lake Kivu, Rwanda - Sediment site 10cm | ecosystem: Environmental > Aquatic > Freshwater > Lake > Sediment | place: Rwanda: Western Province, Lake... | reverse complement strand
CCCGTCTAAAGACGGGACAAATCTCAGATTTCAAATTCCTTGCGGGGGTGAAGATTTTGTTAAGGGCCAAAATTTTTCTTCATTTCTTTAGACAGCGATTGGGTTTTAAGGGGATTGGTGTAATTGGAGTATGTTAAGCGATAATTGTTTAGGTGGAAATTTTGTTTCAGGGAGATTTTGGTGCTAAACTTTTTAAATTGGATGAAGGTAACGATTCTTGGTTCAGGCACGAGCACTGGGGTGCCGGTGGTTGGGTGTAGATGCAATGTGTGTTTATCTCGGGAGCCGAAAAATCATCGCACCAGGACTTCTATTTTAATTTCGGTGGATGGGAAAAATATAGTGATAGACACACCGCCGGATTTTCACCAGCAGGCAATTGCCAATCATCTGGAGGAGATAGATGCGGTTCTATTTACTCATGAGCATGCGGACCATATTTTTGGACTGGATGAGTTAAGGATGTTTAATTTTATTAAAGGTGGACCGATTCCGATTTATGCGAGTGCGCGGGTAATAAGCCGGATAAGGCTATTATATGATTATATTTGGGACCCGGAGGCGCCGATTGGAGGTGGAAAGCCGATTTTAGAGGCTTATGGGGTGGATGGGGAATTTGAGATTTTTGGGGTTCGGGTTAATCCGATAAAAATTTATCATGGGAGTCAAATGATTTATGGTTATCGGGTAGAGGATTTTGCTTATCTTACTGATTGTTCTGGTATTCCAGAAAAAAGTAGAGAGAAGCTCGCTGGTCTTAAAGTTTTGATTCTGGGTGCGCTTCGGTTTCGTCCACACCCCACGCATTTCTCATTTGGGCAGGCGCTTGATGAGATTAAACTGCTTAGACCAAAGAGAGCAATATTGACTCATTTAGGTCATAGTTTTGATTATCAGGAGATGAATTCTATGTTGCCGGAAGGGGTGGAGCTGGCTTATGATGGGATGGTGGAAGAGGTTTAAAGGGGATGAGGAAGATTTTAATTATAGATGGTGAAGGGGAGTTTATAGAGATGGTCTCTTCGTTTCTGGAGGTCTCTAATTTTTCAGTGGCGAGTGCGAGTTCAGCAGAGGAGGGTCTGGAGCAGGTGGTGAGTTTTGGTCCGGACTTGATTTTGTTAGCTCGGGATTTAATGGGGGAATCTGGGGAGCTGGCGCCAGAGGGCTTAGCGGTTCTACGGGGGTTAAAGTCTAATCCGGGGTTTAAGAAGGTTCCGGTGATTTTTTTAGTGAAAGAGGCGAGTGAGCGGGATTTGCAAAGGCTAAAGAATTTAAAGCATAAGGCAGAGGATTATGCTCGGAAGCCGATTTCGGATAGCGATTTATTGCGGAGGATAGAAAATTTGATTGGATTTGACCCAAGTGAGGTAGAGGGGCAGTTAGGTAAGGAGAAGGGAAAAGTTGGTTCCGCTCAAAAAATTTTGGATAGCAAGCCGGATATTCAGGAGGCAGGGGAGAGGGAGATTCAGGAGCTTTTGAATCGGTTAGGGGAAGAGCTTTCCCAGTCTCAGGAAAAAGAAGAGGACTCTGTGATTTCTCCCAGCGCATCACGGGAGGAGTTGAGGCGGGAGTTAGAGTTAGTTCAGGGTAGGGTTCGGGAGCGTGAGGAGCGGTATCAAAGGATGCGGGAGAAGTGGAAGAAGGCGCTGGTGGTGATGGAGGAGAGGATATTGAAGCTGGGCGAGGAGAACCAGCGATTAGATGCGAGGCTTTCGGAGATGATGGAGAAAGAGGGGCGCTGGGAAAAGGAGAAAGAGGAGATGATTGTGGTTTTAGAAAAGGTTAGGGAGCTTATTTTGAAATTTGAAAACTTTAAAGAGGCTCTGGTCCGGGATACGGAATTAGCGAGGGAGTTGTTTAAAAACATTGAGCGGTTAAAAGATAAAGGTTGAGGGGCAATGATTTTGAACCGGGGTTTCAAGTGAGTAAAATAAGGTTTAACAAATAAGCAGGGAGAGGGAAATGAAGAAAGAGTTATTGATGGTCGGGCTTATGATGATGTTGGTGTCGGGTTTGATGGGCTGTAAGAAAAAGGAGCAAGCAGAGGAGGTGTATTATAAGATTGGCTCTGAGGCGATTACTCGGGAGATGGTGAACCGGGTGTGGCTTAGCCTGCCGGATGATATGAAGCGGAGGTATATGGACCGGGAGGGCAGGAAAGAGCTGCTGGATAATCTGGTGACTCGGGAGCTTTTGTATCAGGGGGCATTAGCTCAGAATTTGGATGAGGAGCTGATGATAAAATTTAAGTTAGAGGAGAATAAGAAGAATCTTTTAATAGAGGAGGTGGTGGAGCGGGCAATCAAGCCGGAGGAGCTTTATTTGTATTATCAGGACAATTTTGTTCTGCTGGATGCGATGAGGCTGGGGCTGAAGAATCCGCAGGATAAGGCAGAAAAGGAGCGAGTGAGGATAAAAGCGGAGCAGGTCTATGGGCAACTGAGCAAAGGGATAAAATTTGACCAGCTCAAGCGCCAGTATAGTCCGGGAGCGAAAGGGGCGGAGGAAGGGTATATTAGTCGGGATAATATTATTTTCAATTTTGGGGCGGCTTGCGCGAGCGAGATTTTTGGTTTGAAAAAGGAAGAAAATTTCACCAAGCCGATTTTTGTTAAAGACAGCTGGTATATTTTTTATGTTAAAGAAAAGCCGGGTAATCTTAATCCTTTAGGCTATGAGTTTGTTGTGGATGAGGTTCTTGCGGTGAAGCGAGAGGAGATTTTTCGGGGAATGATAAATGATTTAAGAAGTAGAATTACGGTCAAGCCTTATCCGGAAAATATAGAGCGGTTTTTGAAGATGGGGGAAAAGGGGGAAGAACTTTTGCCAGAGGAAGAATCGCAAACCGGGGTTGAGTCTAAATCGGAGCCGGTTTCCACCATTGGGTCTGAGGCTGGTGGAACTGTTAAGTAAGGATGTCAAGGTTTTTTAGTTGGATTTTAGCAATTATTTTGAGCTGGGGTTTTGCTTGTCATCGGCTGGAAAAGGAGCAGGTGGTTGCTTGGGTAGATGGTCATCCGATTTACCTATCTGATTATCAGGAGCGGATTAGAAAGAACTGGATGTTTAAGGAAGCCAGCGCTCAAGAGGTTGAATATCGGCTTAAGTTAAGATGCTTGGAAGAAATGATTGAACAGGAGTTAATTCTGGCGGAGGCGAGGCGGTTAGGAATTCAGGTTTCGGACCAAGAGCTGGAGGCGGAGCTAAAAGATATGATTGACTTGAATGCCCCAGAAACTCAGAAGGTTTTTCAACAGAGCGGGACCAGTGTTATAGAATGGAAGGAGCGGGTTAGGGAAGAGCTTTTGATTAGAAAGGCGATAGAGACTGCGCTGAGTTATCAGGTTTATGTTCCAGATTCTCGGCTTAAAAATTATTATGAAAAAAATAAGGCTCAATTTTTTTTACCGAAGCGGGTTCGGATTCGGCAGATCTTGGTTTCAGAGGAGGCTCTGGCTCAAGAGATTTTGGCGCAGTTAAGAGCCGGGGCGGATTTTGGGGAGCTGGCGGAAAGATATTCAGAAAGCCCGGAGGCGAAGAGAGGTGGGGATTTGGGCTGGGTGGAGCCGGAGCAATTGCTTTTAGCTTTGCGGACGGAGATTAGCCGGCTTTTGCCCGGGCAAATTTCTAAGCTAATGGAAACCTCTTTTGGCTATCATATAATTAAGTTAGAGGAAAGGGCTGAGCGGGTTCAGTTAGATTTTGAACAGGCAAAGCCTGAAATTGAGAAGATATTAGAGGAGGAGCAAAAGAAGCGGTTGTTTAATAAATGGTTAGAGGGGTTATTCAGGAAGGCGAAAATCAGGATTAATTATCAATTACTTTAAATGGGAAGGGATTAGGATGAGGGGATTTAAAGGGTTTTTATTTATTTTTCTATTAGGGTTTTCTTCAGGGGCTGTTAAGAGTGAGCTCGTGGATAGGATTGTGGCGGTGGCGGGTTCAGAGGTAATCACCCAGAGCGAGCTGGAGCGAGCTTATGCAGAGGATGAGCTTGGGATTATAAGGCTGGAGGGTTCGGGAGAGATTTCTAAAAAGGAGTATCTGGAGAAGATGGTTGAAAAGAAGTTGATTACTCAAGAGGTGAGAAAACAGGGCGCCACGGTTAGCTCGGAAGAGATAGAAAAGGAGATAGAGCGGAAGAGGCGGAGCTTGGGTTTAACTCAAGCTGGCTTAGAGTCGGAGCTTAAGAGGCAGGGCTTGAGTATGGAAAAATATCGGGAGATGGTTCGGGATAATTTAGCGATGGGCAAATTGATTAGCAAAGAGGTTCAAGGGATTGAGATTACGGACCGGGAGATACAGAGTTATTATCAGCTTCATCAGGAGCAGTTTAAAAATCCCTTTCGGGTGCATCTTTATCAGATAGTGATTAAAGAAGGACCCAAGGCGCAGGCGCAAATCAAGCAGGTGAAGGAAAAATTTCAGACCGGAGTGAGGTTTAGCGAGCTGGTTAAAATTTTTTCAGCGGTTGGCAAAGAGGAGGAAGGGGATTTGGGCTGGCTGGTTCTTGGCTCGCTAAAGCCGGAGCTTAGCAAGGTAATCAGCGAAATAGAGTTAGGGGGGCTGAGTCGGGTGTATAAAGATGAGGCTGGGTATCATATTTTCTGGCTTTCGGGCTGGGAGCGCTGGGTGAATATCCCGGGTGAGATGAGGGCAGAGGCGATGGAGTCGGAACTGGCTCAATCGGTTTCTGGTCCGAGATGCGAGATTAAGAATGTGGCTATGGCGCTGGAGGGGAAAGAATTGTTAGTGATGGTGGAGGATTGTGCGCTTGACGCTTGGGGAACGATTCGGAATTATCTTTACCAGAAGCAGATGGAGGAGCGTTATCAGGTTTGGATAGAAAAACTCAAGGCAAAGAGCTATATAGAAATCAGGCTTTAAGGCCCCTGGCTCTGACTATGGGCGACCCGCGCGGGCTGGGTCCAGAATTATTGATTCAGCTTTTTGATGATTTAGATAAAGTCACTAATTTCCCTCTGCTGGTCATCGGAGATTATCAGATGTTGAAATCTGCGCTTGATAAATTGGGCGCTGCTCAAGCAAAGCTTAGATTTAAAGCCATTCCGGTTGTGAATAGCGAAAAAGAAGTTGGTTTGATAAAAAAAGGGCTTAAAATTTTAAATTTGAGCAATTTAAAGAGAGAAGAAGTTTTTTCAGAGCCGGGCTCAAAAAGGCAAGGCAGGGCGAGTTTAGATTATATTGACGCTGGGGTTCGGCTTTGCAAGAGAGGGATTTGTTCAGGGATGGTCACTTTGCCAGTGAGCAAATCTGCGCTTTTGAGAGCGGGTTGTCCTTACCCTGGGCATACTGAGCTTTTGGCAAAGCTGGATGGCGCAAAGCAGGTTTTGATGATGATGGTTTTAGATGAAATCCGGGTGGGGTTATTGACCCATCATATTCCGCTTGGGGAGGTGGTGAATCAGATTGAACCGAAAAAAATTTTATCTATCTTAAAATTGATGAATCGTGCGCTGGCTCAGGATTTTGGGATAAAAAATCCCAGCATCGGGGTTCTTGGGGTTAATCCCCATTCTGGGGAAGACGGAAAAATTGGCGATGAGGAGAAGCGTTTAATTGAGCCTGTGATTAGAAAGGCGCAAAAATTAAAGATGAATGTTATGGGTCCGGTTTCTGGGGATAGCGCTTTTCATCGGGCAAAAATTGGGGAATTTGATGCGCTCTTAGCAATGTATCATGACCAGGGATTAGCGCCTTTAAAGACCTTGAATTTTGAGCGGGTGGTGAATGTGACTTTAGGCTTGAGCTTTGTTCGGACCTCGCCCGGACACGGCACTGCCTATGATATAGCCTGGAAGGGGATAGCCAGCCCAGAGAGTTTTTATTGCGCGTTAAGGTTAGCAGAGAGATTGATTAAGAATAGAGCAAAAGCTAATGGCAGAAGATAAGATAATTATTCGTGGCGCGCGTCAGCATAATCTCAGGAATTTAGATTTGGAGATTCCCAGGAACCGGCTGGTGGTAATCACGGGTCTATCTGGCTCTGGCAAATCCTCGTTAGCGTTTGATACCATTTATGCGGAGGGTCAGCGGAGATATGTGGAATCGCTTTCTGCTTATGCCCGGCAGTTCCTGGAGCTGATGAGCAAGCCGGAGGTAGATAGCATAGAAGGGTTAAGTCCCGCGATTAGCATAGAACAAAAGTCCGCAAGCAAAAATCCTCGCTCCACTGTGGGCACAGTGACCGAGATTTATGATTATCTGCGCCTGCTTTTTGCTCGGGTGGGTCATCCTTATTGTTATCAATGCGGGAAAGAGATTAAGAGCCAGACGGTTCAGCAAATCGTTGACCAGATATTGGCTTTGCCGATTGGGACTAAATTTGCGGTGCTTTCTCCGATTGTTCGGGGAAGAAAAGGGGAATATAAAAAAGAATTGGAGCAGTTGGCTAAATCTGGTTTTGTTCGGGCAAAAATTGATGGCAGGCTCTATGAGCTATCCGAGCAAATCCAGCTGGACAGAAATCAGAAGCACACCATAGAGGTTTATGTTGACCGATTGGTCTTAGACCCATCCAAAATCAAGACCAGATTAGCGGATTCCATAGAAACCGCGCTTAGAGAGGCAGAAGGAATTGTGCGGATAGAGCTAATTGATTCAGGCGAGGTTCTCACCTTCAGCGAGAAATTCGCTTGTCCGGATTGCGGGATTAGCTATCCGGAGATTTCTCCTCGGCTTTTTTCTTTTAATAACCCGTATGGAGCCTGTCCGGCTTGTGATGGCTTAGGGAGCAAGATGGACTTTGACCCAGAGCTGATTGTGGCTAATCCCAATTTGAGCCTCCGTGAGGGCGCAATAGCTCCCTGGGCAAAGCGTGGCTCTATTTTTTTCTATGAGATGCTTGGCTCATTAGCTCGGCATTATAAATTTGACCTGAACACCCCCTGGAAGAAATTGCCCAAACTGGTTAAAGAGGTGATTCTTTATGGGAGTGAGGATGAGCGGATAGAATTCAGAATCAATTATGAGGATGGGGTGTGGCGGGATTATAGACCATTTGAAGGCATTATTCCTAATTTAGAGCGGCGGTTTCGGGAGACCGAATCTGAGGGGATGAGAGAGGAGCTTCATAGGTATATGACCATAGTTCCCTGCCCTGAATGCTCTGGAGCTCGGCTCAAGCCAGAGGCGCTTCATATAAAAGTTTCTGGAAAGAACATAGCCCAGATTTCAGCAATGACCATAAAATCCGCTAAAGAATTTTTTGAATCCCTGATTTTAAGCCCTAAAGAGATGGAGATTGCTCGGCGGATTTTAAAAGAAATCCGTGAACGGCTTCAATTCCTTTTGAATGTGGGCTTGGGCTATTTGACCATTGACCGGGCGAGCGCCACGCTGGCAGGAGGAGAGAGCCAAAGAATCCGGTTAGCGACCCAGGTGGGGTCTCGGTTAGTGGGAGTGCTTTATATTCTGGATGAGCCGAGCATAGGTCTTCATCCCAGAGATAACCGGAAACTATTGGATACCCTGATTGCGCTTCGGGATTTAGGGAATACGGTAATCGTGGTGGAGCATGATGAGGAGACCATCAAAAGCGCGGATTGGGTGATAGATATGGGACCCGGCGCAGGGGTCCGGGGAGGGAAGATAGTTGCGGAGGGTCCTCCGGGGAAAATAATAGAGCATCCTGAATCTCTCACCGGCGCTTATCTTTCTGGAAGGAGGTCTATTCCGATTCCGGAGAGGGTTAAAAAGCCGGATGGTAGATGGCTGGTCTTAAAAAGTTGCTCTGCGAATAATTTGAAAAAGATAGAGGTTCGGTTTCCAGTAGGTCTTTTCACCTGCATTACCGGGGTGAGCGGTTCTGGGAAGAGCACTCTGGTGGTTGATACGCTTTATCGGGTTTTGGCGCAAAAGCTCTATGGAAGCAGGGAGCCTGCTGGGAGGATAAAAGAGATTCGGGGGATAGAGTTCATAGACCGGGTAATTGATATAGACCAATCGCCGATAGGAAGGACCCCGAGGAGCAATCCCGGAACTTATACCGGGGTGTTTATGCCGATAAGGGAGCTATTTGCGCAATTGCCAGAGGCAAGGGCACGGGGATATAAACCCGGCAGGTTCAGTTTTAATGTTAAAGGCGGAAGGTGTGAGGCTTGTGAGGGGGATGGGATGATTAAGATAGAGATGCATTTTCTGCCGGATGTTTATGTGCTTTGCGATGTTTGCAATGGCAAAAGGTATAACCGGGAGACCCTTGAGATTAGATATAAAGGGAAAAACATTGCAGAGGTGTTAGAGATGACCGTGGAGGAGGCTTATGAGTTTTTTTATAATGTTCCGCAGGTTCGGCAAAAGCTTGAGACCCTGAGAGATGTGGGATTAGGATATATCCAGTTAGGTCAATCAGCGACCACTCTTTCTGGTGGAGAGGCGCAAAGGGTGAAATTAAGTAGAGAGCTAAGTAAAAGAGCGACCGGTAGAACTGTTTATATTCTGGATGAGCCGACCACCGGGCTTCATTATGCGGATGTGGAGAAGTTGTTAGAGGTTTTGAGGAGGCTGGTAAATCAGGGGAATACCGTGCTTGTGATTGAGCATAATTTAGAGGTAATCAAGACCGCGGACTGGGTGATTGACCTGGGACCCGAGGGAGGAGAGGAAGGAGGGTATGTGGTTGCAGAGGGACAGCCTGAGCTTATTACCCAAACCAAAGGCTCATACACCGGACAGTTCTTGCGAAGGGTTATTTTTGAGAGGAAAATTAAAGAGGATAAAGTAAGCGCTGGAATATAGGATTTTCCGCCTCAGCTTTTAAATTGGGCAGATTTAAAGTCAGAAAGAGCAAAAAGATGGAGCTGAAAGACAAATTTTTGGGCACGGTTTTGGGATGTGCGGTAGGGGATGCTTTGGGAGCGCCATTTGAAGCCTGCAAAGGCTCAGTGATTAAATCCGTAGAGAACCTGATGAGCGGGTACCAACAGATTGCCAATTATCCGCTTGGTCAATACACCGATGACACCCAGCTAACTCTGGTTCTCGCAGAAACTTACATTGCTAACCATAGGTTCAAAGCAGTGGATTTCGCTAATCGGTTAGCAGAGCTTTGGGCAAAGGGAGAGATTATCGGTCCCGGTCTTTCCTGCACAGATGCGGTGCGTAATCTTCAAAGCGGGAAGAAATGGACTGAATCCGGCGCTGGTCAGGGCAGAGCCGGAAACGGCGCCGCGATGCGGGCAAGTCCGGTCGGGCTTTGGAATTATGATAATTTAGAGCAATTGAAAAAAGACGCGATTGCCCAGAGCCATATCACCCATCAGGACACCCGCGCCAAAGCTGGCGCGGTGGCAGTTGCTTCTGCGGTTGCTTATAACCTCAGGCATCAAGCTATTGACCCAGAGGAGCTTTCAGAGAGTGTCTCAGAACTGGTTAAAGATGTTGACCGGGAATTCAGTGAGCATTTAGCACGCTTGCCGGACTGGCTTAAAAAAGATGAGCAGGTTGCGGTGCTGGAGATTTCCTGCGCAGGCTGGCTCACTCCTCCGAGATGGATTGACCAGATTACGCCGTTTGTGATACCGACTGTGCTCATAGGCTTGTATAATTTTTTGCGCTCTCCGGACAATTTCACCCTCACGGTTCAGCGGACCCTGGAGGCAGGAGGAGATGTTGACACCACATCTGCGATTGCGGGTGCAATCAGTGGCGCTTTTAATGGGAAAAATGCGATTCCAGAAAGATTGTTAGAGGAGCTTTACCAGCGGGATTTGATTGAGAATACCGCTTTAAGGCTTTATCAGGCAGGGCATGCGGATTTTTAGGTAGTTGTAAATGGTTCACTCTGATTAGTTTTCCTTTTCTGGAAAAATATGGTAAACATTTAGTAATGAGCAGAAAATTTTTTCAATCAAAAGCCCGGAAAATCAAGCTTCTGCTTTTAGATGTTGATGGGGTGCTGACCGATGGCTCTATTATTTATGATGGCAGTGGGCAGGAGGTCAAGGCGTTCAATGTTCGGGATGGAGCATCTATTAAATGGCTTCAGCGGGCTGGGATTGAGGTTGCGATTCTCTCAGGCAGGAATAGCAAGCCGGTGTTAGTTCGGGCAAAAGAGTTAGGGATTGAAAAAGTGCTTCAGTCCGCATTGGACAAGTTGTCTGCTTTTGAGAATTTTTTAGCTGAAACCGGTTATCATCCAGAGGAGCTTGGTTTTATGGGCGATGACCTTCACGATTTAGCGGTTCTGAAAAGAGTGGGCTTTTCCGCCTGTCCCAAGAATGCGGTTTTAGAGGTTAGAAACGCGGTGGATTATGTCTGTAAGGCAGAAGGTGGAAAGGGTGCGGTTCGGGAGGTAGCGGAAATCATTCTCAGGTCTCAGAAGAAATGGAAGGAGATTACCAAAAGATATTATGAATAAGAACTTGCTTTTTAAGATAAAAAAATGATAAAATGATAATGGTTAGCAATCACGAGGAAAAAGGAGGGAAAGGAAGAACATTTTAACCACAAGGAGGGAGAAATGAAACTCAAGGTTTTGGCGTTAGGATTGGCATTAGGAATTGTCTGGGGAGTAGGTATTTTTTTGATTACTTTGCTTACGGTTTTAAAAGGTGGAGGGATGCATCTGGCTTTGTTGTCTGCGGTTTATTTTGGTTATAAAGTGAGTTGGTTAGGAAGCATTATTGGCTTATGCTGGGGATTTGTTAATGGCTTGGTGGTTGGAATAGTGGTTGCCTGGATTTACAATCTATTCGTCAAAGAGCCAGCTAAATAATTTTTTAAAGCTCCCCAAAATTTTTAGAGGCATTTGGTATAACCGCGTAAAGGATAAATCAATTAAAAGAGAAGAGCGCTTCTATTTTAATGGTTCTATTTTGTCTAATGGTTGATGGGCTTTGGCCTGCGACCAAACTTTTTGTAATTCTCTTTGATGGATAGTTGCCCATTCCATAACCAACCCCAAGGCCCTGGGTGGAAGATGCCCAAACAGGATTGCTAAATTGTCAATAGAAACGATTGCTTGGTATTCTCCATAAATAGCGTGGAAATGTGGAGGCTCGTGGTCTCTATAAAAAATATAAATAATGATTCCATAAAATCTGGAAATCTCTGGCATCTGAATTTTATTTTGAGGTTGCGCTCTGGAAATTGAACAACGATTTTATATCCTGTCCAGTTAATTCCGCATATAATGTATCCGGGCATAAATCTATCCCACCGGGCCAGGCAAGGGTATGGCTTTCTGAATCAATATAAACCGCATCAAAAATTTTTTTATCGTCCCAAGTTTTAAAAACCCCCTTATCCTTTAAATCAGACAAATTCACCACTCCTTCCACTCCATCTGAAAACTTTATCCAGAGCTTATAACCCGATAAAGGCTTTACCGAAATTATTTTATGCATCTTAAGCCTCTTTTTATTTATTATAATTTTTCCAAAGTTTTTTCGCAAAGAGGAAAGTTCTCAACGCTTATGCCAGCCAACTGAGCGATACCATTTAGTTTATTTAGAGGCATTTGGTATAACCGCATAAGGGGCAGGTGAGACATCCCTCTTTGTATTCCACTGCCCCTCCGCATTCCGGACAATTGACCACAGTCATTCCGGGAATAGAATCGGGCTGAGACTGGGCTTTCTTCTCTTCTTCCAGCTTTGCGGAAATCGGCTCTGGGGGTTGAATCGGCTTACTGCCATCACTGGCATAACTGGGAAATAGCTCTATTGCCCGGGCAATGGCATCTGCGCAGGAAAGGATTTTTTCTCCTTTCCACCAGGTCATCATTGGACAGCGGATACCTTTCAATTGTTTAACAATCTCTTCGGATTTAATCCCGGCACGGAGCGCAAGCGAAATCAGTCTGCAGATGGCTTCTGCCTGACTTGCGGAACAACCGCCTGCCTTTCCCATACTGGTGAAGACCTCAAACAAATGTCTATTTTCATCCACATTCACGGTCACATAAAGGGTGCCACAGCCAGTAGGCATCTTCCGGGTCATCCCCCAGATTACCTCTGGTCTGGGCCTTGGCTCCAAGCGGTGCTCCTTAACCGCTTTTTCTATCGCCTTTTCTTTTGGTTTTTCCCGATTGACCTCCCCGATATTAAGCACCTGCTCAGAACGAGAGCCATAGCGATAAACCGTGACCCCTTTACAGCCTAACTCATAAGCCAAAAGATAAACCCGGGCAATATCCTCCTCGGTCGCGTCTTCTGGGAAATTTACGGTTTTACTCACCGCATTGTCCGTATACTTCTGAAACGCGGATTGCATGCGGATATGCCATTCTGGGGATATCTCCAGCGCGGTTCTAAAAATTCTTTTGACCTCCTCAGGCGCTTCTGGAATATCTTTTAAATTTCCCTGCTTGGCAATTTTCATCATCAATTCTTTGGAATAAAACCCGCGCTCTTTCGCGATTTTTTCAAAATAAGGATTGACCTCTGCCAGCTCATCTTTATCCATTACATTCCGGACATAGGCAATGGCAAAAATTGGCTCAATCCCACTGGAACAGGCAGAAATTATGGAAATGGTGCCAGTGGGCGCAATGGTGGTGATAGTCGCATTGCGGAGCTCTGATAAGCCCCGGTCTTTATAAACCGAGGTATTGAAATTAGGGAAAGCTCCACGCTCCTGGGCTAATATAGCGCTTGCTTTTCTCCCCTCCTCCTGAATAAAACTCATCACTTTTTCCGCCAGCGCAAGACCGGACTCAGAATCATAGACTATCCCTAACTGAATCAACATATCCGCAAAGCCCATCACTCCTAAGCCAATCTTCCGATTAACTTTGGTCATCTTCTCTATCTGAGGAATGGGATAGCGATTAGCGTCAATCACATTATCCAAGAAATGAACCGAAGAATGAACCACTCGCTTAAGCCTCTCCCAGTCCACCTCCCCATCTCGGACCATTTTTGCCAGATTGATGGAGCCTAAATTGCAGGACTCGTAAGCAAGTAGCGGTTGTTCCCCGCAAGGATTGGTGGATTCTATCTGACCCAGTCCCGGGGTGGGATTATCCCGGTTGATTCGGTCTATAAAAATTATTCCGGGCTCCCCATTTTTCCAGGCTTGCTCAACAATCATCTCAAAAACCTCTTTTGCCCGGACCTGCTCCAATGGCTGACCAGTGCGAACATTAAAAAGCTGATAATTCCTATCCTCCAAAACCGCGCTCATAAACTCCTCAGTCAATGCGACCGAGATATTGAAATTCCGTAAAACCTTCTGGTCATCTTTAGCCCGGATAAAATCCTTTATATCTGGATGGTCAATCCGCAAAATCCCCATATTCGCGCCTCTTCTGGTGCCACCCTGCTTAATCTCCTCGGTGGCCGCGTCAAACACCTTCATAAAAGAAATGGGACCGCTTGCCACGCCTTTGGTGGAACTGACCACATCATTCTTGGGTCTGAGTCGGGAGAAGCTAAAGCCAGTGCCTCCGCCGGATTTATGAATCAATGCGGTGAACTTTACCGCTTCAAAAATGCTATCCAGGCTATCCTCCACTGGCAGAACAAAGCAGGCAGAAAGCTGTCCCAACTCCCGACCGGCATTCATCAAGGTCGGAGAATTAGGCATAAATTCAAATCTGCTCATCAACCGATAAAATTCCTCCTCAACCTCATCTATATCCGCAGTTGGGTTATATCTTCGGTCCATCTCCGCTATTGCCCTTGCCACCCGACGGAACATCTGCTTCGGGGTCTCTATTGGCTTGCCTTCCTCATTCTTAGCCAGATACCGTTTTCTGAGCACCTTCAGCGCGTTCTCGCTAATCTCTAATGGCTTTTCCTCATCAATCTCCTCTACCTTCCGAACCCGACCAGAAAGCTGATACTCCTTTAGCTTGCTCTCAACCAGACCAATCAGCGTCTTCTCTGGCAAGTCCTTTAATCCCTGCTTCTCAATCTCCTCCTCCACCCCGCCTAAAACCAACTCCGCCTCTTCTTTGGCTAAAAGTTTCTTGCCAGTGAGATAACTCAGAATGAAATCAGAATCTATCTCCCTCTTTCCTCTGCCCTTCTCGCTCCTCGGCTCCATTCTTATCGCCTCCCCTATACATTATATTGAACAATTATTTATTATCACACAAGATATAGCGATGTCAAGCAAAAAATGTAGCCCCAATCTGAGGTTGATTTATAAAGAACAAAATTCTTTTATAATTAGAATTTAAAAATTCTCCCTCACCCAAATTCAATCGCATAAGGCGCTGATTTTCGCAAATCCCTATCTTCATTATAAGAAAATAAAAAATCTGAATTTTCAAATAATGAGCCTGCTGATTTTAAGTGAAAAAATTTATGTTGACAAAAATTTAGTTTTTGGCAAAATAAGAGAAATTTAAAGGAGGGGGCAATGAAGAGAATAGTTATTTTGGTATTAGGTTTATGCTTGGGTTTTTCTTCTGGCTTTGGAAAGAAGAAAGACAAGGACGAGGGTGGAGAGGTAAAAGAGTCTAAATTTGGCGCAACTCCTTATATTTACAGTGGTCCTGACACAGGCTTCGGGGTGGGAGCAGCCGGCATAGCTCGGGATTTTCTGGGAAAAGAAGCAAGGGATTTTACCTTTTCAGTTAGTTATACTGAGAAGCAGTATCAGTATTATTCTATAACCTGGCAGGAGCCAAGGCTATTTACAGACAAAGGTTTTGGAGTGTTAAATTTAGGGTATGAGAATAAGCCGGCAAGAAGATTTTATGGGATTGGAAATGATAGTGATACAAACGATGCTTGCAGTTTTGGTAGTTCATATATTTATATAGAGCCTCGGTATGATTACTGGTTTTTGACCGGGAAGAGGAGGTTGGGGATTAAGGTTAATTACCGGTTTGCGTCATTTGCGCCTGAAGATGGCTTTTTTGATGAATATGACGCCTTATACCAGAGACCGATTAGTATGGTGTTTCCAAGTTTTTACCATAGTGATGAGTTTAAATCTGGCGTGGTATCAGGGTTGGGAGCGCTTTTGGTGTATGATGACCGGAAGGACAAATTTCCACTTGGAGGGGGAAGAGATGAAATAGTATATCCATATCAAGGTGGTAGGCAGAGTTTATATTTAGCCTGGTATAATAAAGGTTTAGGCTCTGATTATGATTATACCAATATCGTTATGAATTTGACTTATTTTATCCCTCTGGGCTCGGACCAGAATGTTTTAGGCTTACGAGGAGCGGTAGATATAAGGGATGGGGAGGTTCCGTTCTGGGAGTTGAGTTCTTTTGGCAGTGATAGCACGGTTCGGGGGTATAATGATGGCAGGTTCCGGGATAATCACGCGGTGGTCTTTAATGCGGAGTTAAGGCACGCGTTTAATTATTCTTTCCATCTGCCGGGACCTTTAAAGGCGACTATTGTTAGAGCGCCGATGCTGGTCGCGTTTTACGATTATGGGAGAGTGTTTAATAAGGTTGAGGAGATAACTGAGGATTTTGGCGGGTATCATTGGACTTATGGCGCGGGATTTCGGTTTATCGTCAGCCCCAGCGTTCTGATAAGATTTGATTATGCCTTTAGTGATGAGATGAGGACTTATTATCTGACCTCGGGCTGGACTTTTTAGTTATCAGGTTTAATTACAGTCCCAAGAAGGGTTCCCAAGTAGCTCTCTTGTAGTGCCTGAAAATTAAAATTTTTTAATTCTTAGGTTGACTTTTGAGGTTTTAATTGGGAAAATATAATTAAGAGATGGGGAGCTCGGGCAAGATACTGGTAGTTGATGATGATAATTTTTACCAGCAGTTCTGCTCGGACCTTCTGGTTCCAGAAGGTTATCAGGTTCAGACCGCGTTTACTGGTCAGGAAGCGCTTGCCTTGGTCAGCGAAAGAGAGTTTGACCTTATGCTTCTTGACCTGGTCATGCCCGGGATAGAGGGAATTGAGGTTCTGGAGCGAGTCAAGCAGATTCGTCCGACAATGGACATAATCATAATGACCGGCTATGCGACGGTGGAGAGCGCAATTCGCTGTTTGAAGGCTGGCTCCTCGGATTATCTGGTCAAGCCATTGAACCCGGAGGAACTGAAAATTGCGGTCAAGCGCACCATAGAGTTCAGACATCTCTTGGATGAGCATCAGGAGATGAAAAGCCTGCTCACCATTTATGAGAACATTCAAAGGGTGAGCAGTTGTTTGGAGCTGGAGCGATTATATAGGTTAGGCTTGGACGCGCTGATGATTTCTCTTCCTGCAAATTATGGCTTGAGCATATTCTTTGATGGTCAGGATGAGGAGCTTAAGTCCTGGGCTGGGATGGAAGAAGAGACCGCAAATGATTTGGCTGAGCTGGTTCGCTCAAAATATCTTACGCCTTTGCCCAGAAGAAGAATGATAGTCCAAGGCAAAGATTTTCTGAACACGGAGTTATTCAGTCATTTAGGGATTAAATCAATGGTGGTCTTTCCGTTTCGGATTTTAGACCGATTAGAAGGCGCAATGGTGATTTTTTCCCAAAATCTGCTGGAGGAGAAGCGCATCAACGAGAACATCAAGTTTGTTCTGGAGCAGGTTCGCCGCTCGTTTGAGAATACCATTAAATATCAGGATGCCCAGAGGTTGATTTTTATAGATGACCTGACCGGGCTGTTCAATATCCGGTATTTAGACCTCTCGCTTCAAAACGAGCTTTCCCGGGCAAAACGCTTTAAAAAACATCTTGCCCTGCTTTTTATTGACTTAGACCATTTTAAGTTAGTGAACGACGCTTATGGTCATTTAGTTGGAAGCTGGGCGCTGATGGATACCGCCAAGGAGCTTAAAATCTGTCTTCGGGATATTGATGTTCTGGTCAGATACGGCGGGGACGAATTCATCGTGGTTCTTGCGGAAACCGACCGCCAGGGCGCGCAAATCGTTGCCGAGAGAATCCGAGTTCATATCCAGGAGCATACTTTTAAGCCCAGAGATAATATCAGCATTAAGCTCACCTGTTGCGTGGGCATCGCGGTCTTTCCTGAAGATGCGACCAGCAAAGAAGCCCTTATTCATCTCGCGGATAAGGCTATGTATCGTGGAAAAGAAACCACCAGAAACCTGGTCTATTGCGCCAGCAATCTTTAGCCATTTATTCCACCACGCCTTTTAAGCATAGCGCGAAGCCAGACACTGAAGATTATCACCATTGCTAAACCTGCTACTATATCCACCCCTGCGCCTTTGCCCGGAACCATCCAGCAACCACATCCGCCACCATCATCTCCAGGGCTTGGATAGATAAAATCCACCCCTGAGCTAGTGGCGCCCTCGCTGACTGACACTGCTTTTACCTCTGCTCGCTCAAAAATCGTGCTTCCCTTCCCCAATCGGGTATAATCCTCAACCTGCACCTGCTCATAAAGCTGAACATAAGGCGCCTCATCAATATTTTTCCAATAACCGGTCTGAACCAAAAGATTGGAAATAGACCTTCCCTTTATCTCCGGGCTTTCTGCAAAGACATAATAATCTCCCGGGGGTAAGCCATAAAGCAGATAATTCCCGTTTGGCTCACTCATCGCGCCAATTACTGGCGTTTTATCATCTTTCCTTAGCGCTACAATATGAACCCCAAATAATCCTTCCCCACTATCTAATTTGACCTTCCCAGAGATGTTTCCCCAGCCAGTTGGCTCAGAACCAGGATATAGATAAACCAATCCCGCTTTATCATCCTGCTCCAAGCTCATTTCATGCTCCCAATAATCCTTAAAATAAAATGGGAACATTGTCGGAGCTATGTCCGCATAAACTTTATCCAACCGCGGTCCATAATAGCCAATAAAGCTATGGTCTAATCCAAAAAAATGCCCAAGCTCATGAGTTATAACTGCAGAAAAGGCATAGATAGTGTCTCCAGTGCAACCATCTATCTGACTCTCTGTTGGGTCATCGCTCCAGTCCACCTTATCATTTATGCCAATGTCAGTCTCAACTATCTTTCCTGTTTTTGGGTCATACTTATTCACGGTCAAAGCCAGAGTCCCGGAAACAAAAATAGAGCTTTTGGAAAAAATTATGATGTTCACCCCATCGCACCCTGTATCACTATGCAGTATCTCTCCGCAAAAATGAATAACCCCCGAAGTCCCACCATAACTTACTGAGATAGAGGTATTTGGAATTGAGAGCCATTTATTAAAAGCCTCCTGAACCGTTCCAGTCGGGTCAGCCACACAAGTTTTCGTGGTATCATTATTGATGCTATCAGGATTGATATAATATGTAGGAGTTTCTTCCCAGTGAATTTCCGCGCCGTTCTTGGCTCGGAGAATAGTAAAAGCAAATCCTTCTGCAGAGACCAAAATTATCCCGAGCATCAAAATTATCAATTTCCATTTCATTTCAATTTTTCTTATCTTGCTTTTCTTTGATTATGACTTTAATCTGCTCCTTTAATTGTTCAAGCTCTATTTTAGAAGGACTTTTCTCTACCGGCTTTGTTTTTTGAGTTTTTTCAACAAATTTCACCCCGGCCAATTGCTGATAGGCAAATTTTTTACCAGTCTTTTTATCATAATAAATCTGAAACTTTCCCTGTCCCCAGCCAACCAAATCCCGCGCTCCTTTTTCCTCTTTTCCCAAAAAAAGCAAAACCTCTTCTAAGGGACCAAAGCTGACCGCGCCAGAAACCGCAATCCCTACCTCTCCAATCTCCCCGCCCGGCTGGCGAACTTTTACCTCCTTTGCCTTTTCTCCCTTTAAAACCTCATAAACCTGAATCGTGTATTCAGTCCAAATCATCTTGCCTTCCTGATAAACCCGCTTGTCTATGCAATGACCAAGAACCACTGACTCAGATTCACCAGTTAAATTTTCAAGGCTGAGCGGAACCATCACCGCAGACAGGCAAAAGCTAAAAATCAACCCGAAAAGAAAAAATTTTATGCACCGCAATTGACCTACCTCCTTTCCTGTGTAAAAATATCAATCCAAATACCAAAGAGGTCTAAATTTAGTATGAGTGGAAAATATCAGCTTGTCAAAGGCTTTCGGGACATCCTCCCGAAAGAGAGCGCTTTATTCTGG
>Ga0172364_10001321_pt1 | contig 18983 bp, 12 predicted proteins | sample LakKivSesite10cm_FD_114545 | JGI IMG/M metagenome (GOLD analysis project Ga0172364, IMG submission 114545) | Sediment microbial communities from Lake Kivu, Rwanda - Sediment site 10cm | ecosystem: Environmental > Aquatic > Freshwater > Lake > Sediment | place: Rwanda: Western Province, Lake... | reverse complement strand
TCTCGAGCGATTCATACCCGGCAACCGAAGCCTCATCGGGCACGGGCGGCGAAAACGACGGCCGGGGACGTTCGCCCGGAGGCACGACCGGAAGCATTATCCGGGTCGCATCGACTCCTCCAAGGTAGAGCGAAGTCGTCATCGGGTGGGGAGTTGTCCAGATCATCGGCCACTGGGTGTTGCCGACGGCGAGCCTCATTCGATGTCCCTTCGGGAAAATCCAGGACATGAAGTGCATCTCGATGTCCAGATAAAACGGTGTGCCCGGTTCGAGGGGTTTCGGGTCGCGGGCGGACTCGCGATGGGCGCCGTTGAACCCGGCACCGGTCACGAGCGTTACCGTCCCGTCGGGAGCGACATCGTTGAGGCGGACGAACCAATGAGCCAGCGGAGCATCAGCAGAGACCCGTAGCCTGGCCCGCGGAAAGCCGAGGATTTCCACATCCCGGTCGAGCGGCGGCGTTTCATAGACCAGGCTGAAGGCGTCCGCCGGCCGCTGGTCCGGAGCGATGTCTCCAAACCACAGGACAGGTCCTCCAGGTTCGATCCCGGTTGTGGGGACATAGCGGAGGAGGTGAACATCTTCACCTGCGGGATTTTCTCCCAATGTCCGGTCCGGCCGCAGATAGAGATTCTTTTCCTCGATCCTCTCGATGGGCCAGCCGTCTTCGTACCGCCATTCCCCGGGCGCTTCCTCGAGGTACGGCCCGGGGGGGTGCCAGCGCTGGACATAAACTGCGAAGCGGGGCTCATCCATGATCCCGGTGTTTTTCCCCTTGAGCCACTGGTCATACCAGCGGACGGCCTGGTCCCGCCACTCGATCCCCGGCTTCGGATAGGGATGGTTCGGGTAGGTATGGTTCCAGGGACCGACGATCGCTTTCACTGGAGCCTTCAGGTGTTCAAGCATCCGGGGAATGCTGTCCCGGTAACCGTCGTACCAGCCGCCGATGAGGAATGTGGGTATGCGGATGGAGTCGTAGCGCGTCTTGAGGGCCGTCCGATCCCAGAAGGGTCCGTCGCGCTGCTGGGCCTTGTAGGTGAGCATCCAGGGCGGGGTATCAAAGCGTTCGGCGAAATAGCGCTCGTCGATGCGGTAGTCGGGTGCGCCCGGCCGGGCGTTATCCAGGTCCTGGCTCATCTCCCAGGTGTCGACATGAAACGTGCCGTCGATGAAATGGACGTCGTCCTGGTAGAGGTCATCGGTTGCGCAGGCCGCAATGATGGCCTTGAGGGCGGGCGGATTGCACATGGCCATGTGGATGGAGTTGAATCCGCCCCAGGAGATGCCGAACATGCCGACGTTGCCGTTAGAAAACGGCTGGCGGGCGAGCCAGGCGATGACCTCCTCACCGTCGCGCTGCTCGATTTCGCTGTACTCGTAGGGAATAAGGGTCCCCTCGCTGTTTCCAGTGCCCCGGATGTCAACCCGGGCAACAACATAACCGCGCCGGACAAACCAGGAATAGAGGCCGTAGCTGCGGCCTCGGCTTTCCGTCTTGCGGTAGGGGAGGTATTCGAGAAGAACCGGAAACTTTCCTCGGTCGCCGGGGCCCTTCGGTCGCCAGAGATCGGCTGCGAGGCGAACACCATCGCTCATGGGAATCCAGGCTTCTTCGAGGGCGACGTCATAAACGGGTGCTGAAGGTTGATCGTATTTCTTGCGAGAAGGTGCCCGGTCTTGAGAGAAGGCGACAAGACACAGGAGGGCGATTGAGCTGGCCGTCAAGATCCGGGGCGCCCTATAGCCCAGGTTTTGAGCGGGCCTCGGGTGACATTTTGATTTTCTCATTCCTGTCCTCCTTTTCTTGCAATAACAATTTATTTAGCGCGGCTTTATGAGTTTTTCAATACCGGGTGTTTGGTATGGAAGTCCGTTGCCCGCTCGTAAGCGAGTGCGACCCGAAGTAACTCGGCCTCCTTGCAGAGTCCTCCGATGAACGTGACGCTCGTCGGCGACCCCTTTTCGTCAAACCCGTTGGGAACGACCACGGCAGGGTGTCCGGTGAGGTTTGTGAGGAGGCCGTTGTCGTCGTCGGATGAAGGCGCGACATAGACATCGACTGCTTTCATTTTCTCCGCCATCTCTTCCACGAGGAGTGTCCGCACCCGGTTGGCCTGGATGTATTCAACGGCCGGGATGAACCGGGCGGCACGGAAAGCATTCGGCCAGGCATTCCGCTCCTGCCGAACCATCAGGTTGTCGCGGTTTGAGCGCGTGAGCTCATCGAAGGCAGCCGCCGACTCGGCGCTCAGGATAATGGCCAGGGGTTGAATGGGAAGGCCGGAGGGCAGCTCGAACGGCACGAGGTCGATTCCGGCCTTACGGAGTGCCTCAAGAGCCGCCAGGTCGTTTTTCTTCGTCGGGTAGTCTCCATCAAAAGCTTTTTTCAGATAGCCAACCCGGATTGTCCTGAGGTCTCTCTCGGGATCCCAGTTGAATGGGAGGTCGACGACCCCGGCCTCTTTCCCGTCCGGGCCGCATATGGCCTCGAAGACGAGGGCGCAGTCCTCGACCGAGCGACAGATAGGCCCGATCTTGTCCATGCTCCAGCTCAGGGCCATAGCTCCGGCGCGACTCACCCGTCCGTAGGTGGGACGGAGACCGACGACTCCGCAACGGGAGGATGGTGAGACGATCGAACCCCAGGTTTCGCTGCCGATAGAGAAACCGACCAGTCCGGCCGCCGTCGCCGACGCCGATCCCGCCGAGGACCCGCTCGAGCCCTGCTCGTAGTTCCAGGGGTTTCGCGTCTTTCCGCCGAACCAGACATCTCCCCAGGCCAGCTCTCCGAGCGTCAGCTTGGCGACGAGCACTGCACCGGCCTTCTCCAGGCGCTCGATGACCGTCGCGTCATGGTCGGGAACCTGGTCGATGTACGCCCTGCTGCCCCAGGTTGTGCGGATTCCTTTTGTGGCCAGAAGATCTTTGGCACCGTAGGGGATGCCGTGGAGCGGACCGCGGTATCGGCCAGCGGCGATCTCTTCGTCGGCCCGCCTGGCCTGGGCAAGAGCAAGCTCCTCGGTCAGGGTGATGACGCATTCGAGGCGCGGGCCGTATTTCTTGAGGCGGGCGAGGTACATTTGGGTGAGCTCGGTGGAGGTCACTTTGCGGGAACTGATGAGACGGGCGAGTTCGGTCACCGGGGCAAAGGCCAGGTCTTCGCGGTTGGCTGGTCTTTCTGTTGGTCCCGGAGAGGAGGCCAGACCTTTTTTCAGAGTGCTCGTGCTTTCAATCGGAACAGAAATATCGGTGGGACCCTGTTCTCCGCTTTCCATTCCTCCCTGATCGAAGGGGGAGGAGGAAGAGGGCTTCAGAGGGCCAGCGACCGGGACTTCCGGGTCGAACCTCAGGGCGGGAGGGACGCTATTGGAGAGGCCGACTTTGCGGAGCTCGACGTAAGAGTCCGCAGCATCCCTGAGGTCTTCGAGCATTAGCTTCCGTTCCTTATGAGTGAAGCGGAGGCCGGCGATTTTTTCAGCCGCGGCGATGTCCTCGATATTGAGCTTTTTGCCCTTTAAGGAGTGAAGGACGAAGGCGCTGCCTACGACCAGAGCGGCCGCCGCGGCCAGAACCAGAATAAGTCCGAGTCCCGAGGACCCTTTGGATTTTAGCAACCGAGCCATTGCCTTCCTCCTATGCAGAAGACCTTTCAAATTTCCCGACTGAGCAAGGCGGGGCCAGCAGAGTCTTTTGATCCTCCCTGCGCCCCGACACATCCCAATTTCTCTTGACATATAGGTAATTATTAGCATATTTTTCAGGGACATTGCGAGCATAAAAGCGGAGGACAAGCGAACGATGACCGAAGAAACCAAGGACACCGTCTACCGGTTGCGCTGGTTCGTTTTGGTGATCATGGGGCTGGTCATTTTTGGCGTCTATTATGCGTACGATGTCCTCAGCCCGATTGCCGATTTCATCATGAAGGGCATCAACATCACGCGCGCCCAATACGGACTTCTCTTCAGCTTCTACTATCTGCCCAACTTTGTCATGGTCCTTGTCGGAGGGATCCTTCTCGACCGGATCGGCATCCGCAGGGCCGGGACTCTTTTTGCCGCTCTCTGCGCTCTCGGAGTCTTCCTGACGGCGGCCACCAAGATCTTTCCGGTCATGCTGCTGGGCCGGCTGCTCTACGGCCTGGGCGCTGAATCCCTGATCATCACGCAAAATAAGGTTCTGGCCAAGTGGTTCAGGGGGAGGGAGATGGCCCTTGCCTTCGGGCTCAATCTGATGGTCGCCCGGCTTGGAACCTTCGCCGCGCTCAACAGCGCTGCCCGCGTCCAGGCCTGGACCGGCTCCTGGCGGTTTGCCGTCTGGATTTCCGCGGTCCTCATGTTCGTCTGCTTTGCGCTGTTCTTTATCTACACAGGGGTTGACAGGCGCAAGGAAAAATTCTTCGTTAAAGAAAAGCTTGTCGGCGAGGATGAGAAATTTGTCTTTAAGGATGTCTTCGCCTTCCGGCCGTCCTTCTGGTACGTCTCGCTTCTGTGCATGACTTTTTATTCGGCCATCTTCCCGTTCACCGCTTTTTCGACCGTATTCCTCCAGACGAAATTTGGGTTTAGCGCCGTTAAAGGCGGCTTTTACACGTCACTCGTCATCAGTGGAACGATCGTTTTCACGCCGCTCTTCGGGCTTCTCTGCGATAAGATCGGCAAGCGGGCGACGATGATGATCATCGGGTCGCTGCTGCTTGTGCCCATCCATCTGAGTTTGGGGCTGACGCATTTCGCTCCGGCTCTGGCCATGATCGTCCTGGGCATCGCCTTCTCGCTTGTTCCGGCAGCGATGTGGCCGTCCATTCCGATTATGGTCGAGGAGAAACGTCTGGGGACGGCGTTCGGCCTGATGACGCTCATCCAGAACGTCGGGCTAACGCTTTTCAATTGGGTCGCGGGCAAGTTGACGGATCTGGCGGGGGGCGATTATACCCATACGATTCTGATGTTCGCTTCGCTCGGGTTCGTCGGGCTGGTTTTTGCGATCTTGCTGAAGATGGCGGCCCGGAAGGAGGGCGTCGGCATCGAGCTGCCGACCAGCAAAGCCCAAGCCTGAATTATGGGGACACATCACTTAATTCGAATTTGGCAATAGGAGGGTCATAACACCCAGTTAGCTATTGACCTAAGTCATGCACATTATTTAGCTTTGGACATCGGCTTGGGTCCTGGCTTTCCTTTTCGCAAGATCCTTCCCGTTATTTTTTCTAGTCGTTGAAGAAAAGCCGCATCCCCGAGCGGCCTTCCGGTTCTGGCATGACATCGCAGTTCTCTAATTAGAGCTACCTCATCGTCGTGCTTCAAAAACTCTGCCCAGTCGGCGATGGGGAAATTTGGGGGATTCTCGGAGACCAGGGGATCAGGGATTTTGTAGACGTGAAGCCTTGCGCTCGACCACCCGAAATCCTCAGCATTCTTTACCAGCCCTGCCCGGACAGGGTTTCTTTCAATATATCTTACGGCCGCGACAAGATATTTCTCATCCATAGGGTAGGATATGAATCTCCCTTGCCATAGGTAGCCACGCCAACCCTCACGCGAATTGACCAGGAAAGAGTACTTCCGGTTGACCGCAGCGATGCCCTTGGCCAGGCTCCCTTTTTCTTTAGGCACAACAACGAGATGAACATGATTATCCATCAGGCAATAAGCCCAATATTTGAGGTCTGCTTTCTCGCCTTGATTTTGTAGCAATTTTATATATAAGCTTCTGTCGCCTTCAGTGAAAAATACGTTTTGCCTGCGGTTTCCTCTTTGAATGACATGATGCGGAAAATTGGGCACCACGATGCGTGCAAATCTAGCCATTCCGGTTGAGCCGCTACACAACCAAAGACGACTAGCATGACGTTTTATTCTCTTGATAGGCGGAAAATGAAGCCTTAAGGCAATATAAGAGGAATTAAGTCATGTGTCCCAATAATTCCTTATGCACGCTTAGGGCAATTAAGTGATGTGTCCCCCGAATTGCCGAATTGGCCCTTTTCTTATTGTTGTTATCCCTGTATAATCCGACCCATAAAGGGAAGGAGCGCATGAAGTGTTCGAAATGCGGGCTTGACAATCCCGGCACCTCCCGCTTTTGCGCCGAATGCGGCACTCAGCTCTCGCCAGCCAAAGATGTCCCCATCAATGTAACCGAAACCCTGGAGATTCCCAAAGGAGAACTCACTCCAGGTTCGATCTTTGCCGGTCGATACCAGGTCATCGAGGAGCTGGGCAAAGGGGGGATGGGCAAGGTCTACAAAGTCCTCGACAAAGAAATCAGCGCCAAAGTCGCCCTGAAGCTTCTCAAGCCCGAGATCACAACCGATAAAAGCACCATCGAGCGGTTCCGGAACGAGCTCAAAGTGGCCCGCGAGATTATCCACAAGAATATCTGCCGGATGTACGACCTGGGAAGGGAAGGGGGACTCTATTACATCACGATGGAATATGTCCCCGGCGAGGACCTGAAGAACATGATCCGGATGTCCCGTCAGCTGGGTGTCGGGACGGCCATTATCATCGCCGAGCAGATCTGCGACGGTCTCGCCGAAGCGCACCGGCGCGGAACGATCCACCGTGACCTTAAACCGTCAAACATCATGATCGACAGAGACGGCTTTGTCCGGATCATGGATTTTGGGATCGCCCGCTCCCTGGAAGCAAGGGGCTTGACCGGCGTCGGAACGATCATCGGGACGCCGGAATACATGTCCCCCGAACAGGTGGAGGGCAAAGATGTCGATGCGCGTTCGGATATCTATTCCCTCGGCATCATTCTCTATGAGATGCTGACCGGCCGCGTTCCGTTCGAGGGAGACACCGCCTTTGCCATCGGGATGAAACACAAGGGCGAGATTCCCAGGGATCCGCGTGAGCTCAACCCACAAATCCCCGAGAGCCTGAGCCGGCTCGTCCTCAAGTGCCTGGAGAAAGCCGGCGAGAAAAGGTATCAGTCGGCCGAAGAGCTGCGCGCCGATTTGGAAAAAATCGAAAAGGGAATTCCCGTCGCCGAGCGGGTCGTCGCCAAGCCCCGGCCGGTGACCTCTAAGGAGATAACGGTCAAGTTCAATATCAGGAAGCTCTATATCCCAGCCGCGGCTCTTGGAGCTCTCCTTCTCGTTGCGGCCTACTTCCTCTTTCGCCCCGGCCCGGAGGTATTCGAGGTCAAGGTAGGCCAGACACGGCGGATCACCCATGATCCCGGCCTGGAGATTGATCCGGCCATCTCGCCGGACGGGAAGATGATCGCTTATGCGGCACGTCCTTCCGGAAAAATGGCGCTCTATGTGCGTCAGATCGCCGGGGGGCGGCCGATCGCCCTCACGGATAGCCTTCCGGGTGACGCCCGCTGGCCGCGGTGGTCGCCTGACGGAACTCAACTCTCTTTTCAATCTCAGAATTCGATATATATTGTGCCGGCCCTCGGCGGAATTCCCAAGAAATTCGTTGGAGCGGCGCCGGGACAAACGGTCTATGGCTTGGCCTGGTCTCCCGACGGCAAGCAGATCGCTTACAATGTTAACAACAACATCTTTGTCCTCGCCTCGGACGGGGGAGGTGAGCCTCGCAAGATTGCCGAAACGCCGTACCCGCATCCTTACCCATATTGCTTATGTTGGTCACCGGATGGGTCAAAAATCGCTTACGTGCTGGGAAATCCAAGTTTCTTGTTTTCCACGGCCATCGGCAATATTGCACCGTCATCTGTTTGGGTCGTTCCCACCAAAGGCGGGAATCCGGTCCGAGTGACTGATGATACATCCCTGAACGTCAGCCCCGCCTGGATGCCCGACGGAAGGCATCTCCTTTATATCTCTAATGCAAGGGGAGGCCGGGACGTCTTTCTCGCTTCACTTGATTCTCGAGGAAATCCTGTGGGATCTCCCGTGCAGCTCACAACCGGCCTCAATGCCCATACAATAAGCCTGACCTCCACGGGCGACAAGTTGGCTTATTCCGAATTCAGGCACACGGCAAACATATGGTCGGTCCGAATACCGAAAGACGGACCGGCCTCAGTTTCGGAAGCGCAGCGGGTGACCACGGGCAATCAGACCATAGAGGGCATCGGAGTTTCTCGAGACGGCAAGTGGCTGGCTTACGACTCAAACCTGAACGGAAATCAGGATATTTACAAAATGCCAATCAGAGGAGGTGAGCCAGAGCAGCTCACTAACGACCCGAGCGACGAGTTCTTCCCCGCCTGGTCTCCCGACGGCAGGGAAATCGCTTTCTACTACTGGAAAAATGGGAATCGGGATCTCACACTGATGATGGCGGACGGGAGCAAGTTTCAGGAGTTGACCCACGACCCTGCATCCGAATACTATCCGGATTGGTCGCCCGACGGCCTGCGCCTTGTTTACACATCGGAACAGACCGGGCGCATGGAGCTTTTTATCATTTCCCGAGAGAATAAGCAGGCCAAGTGGGGAACACCTTTCCAGCTGACTTATAACGGAGCATATACAGGAGCCAAGTGGTCGCCAGACGGCGATTTGATCGCTTATACAAACAGCCAAGGCCTGTGGACCGTGCCGGCGCTGGGTGGCGAACCACGCCCACTCGTTGAAGTCAGAGATTCGGCCGGTCAACTGGAAATTCGGAAGCCAGATTGGTCGAAAGACAGCCGGACCTTATATTATATTGCCTTTGATGCTGAGAAACGCGCCAGTTTCTGGTCCGTGCCTGTCTCCGGCGGACAACCTAAGCTTCTCGTCAAATTTGACGACCCGACCAGACAGTCCAGCCGACATGAGTTCGCCACCGACGGGGAACGCTTTTATTTCACCCTGGCGGAATACGAGAGCGATATCTGGGTCGTCGAACTTTCCATCACCAAAAAATGAATTATGGATGAATTATGGGGACACATCACTTAATTCCCAGGAAGAGAGATAAGTCATGTGTCCCCCTAATTCGTCCCCCCACAGGAGGTAGGCTTATGAAACCCGGAAGAAGGTTAGAACTCATAACGGTATGGATGACCTTGGCCTTGCTGGCGGTCTCAGGTCTCGCTTATGAGGCGTCTCCTCGGCGCCTCGCGCTTGTCGGCGGAACCTTGGTCGATGGTTTCGGCGGCCGGCCGATCCGAAATTCTGTCGTGATCATCGAAGGAGAGTGGATCAAAGCCGTTGGACAGGTCGGGTCCATGGAGATCCCCGCCGACGCGGAGGTCATCTCGACAGAAGGGATGACCGTACTCCCGGGACTGTGGGACGCGCATGTCCACCTTTTTATCAACGGGCACACGGACTATCCGCATTGGGACAAGACTTATACATCAAAGTTCCGGGACGTCATCATGCCGGCCTCGGCGAAGCAGTTGCTGATGGCCGGAGTGACCAGCGCAAGGGATGTGGGCGCGGTGCTTGAGGATGCCTTGGCCATTCGCGAAGCCGTCAATTCGGGAAAAATCCCGGGACCGACTCTCTATGTCTCCGGGCCTTTCCTGCAGCACGAACCTTACCCCGGCGAAGAGCTCTACCGGTGGGGGATCAAGGGCGAAAAGGACGCCCGCGAAAAAGTCCAGTTCCTGGTCAAGGCCGGCGTGGACTTCATTAAGCTGATCGACCAGGACGAGATGACTCGCGAGGAAGTCAAAGCCGTGATTGATGAGTCACATAAACACGGCAAGTCGGTGGTCGTCCATGCCCATCGGCCGGAGGAGATCCGGCGGGCGCTCGAGTTCGGAGCCAACTGTTTCGAGCACACGGGCCTGGCCACTGCGCCCGAGTATCCCGCGGACATCATGGCCATGATCAAGGAGCGAACGGCGAAGATGAGCATGGGGCCTTTGTTTTGGACGCCCACCATCAGCCCGCTTTGGAATTACATTTACTTCCGGGACAACCCTGAAATCCTTGACGACCCCGCCTGTTATGAAGGGATGCCGCCGGAGATCGTTAAAGATATCCGCGATTCGTTCAAACATCCGGACCGGCTGTCATATTACCAGATAACACCCCAGCGAATTCCCACCCTGGCTCGGAAGTTCCAGCAGCTCCGGGAGTCCGGTCTCGTACTACTCATCGGGACTGACAGCGGCATTCCGATGCTCTTCCACAGTCTTTCCACCTGGAATGAGATCGACATCTGGGTCAGGGAGCTCGGCGTCGACCCGATGGAGGCCATCAGGGCGGCGACGTATTGGCCGGCTGTGCAAATGAAGGTGGACGACAAGGTCGGCACTGTTAGCGAGGGGAAGTATGCGGACATCATCGCCGTCCGTGGGGACGTCCTTCGCTATATCAACTTACTTCAGCGAGTGGACATCGTCGTCAAGCACGGACGCCGATATAAGTAGCAAAGGTGCAGCACCGATTTCATAAGCTTGGTTGTTGCGGTGCAACGGGGCTATCTGGTATAAAGACAGGTCATATATACGGCAATAGCAGACCCTATGGTTTCTGTAATATTTTCCGACCTGGGCAAAGTCGTCCTCTGGTTCGACAACAATATTTTCTATCAAAGGATGACGGCCCACTGTGCGAAGTCGGTTGGTGAAATCCGGGAGATCGTCCACAGCAGTCCCGAGTTTTATACGCTCTTCGACCGGGGCGGGCTGACGCCCCGGGAATTCTACAGGAGGGCGGTTGCCATTCTCGGAGCCCGGATCGGTTATGACGAGTTCGTAGCCGCGTACGTCGACATATTCAGCCGAAATCAGTCGGTCATTGACCTCTACAAGAGGCTCAAGGGACGGCACAGACTCATCCTCCTCTCAAACACCGACCCCCTTCGTTTTGGGTTCGTTAGGGAGCGGTTCCCCGATATTCTCTTCTTTGATGAATATGTACTGTCTTATGAGGTCGGCGCGCTCAAACCGGAAGCCGAGATCTTCTGGGAAGCCGTGAGGAGGGCGGGCGTTTCCCTGGAGGCCTGTGTCTTGATCGATGACCTGGAGGAAAACATCCGGGCCGCTTCCGCCCTTGGGCTCAAGGCCATCCATTACAGGCCCGCGACTGACCTGGAAAGAGAACTCCGCGCCCTCCTGAATTCGGCGTCAGGAAACTCATTCCCTTGATCCAAGCATACATATTTCGGAAATGAGTTCCCTGAAAGCGAATAAAAATGGTTGTCTTCCCGCAGATGTCTGGTTTTTCCCGCCTGTTATTGGAAGGGTGGCACCTCGGAGGACGTCCCCTTCCTATGAGCGAGGTTTGGCGTTTTTCACGTACCGGTCGAACCAGCTCAGCATCTCGTAGAGCACGTGCTCGATCGATTCCCTGGCCGCATACCCGTGGCTTTCATAAGGCAACATGACAAGCCGCACCGTCCCCCCGACTCCGCGCAGCGCCTCATACAGCTTCTCCGACTGCAACGGGACGGTCCCCGGGTTCTGGTCGATCTCCCCGTGGATGAGGAGCAGCGGTTCGTTGATCTTATCGGCCTGAAGCACGGGCGAGAGCTTCACGTAAGTATCGCGCGCTTGCCAGTAGGTCCGCCTTTCGTTCTGGAACCCGAATGGCCTCATCGTATGGTTAAACGCCCCGCTCCTGGCGATGCCCGCCCTAAAAAGATCCGAATAAACGAGAAGGTTTGCCGTCATCAACGCCCCGTGGCTGTGCCCCCCGACTCCAACACGCTCGGGGTCTGTCACCCCCATCTCCACGGCCTTGTTTATGGCCGCCTTGGCGTTGGCGACGATCTGCTCGGGAAACGTGTCGTAGGCCGTCTCGGGAGGGCCGACCACGGGCATCGCGGCGTCATCCAGAACGGCATAACCCTGAAGAAGGAAAAAGAGCTCCGAGCTTCCTCTTATCGTCGTGAAAAGCTTAGACGACCCCTCGATCTGTCCCGCTACACCTTTCTCCGCATAATCAAGCGGATAGGCCCAAAGGACCGTCGGCAGGCGCGTCCCTTCCTTATATCCCGGCGGCAGGTAGAGCATAAAAGACAGCGGAATGCCGTCGTCCCGCGTATATGTCACCAGACGCTTGGTGATCCTGCTGAGCTGAGGTGTCGGGTTGGGGAACTTTGTAATGGGACGCGCCGTCGAAGTCCAAATCGCCTCTCCCTCCGCCGACTTCCTTAACGGTTTTTTCGCCAGGGTTCGCGCATAAAAATTCGGCGGGTCAGCCGGCGATTCCCGCCTCGTCATGAACGTCCCCGCGGCGGGATTTAGCCAGGCCACAAAATATTCATAGCTCTGGCGGTCCGATCGGAAAAGCCGCTCCGTCTTAAAGGTGAGCAGGTTCAAGCGGTCGAGGAAGGGGCGGTCGCCTTCGGGCGAGGAACCCATTCCCCGGAGATAAATCCAGTCCCCCTGCTGCAAAATCGCATAGGCACCGTTTGGGAGCACCCGGTAGATGGGATTCCCCGGGTCCTTGTAGCGGTCGTCGGAGCTCAAGTCCCAGAGCAGCCGCCGGGAGACCGCCGGATTATCGGCGTTGATGACGTAAGTGCGCATCCAGTGACGGTCCGGGTCGTAGTCGGAAATGAGGGCCAGCCCGCCCTTTTCGATCCATTGTAGGTTGGCCAGCCGCTCCTCGCTTTTATAAAATTCGGCGGCCTGTCCTTCGATGGGCTTCATCATGACGCGGTCGCGGTAGGGGACCTTGGTCTTGGGATTTCCGTCATCAAGCGCCTCGGTCCAGACAACGGTAGCCGGCGCGGTCTGGCGCCACATATGTTCGCGGGGACCCGTGGGGACACCGTCGATCGGGACCTGTTCGGCGAGCGGCAGGCTGGCCAGTGTTTCGACGAGTTCTCCGGCCGTCGTCCAGACCTCAATTTCCTTGGGGAAGCGGTAGTAGGCAACGAGATAAGAATAGGGTCGGTGGATGCGCTCAACCAGCAGGTATTGGCCTCCCGGAGCCGGGCTGATTTCGCCGTAAACAGCCGGCTTACCGATCGTTTTCACGACGCCTGTCGTCGCGTCAACGAGCGCGAGTTCCGAAGTCGTGTAGTAATCGAAAAGATCCGCGTCGTACGGGTTCTTCAGGACATCGCGGGCTTCGTAGGTGCTGCTGGCCGCAGCGACACCCAGGCTCTCCTGGATCTTCGGTCCCGGCGGGACGGCGGGCGGCGCGGGAGGGGCGCCGCGGTCGGCCGGGATGGCTTTGACGAGCAGCGTTTTCTGGTCAGGCATCCACTGTCCAGCGTAACCCAGGACCGGATTGATGTGGAGTCCGGGAACCTGGCGCACTTTTTGCGTGGCCGCGTCCACTACCCAGAGCTCGACACCGTCGGTGGCTTCGTTGGTGAGGGCGAACATGGTTCCGGCTGCGTTCCAAATGAGAGGGCCGATCCGGCGGGTCCCCTTGGGAAGCTCGACCGGAAACTCGGCGCCGTCGGAAATTCTCTTCAGGGTCAGCGCAGTCCAGTAGCGGATGTAGCTGCGCTCGGCATTGGTGCGCGGGTTGATCCGCACTCCGGCCAGACGGAGCATCGGCTCGGCCAGGTCGGAGATGGCCGGATAGACCATCGGTTCGGCGAGGGCGAGCCAGTCGCGCGTCGGGCTCAGGAATGGCGTCGGCGGAAGCGGCGCGTTGAGCACGTCCAGCACTTCCTGGGGCGGCTTCTCATACTTCTGCTGGCCGAATGCGGTTCCAACGCAAAGTGTGATGGCGAGGATACCGATCAGAAAAACGGCACAATGAGATGAAAGTCTATTTATTGTTTTCATAATGGCCTCCTTGTTCGTCAATTTCTACTGGGCAAAATATATTGCCCCCATTTTAGCCGACATCCGAGACGATTAAAAGTGGAAAATGGGAGCACGTGTTTTCAGGCCGGCGGCTATTTGGTGTCAGGCAACTGATTACCGCAGTACAGAAAAATGAATTAGGGAAACGAGTTGCCTGACACCGAATAAAAAGTTAGGAGGGGAGGAGCTGAAGGTAGACATGGCGGCGGCGCGGGCCGTCGAATTCGCAGAAGAAAATCCCCTGCCAGGTGCCGAGGACGAGCCTTCCATCCTCGACCGGAACAGTGATCGAAACGCCCACCAAGCTTGACTTGACGTGGGCCGGCGAGTTTCCCTCGCCGTGCGCATAAGCGAGCGAGTCGGGAACGCTCTTGCGGAGCGCCATCATGATATCGTGCCGGACCGAGGGGTCGGCGTTCTCGTTGATGGTCACGGCCGCGGTTGTGTGCGGCACGTAGACCACACAAACCCCCGACTTCATCCCTGCTCTTTTCACTTCTTCCTCCACCTTTCCGGTAATGTCGACGAATATTTCCTTGGACCCCGTCTGGACTTCGAAATTTTTCATGCCTGACCTCCCGGTTTTTCTCTTTCCCTTGTCGTCACTCCGCAAGGGAGAGGCGAATTTTAAGCATCCTTCTTTTAAAAATAAGAAAGGGAAATATTATTTGCCTCTGCCGATGATTATTCAAGCGATTGCGCCCAAGCGGCCCAAGATTGCTTTTTCCCTCCGCTATTGCTCCATTTTTCACACATTCCCATAGGCAATCCCCTCCAAAAAATCCCCTGAAAAAAAATAAAAATCACCCTTGACAAGCCGATTTGGGAAGAGTAAATTCTTGACGAAAACTACAATATTTTGTAGTTTTAGCCGTCATTATATACAAAATATCGCATTTAAGAATTCGGCTATTTTGACCGGTTTCCGCTAGATCAAGGGAGGAAGGAGGCGCATGATGACCAGAGGCATTTCCAGGATTCGCAAGCGGGATGGGTCCATTGTTGATTTTGTCCAGGATAAGATTACAAACGCCGTTTACAAGGCCATGGAGGCCAACGGCATTTGCGACCGAGCCGCTGCCAAGACCGTCTCCGACATCGCCACTTTCATGGTCGAGGACAAGTTCGGCGGCTACACGATCCCTTCGGTCGAGCAAATCCAGGACATCGTCGAGATGGTCCTGATGAAGCAGGGCTATCATGAAGTCGCGAAGTCCTATATCCTCTATCGCGAACGTCACAAATCCATCCGCGAGGCCAAGCAGACCGGCATCAACCTGGAGCGGCTGATCAAGGATTACATCAGCGACGTAGACTGGAAAATCCGGGAGAACAGCAACGAAGGGGTGATCAGCTTCTCCGGCCTCAACGCCCGCGTCTCCGGCGAGGTTCTGTCCAACTTCGCCCTCAACCACCTTTACAGCGAGCGCATCAAGAGGGCCCACCAGGACGGTGAATTCCACATCCACGACCTCTCCTACCCGATCGTCGGCTACTGCGCCGGCTGGTCGCTCGAAAAGCTCCTCCGCAAGGGATTTGGCCACGTTCCCAACCAGGTTCATTCAAACCCAGCCAAACATCTGGAGACGGCGACCCTTCACATGGTGAACTACATCGGGACGATGCAGGGCGAGTTCGCCGGCGCCCAAGCCTTCTCCTCGGTCGACACGCTGCTCGCCCCGTTTGTGCGCTTCGACAGGCTCGATTATGAGCGGGTCAAACAGGACATCCAGAAGCTTATCTTCGGGCTCAACGTGCCCTCGCGCTGGGGCTGGCAGACCCCGTTCTCGAACCTTACCTTTGATCTCACGGTCCCCGCCGACATGAAAGACAAGAGAGTGGTTATCGGCGGCGTCGAGCAGGAGGCGACCTGCGGTGAGTTCCAGTCCGAGATGGACATGATCAACCGAGCCTTCCTGGAACTCATGATCGAGGGCGACCAGAAGGGCCGCGTCTTTACTTTTCCGATACCGACTTATAACCTCAGCCGCGATTTTCCCTGGGATTCAGCGATCGCCGACCTCCTTTTCGAGGCCACGGCCAAATACGGGATTCCTTACTTTCAGAATTACATCGGCACCGACATGAACCCCGGCGATATCCGGGCAATGTGTTGCCGGCTCAACCTCGACCAGCGGGAGCTTCTGCGGCGTCCGGGAAATATCTGGGGTCCCGGCGACTCGACGGGATCGATCGGTGTTGTGACCATTAACCTCAATCGGATCGGGTATGAAGCCAAAACCAAGGAGGAGTTTCGGGCCAAGCTCGAGGAGCTCATGATCCTGGCCAAGGAATCGCTCGAGACCAAGCGCGAGGTCGTCAACAACATGTTAAAAAAGGGCCTGATGCCCTACACGCTCGTCTATCTGGGGCACTTTGATAACCACTTCTCGACGATCGGCGTTTGCGGCATGCACGAGTGTTGTCTGAATTTCCTGGGGAAGGGGATCGGCACACCCGAAGGAAAAGAGTTCACCATCGAGATCCTCACCTTCATGCGCAGCGTCCTCCGGAGGTTCCAGGAGGAGACGGGCAACCTCTACAACCTAGAGGCGACTCCGGCCGAGTCGACCTCCTACCGGCTGGCCCGCAAGGACAAGGCCAAGTATAAAAACATCATCACGTCGGGGACGGAGAAGCATCCGTATCTTACGAATTCGACCCAGCTCAATGTGGATGCGACCCGGGACGTGTTCGAGGCGCTCCAGCACCAGCAGGACATCCAGCCGCTCTATACGGGAGGAACGATCTTCCACACCTTTCTGCCCGAGGCCATCGACCGCGAAACCTGCCGAAAGCTCGTTCAGAAAATCGCCCGGACCCGGATTCCCTACTTCAGCATCACCCCGACTTTTTCGGTTTGCTACAACCACGGCTATATCCGAGGCCAGCATCCCCGGTGCCCGAAGTGCGGGACGGAGACCGAGGTCTATTCCCGGATCGTCGGCTACCTGCGGCCGATCAAGACCTGGAACGACGGCAAGCAGCAGGAATTCAAAGACCGCACGCCCTACGAAAGGATCCAGTAGAAGAGTTCGAGTCCATGGACTATCTGCTTTTCACCTACCCGAACTGCGAGAAGTGCGAGGCCTTCAAAGCGTATCTGAAGGGGACGCTCTTCGAAGGGACACCCCTAGAAGGCGAGGAATTGAGTCTTGTCGAGAAAACGGGCAAGATGCGAATCCGGGAATACCTGGGGAAGATCAAGCGGGATGAGAAGGGCGCGATCATTCTGCCGGTCTTCGTGCTGCGGGACAACGGACAGGTCAAGGGGATTTTCACCGACCAAGCGGAGCTCGACCTTTGGTTGAAATCAAGGGCCTAGAAAAGTTTGCGCCCCTCGATTTCCCCGGGCATATTTCAGCTACCGTGTTCTTGGGGGGATGCAATTTCCGGTGCCCATTCTGCCACAACGCCGATCTGGTTTTAAGGCCAGAGGCGCTCGACACGATGCCCCTCGATTACTTCATCACCTTCCTCGATTCGCGGCGGGACTGGCTCGAGGCCGTCTGCGTGAGCGGAGGCGAGCCCTTGCTCCAGGAGGATCTGGAGGTGCTTCTTCGGGTCATCAAGGACCGGAATATGCTGGTGAAGCTCGATACCAATGGGTCTTTACCCGAGCGGCTCCGGGAGTTGATCGGAGCCAAGGTCGTAGATAATATCGCGATGGACATCAAGGCGCCGCTCAGCCGTTATAAGCAGGTGACGCGCTCCGAGGTGTCCGAGGACGACATCGTCCGGAGCATTGAGCTCGTGCGGGGGTCGGGGCTTCCTTACACTTTCCGGACGACAGTTGTGCCGGGGCTCATTGGAGAGAAGGACTTGCTCGAAATTGCCCAGATGCTCCACCGGGCCAAGCGGTTTCAGATCCAGCAGTTCTCGAGGCGGAACCCGGTGGACAAGATGTTCGCCCAGATCGACCCCTACCCGGAGGAAGAGATCCATCGGTTGGCCGGGCTCGTCAAGCCCTATTTCGACGAAGTCCGCATCGAAGGGATATAATTCGGTGAAATTGCGCGGGGAAATGAAGCTCAGAGTAAAACGAGTAAGTGCGGGGGCTAAGCTGCCGGTTTATCAGCATCCGAGGGACGCCGGAATGGACCTTTTTGCAGCCGAAGATGTGACCCTAAGCGTGGGCGAGGCCAAAGCCGTCCCGACGGGAATACAGATGGCCATCCCGGAGGGGAATGTGGGGCTTATCTGGGATAAGAGTGGCATTTCGCTTCAGGGATTGCACAGGTTGGCCGGGGTTGTTGATGCCGGCTACCGGGGCGAAGTTAAGGTGGTTATGATTAACCTGGGCAAGGAGCCGTATACCTTTAAGCAAGGCCAAAAGGTCGCTCAGATGCTCATCCAGCCCGTTCAGGCTATCGAAATTGTGGACGTCGAAGAGGGCGATCTCGACGAGACCAGTCGCGGCACCGGTGGCTTTGGCTCGACCGGCCGCTTCTAGAAAATCGGACCGGCCGCACTCCAGTTGAAGTCCGGGCAAATCAGCGGCCCAGAAGGTTCGTCTTGGCGTTGAATTCCTCGATTAAAGAATCGATCTTCTGGGCCTGGCCTGCGATATCGGTCCAATAGGTTGGACTGTACCACTGGGCCTCAATCTCTTCGGATGTTTTCCCCTGCTGCTCCACCCATGTGTAGTATTTCAAGTTGTGGATGCGGCGGCGGTCGTAGTAACTGAGCTCCAGGACAAAATCGACGGAGGCCCCGAGCAGATAGCGGCTGTGAGCGACGGTGGCGTCGGTCTCTGTGAACTCGCCGCGCTCGGCTTTGAGCTCGCGGAGGCGGCTCCCGTATAGCTCCATTGAGTCCGTGAGCACGGTCAGCAAGACTTCCCCCTCCCCCAACTCAAAATAGCGGGCGAACTTGACCGCCGCAATCAAGTTGGCCGCGCTCGAAATCCCGAGCCAGGCGAGTTTTTCGATGAAATCCGGCCCGAGACCTCGGCCGGCGAGATAACGTCTTCCCGCTGGCTCGTTGAAAAGCTGGACGACGCTCATGGCGGCTTCATCATCCACCCCGATCACGAGGTCGGTCGTCTTGACGTTGTGAATCCAGGGAACGTGCTTGTCGCCGATTCCCTCGATGCGGTGCGACCCGAAGCCGTTATAGAGAAGTGTCGGACACTGCAGCGCCTCTGCGGCAGCGGTCTTAGCGGCCGGGAAGCGACCTTTAAGAAAATCGGCGGCCGCCAGTGTTCCCGCGGACCCGCTTGCCGCGACAAAACCGCGATAGGTATCCCCGGGCCGCATCTTCTGCTCCAGTGCTTCGAGTGCAGCCGGTCCGGTCACCTCGTAGTGCCAGAGGTAGTTTCCGAACTCCTCAAATTGGT
>Ga0172364_10001319_pt1 | contig 18984 bp, 17 predicted proteins | sample LakKivSesite10cm_FD_114545 | JGI IMG/M metagenome (GOLD analysis project Ga0172364, IMG submission 114545) | Sediment microbial communities from Lake Kivu, Rwanda - Sediment site 10cm | ecosystem: Environmental > Aquatic > Freshwater > Lake > Sediment | place: Rwanda: Western Province, Lake... | reverse complement strand
CGGCGGCGGGCAGGTCGCCCGCCTCGACGGCGCGGGCGCCCAGCGCCAGCCGGGCGCGGCAGGTGAAGTGCCTGGCCACGGCCCCCAGCGCGTCGCGGCGGTCCAGCAGAGGCGCGAGGGTGTCGATCGCCTCCGCCCATTCGCCCCGGCGACACAGCGCCACGCCGTCGACGCACCCGTCCGCGGCGAGCGCGGTCCTCTCTTCGCCCGCATGCATAGCACCTGGCCTCCAGGAGGTGTATCGGCACTTGGCCGCGCGAGGTGTACCAAGCCCCCACCCAAAGTTGCCCCCGCCGGTGACGCTACCGCGTCGGCGTGACGAACGCGTCGTCGCGCAGGCGCTTGACGGCGCTTAGCAGCGCCGCCGCCTGCTCGTACGTCTCCTGTCTGCCCACGCTCACGCGGAAGCGCAGCCTGCCCGCCGCCTGCGCCGCCGTCACCGTCGCCGGCAGCCCGCCGGCCCGCAGCCGCGCCGCCTCCCGGTCGGCCAGGTCCTTCCGCTCGAACGACGCCGCCTGCACCGTCCAGGCCGTGCACCGCAGACGCAGCTCCGCGCGCCGCGCCGCCTCCGTGCCCGCAAACGCATGCACCACGCGGTCGAAGTGCTGGTCGGCCTCGTTCCAGTGCCCCCTGTGCTGCAGCGCGCAGCCGAGGCGGTAGCGGACCTCCTCGCCCGGGCGCTCCGTCGGCCCCAGCTCCCCCAGCGCCTCGCCGTACAGCGTGATCGCCCAGTCCATGTCGCCGTCGTCGAACGCCAGGTCGCCCAGGGCCTTCAGCGCCCCGATGCGCAGGTCCCTGCGGCGCGAGCGTGTGGCGGCCGCCTTCAGGTCCTCCCGCGCCGAGGCCGCCTCCTTCTGGCGCAGCCGCGCCAGCCCGCGCAGGTAGTAGGCCACGTCCGACAGCGAGGCGTTGGGATACTCGGCCAGGAACGCGCTGGTGTCGCGGATGGCCGAAGCGTCGTCGCCCCGGTCGTACGCCTCCCGCCCGGTGACCAGCAGGTGCTCTGCCTCGGGGCGGATTTTCTGCGGGCAGCCGGCCAGCATCGCCAGCAGGGGCAGTGCCGCCAGGGCCGCCGCGCGCGTCGGCTTCAGCTTCGGCTCATCTTCCATGGCGCGTGCCCGTCTACCGCGCCGCTGCGCGGATTTCCACAGGCGAAATCCGGGGCCGGCGCACGCTCAACGCCGCGCGGCTCGCCGCAGCTCGGCCACGTCGGCCAGAATCCCCGCCACGCCGGCCAGCCCGTCCAGCTCCTCCAGGCTGTGGCGCGCCTTGCGCCGCCAGTTGCTCCTGTCGTCGCAGCCGGGGCGGTTCTGCTGCCGCCGCTCCAGCCACAGGTCCTCCAGGTTCACCAGCAGCAGGCGCCCCGGCGAGCGCGCCAGCAGGCGCAGGCAGGCGGCCAGCACGGCGCGGGCGTCGTCGCCGTCGGGCGCCTCGCCGGCGTCGTCGGCGACGGCCTGGAGAAGGGCCGCACGGAGCGCCCGGCGGCGCCGGCACTGCTCGTCGTCCTGCTCGTCGGCCTGCTCGTCGTCCAACCGCGAGGCCTGGGCGTCGACGTCGGCCCCGCTCCAGAACGCCGCGAAGGTCGGCAGGTCGTGCGTGTTCAACGACACGGCCACGTCCTCCGGCGGCTCGCGCAGCGGCGGCGGAGGCGGCTGGCGCGGCGGCGGGGCTTCCGCACTCTCGGCCTTCGCCGCGTCCTGCGCTTTGGCCTGCTCGTCGGGCTTCTCCTCGAGCGGCTGCGGGCGCAGCTCGAACGGCAGGACGTACATGCCCATAATCCGGCGTTTGCGCAGGCAGCGGCGCACGGCGTCGGGCACCGTGCCGAGGTCCTCGCCCACGATCACCGCCTCGTGGCGGTGCGACTCCAGGCACAGAATCGCCGCCAACTCGTCCATCGGATACCGCACGTACAGCCCGCTGCCGGCCGGAGCGCCGCGGGCGATCCAGTACAGACGGCAGATGCCCATCACGTGATCGATCCGCAGCATGCCCGCGCGGGCGAGCTGGCAGCGCAAGGCCCGGATGAAGTACGCGTAGCCGCTGTCGCGCAGGCGACGCGGGTGCAGAGGGGCGAAGCCCCAGTCCTGCCCGCCCGGCTGGAAGTCATCCGGCGGCGAGCCGACCGACATGCCCTCGGCGAAGGCCTCCGGCCAGCGCCAGCCGTCGAACCCGCCCGGGTCGCAGCCCAGCGGCAGGTCGAGGTACCAGCGCACTCCGGCCCGCCGCGCCCGCTCCGAAAGCTCGCCCAACTGCCGCCCAAGCTGCCACTGTGCGAACAGGAAGCGGCGGAAGTCGGCCTCGTCGTAGTCGACCGTGCGCAGGTCGCCTTCGCGCAGGCGTTGCGGCCAGGTCGGCCAGCCCTTGCCCCGCCGGACGCACACGGCCCGGAAGCGGGCGTACTGCACGGCGTCGCCGTTGTCGCTGGCGAACCGCTCCAGTTCGCCGCGGTCGGCGCCGGAGGCGAAGAACGCCGCCGCCAGCGCAGCCAGCACCTTGCCCTTCAGCTCCGCCTGCGCGCGGTAGTCGACCAGCCTGGCCGCCCGCATCCGCCGCAGCGCGGCCCGCCCGGCCGGCGAATCCAGCAGCTCTCGCGCCTCCCGGCACCGCTCGAAGCCCGTAACCTTCGTCACGTCGAGGTAGAGCTCGTCGAAGAACAGCCGCGTCGCCGGGTAGTACGGGCTGCGGTCGGCGCCGATCTCCCACAGGTGCCCCAGCAGCGGAAGCGTGGCCACCACCTGCCCGCCGTGCCTTGCCGTCCAATCCATCAGCGTGCCCAGGTCGGACAGGTCGCCGGCCGCCCAGGAGCGATCGGTCCGCAGGGCGTACAGCGGCAGGAACAGCCCCCAGGCCCGGTTCTCCGGCGCGGCGTGGGCCCGCTCCGGCGCGGCGATGACCAGCGAGCGGAACGCCGCGTCCCCCGCGGCAAGCTCCAGGCGGTGATAGCCGGCGGGCAGGGCCTCCGGCAGCGGCAGGGCTTTGCGCACGTAGCCCGCCCTCTCGACGGTCCGCCGCCGCAGCGCTGCCAGGTCCCGCAGACGCCCCTCGCTTTGGCGCACCTGCCCGTCCTCAAGCTCCAGCCGAAGGCGATACGCCCCCTCCGCCTTGTCGGCGGGCAGACGCAGCGTGGCGGCCGCCTTCTCGCCCTGCCAAGCGACCGTCACCGGCTCCAGCACCGTTCGCCACAGCTCCTGCCGCCGGCAGCGCGCGGCCCGGGGCGCATCTTCCGGCTCGGCCAGCTCGGCCCCCAGCGCGCGCAGCGTCCCCAGCAGCGCCTCGTCGGCGGCATCGTGGCGTTTGCCGTCGATCCCCCAGTAGACCGTCTGAACGCCGTACAGCCGCGCGAGAGACCGCAGGTCGTCCCTGGCCATCGTCGTTGCCTTCGCCGGTGGGATGGGGAATTCTATGCCCGTCCCTGCCCGTCCGGCTTGCCGCTCGCCCGGCCGGCGCCTGAAATCCCATAGCTTACTACCGTTTTTTCGGCGCAGGAGCCACGAACGCCGCCCTGGACGGGTCTGGACACCCCCTTTCGGAGATCGCCCCGCAAATTCCCGTTTTCCGTGCGCCGGCGCCGGCAATGCGATTTCCGGCTCGTCCACTACCGCGCAGATACCCCAAACCCCCATAATCCCAAAACTCTGAACAGTCCCTGTTTGCCCCGCAGGCGGACGGTTCAGGCGCTCGCCTTCCGCGGGGCCCTTGCCCTCGCGCCGGCGGAACGGGCTGATCTGCCAGGCGACGACGGCCGCGATGGCTCGCCGACGGCCGTCCGGGGAGGGCGTGCACCTTGGCAGAGCCGGGCGGCTACGTCTTGACGCTGTCCAGCATGATGACGCTGACCGGGCCGAACAGGACGATCGGCAGGAAGGCCCCGACGATCGGCGGCAGGCCCATCAGCCGGCAGGCGTAGACGAAGGCGAAGTACGCCGCCCCCATCAGCACGCTGAGGGACGCGGCCGCCTTGATGTTCCGCTCCCGCGACAGGATGAACGGCAGCACCAGCAGCAGCATGACCAGGTTGTTGATGGGGTCGGCGAAGCGGACGTGGCGGGCCAGCTCGGCCGACTGGCGGTCCGGCACGCGGTTGAGGCGCAGTAGCTGGGTGAGCTGGGCGTAGGACATGTAGTCCAGCCAGCGCGACGACTGGCGCAGGATGATGTCGTCGCTGGTCAGGTCGGAGGCGACGAAGAGCCTGCCGTTGTACAGCTCCCAGTGCGGCGGGACGTTGGGGTCGGAAACGGACCACTCGGCCAGGTCGGCGTGGAAGGCCCCCAGCAGGGTGCCGGCCCCGCCGGGCGTCTCGGGCGGCATGCGGTAGACGAACACCGGGCGGACGAGCCTGCCGGTCCGCGGGCGGCCCTCGCGCGGCGGGTCCAGCAGGAGCTGATGGGCGTTGGGGTCGTCGGGGCAGGAGCAAACGGTCATGCCGTAGCGGTCGTCGGCGACGGGCGGCAGGTGGCGGATGCCGCGCAGAAGCTCGTCGGGGGGCATCTCGGCCGGCGCGGCGGCGGGGCCCACGTTGTGCCGGCGGACGAGGCGTTTGGCGGCCGCCAGCAGCGCCTCCGGCCCGACGGAGGTGTAGATCCGCTCGACGGTGGGCACGCGTTCCCACGCCCCGGCGGCCGAGCCGGCGCGCGACAGCGCCGCGGCGGACAGGTCCCATCCGGCCAGGGCGGTGCCGCGGTCCGGCAGGCGGAAGGTCACCCGCCGGGCGGTGCCGTTGGACACGGCGGTGGCCAGGCGGCGGCGCTGCTCGTCGCGGATGGTGACGATGGGCGTGCTCATCAGGCCGCTGCGCCCGTCGTAGCGGGGGCTGAACCACAGGTTGCCGAGCCCGTCGGCCGGCAGGTTGAGCGGGTAGGTGCCGAACTCGCTGGTCTGGTCGCGGGATCGCAGCAGGCGCGTGGCGTTGGGCGGGATGAGCACCTCGCGGTCGACGACGATGGCCAGGCCGAGCAGCACCGCGCAGACGACGATGGGGACGATGACGCGGTGGAGGCTGACGCCGCTGGCGAGCATGGCGGTCAGCTCGTTGGTGTGGTTCATGCGGGCGAAGGTGAACGCGGCGGCCAGGACGATGATCACGCCGCCCAGCTCGGTGAAGTAGGCCAGCAGGTGGCAGCCGTAGTAGGAGCCGACCTGGGCCAGGAAGGCCAGCAGCCCGTTGCTCTGCTCGAGGAACTCGTCCATGTTGAAGAACAGGTCGGCCACGATGCGCAGGGCGAGGACGGACACGCCCAGCAGCAGGGCCGACAGGAGAAAGCTGCGGATGACGTAGCGGTCGAGGGTCTTCACGGTCGGGCTCCTCACCGCCTTGCCAGTCGCCAGTAGATGAGCACGTTGGCGGCCAGGAGGGCGGCGATGCCGCCCCAGATGCACGCCAGCCCCATCTCGGCGGGGAGGGCATGGTTGCGGACCATCCCCTTGCCCATCATCAGCAGGGTGATGACGCTGGCGGCGGGCACGGCGGAGATGGCGAAGGCGCTGATGAACTGCCCGCCGCGGAAGATCAGCCCCAGCGCCGCGCCCATCGCCACCATCAGAAAGCAGCTCACGCCGTAGGCCACGCGCGAGTGCAGCTCGGCGATCAGCCCGTCGGCCAGGCGCGGGATGCGCCGCCGGCGCAGATAGTCGATCTCCTTGAGGACCTTCGGGTTGGTGGTGAACTCCTCGGGGCGGGCGTACACGTCGGTCAGCCTGATGCCCGCGGAGCGCCGGCGCAGCTCTGCCGGCATGGGGATCTGCCCGCGCAGCCACTCGCGCTCGCGGTGGACGTGGCGTCCGGCGGGGCCCTCGATGGCCACCTCCACGTCGCCGTCGAGGCGCACCGTGACCTCCGGCTCGCCCGTGGCGCGCGACCAGTCGGTCACGACGCGCCCCGCCCGCGCCGAGACCGTCTGCACGGCCGAGCCGTTGCGCCGGATCGTCAGACGCACCGCGGGCGGCGCGGGCGCCTCCGGGCCGCTGAGCACGGCTGCGCCGCGCGAATCGGCCGCCGCCGACGGTGCCGACAGGCTGTAGGTCTCGTCGCCCTTGACGAGGCCGGCGTAGGGCCGCCCGGCCCGCACCGCCCGCAGCACCTCCTCGGTCAGCAGGTCCACGCAGATGCGCTGGCGGATGTCCTCGAGGCGCCGGGCGACTTCGCCCAGCAGCGTCGGGTCGCGCAGCACCTTCAGCAGCTCGTCCCAGCAGTACCAGGAGGGCCTCTCGCGGATGGGGTTCTCCACGGGCATCAGGAAGCGCGGGGCGGCGGCGGCGAACGACCGCGGCGGCGCCAGCCCCTCGCCGGCCTGCACCACCGACAGGTCGACGGGCTGGATGGTGACGCGGCTGTCGCCGTTCTCGGCCGTCTCGAAGTGCAGGCGGGCGGCGCTGGCGGCGGCGAGGTAGACGCCGCTGACGTCGGCGTGGCGGGGGCCGGTCCTGCGGAAGTAGGCGTACAACACGCCGTAGAGCGTGTCGTTGTCGGGATCGACGCTGTCGGCGTGGATGATGTGCTTGCGCTCGCCGTCGGAGTAGTCCAGGAAGCCGTAGGTCCGCAGGCGGTTGAAGACCAGCCCGCGCAGGTTGCTCTGGGCCAGGGCGGCGGTGGTCTGGAGGCTGGGGGCGACGAAGTTGCTCAGCAGCAGGCTCAGCACGGTCACCACCGTCCCCAGCGCCAGCGCCGGTCCGCACAGGGCCAGCGTGGAGATGCCGCTGGCGCGGCAGGCCAGCAGCTCGCGGTCCTGGCTGAAGCGCCCGTAGACCAGTGTGGCGGCGAACAGGGCGGCCACCGGCAGCGTGAACGACAGCATCACCGGCAGCGTGAAGACGAAAAGCTGCAGCACCTGCTCGCCCGCCAGTCCCATCTGCCGCAGCGGCTGGATGATCGCCAGCACCGTCATCAGCAGCGTGACGGCGACCAGGCTCAGCAGCGTGACCTTCAGCAGGTCCCGCGTCAGGTAGCCGTGCAGCGTCCTGAGCACGTCGTGGCTATCTCCCTTGGCCGCCCGGTGCGTCGCCCGCTGCCGGGCGGGCCTCAGTACGCCTGGAACGTCCGGCAGATCTGGTCGAAGGTCTTGGCGTATGCGTCGTAGGCGGCCGGGAGCGTGGTGCAGAGGATGACGAACCCCCGCGTGCCCTTGACACCGAGATAGGCGATGACCTTGGCGGTCTGCGCCGACGGCTTGGGCAGCACGAACAGCACGCGCTCCATCTTGTCGCCGCCGCCCACGGTGACCGTCTCCTGCTGGAGGACCATCATCTCGCGGTACATGGCCTGCATGTTGTCCAGCCAGGCCTTGGCGTGCATCTTGGTGTCGAAGCCGCCGGGCAGCTTCTCCACTCGCACCTCGATGGTCTCGCGGAACGGGTCGTTGTCGCCGTCGCGCGGGCTGATGAAGCGCACGGGCACCTCCTTGCCCAGGTTCTCCTGCTTCGCCCACGTCGTCGGGACGGTAATGCGGAACAGGAAGCTGGTGTTCTCGTAGCGCCCCGGCGGGGGGGGCTTCTTCGAGCAGCCCGCCAGCAGCGCCGCCAGCAGCGACGCGGTGCCCCCTGCGCGCCACACGATTCCGCCAAGCGATTTCCGTGTCATGCTGTCAGGTCCTTCCTCGTTGTACATCGCCCATGCTACGGCGCGGCGGGCGGCCGTTCAAGGTCCGGCCCGCTCAGACGAGCCGGTTGCGTTGTGCCCCGCGAATGCAGTTCGCGCCTTGGCATCGCGGCCCATCCAGGCCGCGAAGCCTGGGTTGACGGTGGTTTGGTGGCCAGGGTAGGCCGCGGTACGGGCACAACGCAACCGGCTCCGCTCAGACGGCCATGTACAGCAGCAGCCACGCGACGGGCGCCGCCAGCAGCGGCGAGTCGAGAATGTCCAGCACGCCCCCGAACTGCGGGACCACCGCGCCGCTGTCCTTGACCGCCGCCGAACGCTTCAGCAGGCTCTCGGCCAGGTCGCCGAACTGCCCGACCAGGCCGACGATCGCGCCGAAGACCGCCGCGGCGCCCGCCGACAGCGGCAGCGCCAACGCCCAGGCGACCAGCGCGCTGACGCCCGCCGCGGCCGCCAGCCCGCCGGCCAGACCCTCCCACGTCTTGCCCGGCGACAGCCACGCGATCAGCTTGTGCCTCCCGACGGCCGTGCCCGTGAAGTACGCGGCGATATCCGTGAACTTCACCGCCGCCAGGAACAGCACCAGCAGCCCCAGCCCGTGCAGGCGGATGACGAGCATCATCGCCAGCCCCAGCCCCAGGTAGAGGGCCGACAGGACCGTGCAGGAGATGCGGCCCATGGCCGCCTCGACGCGGCGGCGGGCGATCGCCTCGAGGAACGCCCCGGCCGGAATGACGAACACGATCACCAGCACGCCGTTGACGGTGGCGGCGAAGGGGCAGACGATCCGCCAGATGGGCAGCGTGCCCAGCAGCAGCGTGCCCAGAGTGGCGCTGACGGGCAGTATGCCCGCCCCGCCGGCCCGCGCCAGGCCCGCCAGCTCGCGGACGCCCGCCAGCGCCAACACCGCACCCGCCGCGGCCAGCACCACGCCGGACCAGTCGGCGCCCAGCCGCCGGGCCAGCAGCTCGTCCAGCAGCAGCACCGCGACGACGCCGGCGATCATCGCCGCGCCGAAGACCACGCGCGTCAGGATGGTCCGGGAGTCTGGCACGGGTGTGTATCATGCGCGCCGCGCGCCGCCAACGCCAGAGCGGGGGGCTGCGGGAGCGCGGGGTGGAAGCAGATGGTCCCGACGTTTCGTCCCGATGAATCGGGACTCAACATCGGGCATTTGGACTCAACATGGCGCTTGGGGGAATGGGTCATTCGGTAGGTGGTGGTTTCCGGAGGCGTTTGGCTTCAGAGCGCAGGCGCTTGGTCTCGACGCGGCGGCGGCGCGAGGCGGCCGTCGGGGCCGTGGGCCTGCGGCGGCGCGGGCGAACCGCGGCTCGCCGCACCAGCTCCGCCAGGCGCCCCAGCACGTCGGCGCGGTTCCGCGGCTGCGAGCGGTACCGCCGCCCGTGCTGCTCTGACTCGCTCTCCGCCGTCGCGCGCGACCCGGCCAGACGCAGACTCCGCCACTTCACCTCCGCCGGAAGCGACGCCGAGCCCCGCACGTCGAACCGCAACTGCACGGCCGTGGCGACCTTGTTGACGTTCTGCCCGCCCGGCCCCGACGAGCGGACGAACGTCAGCTCGATCTCGTCGTCGGCGATGGAGATGTCTGGCGCTATTCGCATCGGCCGTGTTCGATGAAGAGGAAAGGGATTTTCGGGATGGAAGGGATTATCGGGATTGGGAAGGGGAGGGGCAAGAGCATCGCATCCCGGCTCGGCCCTCCGCCTCTCATCCCCTCCCCATAATCCCTTCCATCCCCACAATCCCTTTCTCCTGCCGCGAGCGCGGCAGGCCCCGCCTACTTCGCGGCGGCCTCGTGCACCGGCAGCGCATCCCACTCGGGCACATCGACGAGGAAGACATTCCCGTAGCCGTTGTGGTCGGCGGTGTACAGGACGCGCAGGCGCCCGTCGGCGTCGCGGAACATCCGCGGATGGACGTGGAGGATCTGCGTGTGGAAGCTGCCGCGGTGGGTGGCCAGGCGGCGCGGGCCCTCCACGTTCCCCTCGCGCAGGCGCCACAGCAGCAGGTAGGGGATGTCCTTGCCGCCGTCGCCGACGAACAGCGTCTCGTCGATGCTGTGGAAGTGCATGGAGCGGCAGCCCAGCGGCCACTCGCGCCGCCCGCTGCCGTCGAAGCTGACGAACCCCCACACGGGGCGTTTCTCGTCCAGCCAGCCGTGGTAGCCCACGCGCCTCCCGTCGGCGAACCAGTACTCGTGCCCGATGGCCTCCGGCGGCTTCTGCGGGCGCAGCGGCTCGGCCTCGCCGGTGGCGATGTCCAGGCCCCACAGCCGCTGGAGGCGGTTCCACGGCCCCTCGTGGCAGAACGTCAGGCGGTCCGGCATCGTGGGCGACGTGTTCACGTGCCCGATCCAGCAGTCGTCCTCGTGCAGGACGCGCGGCGGGCCGCCCGCCGCCGGAATGCCCAGCACCACGCAGTGCGGGCGGGCCTCGAACGTCTCGACGAACCCCACGTAGCCGTGCTGAAGGTCCGTGCGAATCCGCGCCGAGAGGTCCTGGCGGATCACGTGGCAGATCGTCTGCCCGTCGGCTGTCACAGACAGGTTGCCGCAGAGGAAGCCTTGCGGCGCACGGAACAGCTCGCGCTGCGTCCGCTCATTCAGGTCGAGGGCGACGATGCGCCCGTCGGCGACGAAGTACGCCTCGCTCCGCGCGGGGTTGGCGAACGTCGTCAGGAGCGACGGCGCGGCGCCCGGCGGAAAGTCGGTGAGCTGCGTCATGTCGCCGCCGGCCAGATCGACGCTGTAGAGGTTTCGGCAGTTGTTGCGCTCCGAGGCGATCAGCAGCCGCCGGCCTGCGTCCCACAGGCCGTCGTTGGTGAAGTACAGGTGGTGGCTGTGGGCGCGCCAGTCGGTGAGCTGTCGCACGGACGCGCCGGTCTGGCTGTCGGTGTACGTGCGGGCTTCCGATGGCATCACGTCGCCGGCGGGCATGGGGGCTCCTTCAGGCGTTGGACTCGTTGACTCCGCCGAAGCGCCGGCGGCGGCAGGCGTAGCACCGCAGGGCCTCGCGGAAGTGGTCGGCGGTGAAGTCCGGCCAGAACGCGTCCGTCACGTACAGCTCGGTGTACGAAATCTGCCACAGCAGGAAGTTGCTCAGCCTCATCTCGCCGGAGGTGCGGATCAGCAGGTCCGGGTCCGGCACGCCGGCGGTGTCGAGGGCGGCGGAGATGACCTCCTCGTCGACCTGCTCCGGCCGAAGCCGCCCGTCGGCGACGCGGCGTGCGATGCGGCGCACGGCCTCGGCGATCTCCGCGCGCGAGCCGTAGTTGAGGGCCAGGCACAGCCATGTGCCGGTGGCGCGGGCGGTCTGCCGGGCGCAGGTGTCCAGCTCGGCCAGGACGCGCGGGGGCAGGCCCTCGCGCCGCCCCAGGTGCCGGAAGCGCACGCTGTTGTCCAGCATCGTCTGCCGCTCGCGGCGCAGGTATTCGGCGTAAAGGTCCATCAGGGCCTCGACCTCCTCCGGCGGGCGGGCCCAGTTCTCCATGGAGAAGCTGTACAGGCAGATGGCCTCCAGCCCCAGGCGCACGGCCTCGGTGACGATCTGGCGGACGACCTCGGCGCCGGCGGCGTGGCCGGCGATCCGCGGCAACCCGCGGGCGCGGGCCCACCGCCCGTTGCCGTCCATGATGACGGCCACGCTTCGCGGCAGGCGCTGCGGCGGTATGCCCAGCGCCGCCCGCGCGGCGGCGGTCTCTTCGGCTGTCACCGCGGCCATCAGCCAAGGCCCTCGATGCTCGTGTGGTGCACGACGGTGGCGTCGCGGTCGGCCCCGACGCTGATGACGCCGACGGGCCGGCCGATAAGCTGCTCGATACGCTCCACGTAGCGCTGCGCCGCCTGCGGCAGGTCGCCGAACCGCCGCGCCGTGCCGATCTCCTCCCGCCAGCCGCCCAGCGTCTCATAGGCCGGCTCGGCGCCGTCGAGGGCGGCCGCGTCGAACGCCTCCACCGCCTTGCCGCCGCGCCGGTAGCCCGTGCAGACCTTCACCTCGTCCAGCCCGCCGAGAACGTCCAGCAGGCTGATCGCCAGCTCGTCGACGCCCGACAGGTCGGCGGCGTAGCGGACGGCGAAGGCGTCGAACCACCCGCAGCGCCGCGGGCGCCCCGTCGTCGTGCCGTATTCCCGCCCGCGCTCGCGCAGGCGACTGCCGACCTCGTTGTCCTGCTCGGTGGGGAACGGCCCGGCCCCCACGCGCGACGTGTAGGCCTTGATGACGCCGACGACCGTGCCGACGGCGGAGGGGGGCACGCCCGCGCCGGCCGGCACGCCGCACGCCGTCACCGACGAGCTGGTCACGAACGGGTAGGTGCCGTGGTCCATGTCCAGCATGCTTCCCTGCCCGCCCTCGAAGAGGATCGGCTCGCCGGCCGTCACGGCCGAACGAAGCAGCGCGCCCGTGTTGGCGATCATGGGCGCCAGCCGCCGCCCGCAGGCGGCGTACTCGTCGGCCACGGCGTCGGCGTCGATGGGCTCGGCGCCATCGTACAGCGCGGCGAACAGGCGGTCCTTGACGGCCGCGACGCGGCGGACCTTCTCGCGCAGGGCGGCTTCGTCGAGCAGCTCGCCGACGCGGATGGCGGTGCTGCGGCGCGCCTTGTCGGCGTAGCAGGGCCCGATGCCGCGAGCGGTGGTGCCGATCTTGCCGGCGCCCAGGCTCGATTCGCTGAGGCGGTCCTCCTGCTTGTGCCAGGGCATGACGGCCTGGGCGGCGGCGCTGATGCGGAGGTTGTCTGCCCCGACGGCCACGCCGCGGGCCTGCAGCGCGTCGATCTCCCTGATCGCCTCGGGCGGGTCGAACGCCAGCCCGTTGCCGACGACGTTGACCACGCCGTCGTGCAGGATGCCGCAGGGCATAAGGTGCAGGGCGTACTTCTGCCCCCCGGCCACCACCGTGTGCCCGGCGTTGGCCCCGCCGCAGTAGCGCACCACGTAGCGGCACACGCGGCAGAGGGCGTCCACCACCTTGCCCTTGCCCTCGTCGCCCCATTGAAGGCCCACAACCGTGACGTTCGGCGATCGCATGTCGGCAGCGCTCCTGTCGGCAGCAGGGACCCCTGGGGGTCCGGCCGCCACAGCATAGGCGCGCCCGGCCCCGTGTCAAGCGCCTGCCCCGAGGCAGGAGCCGGTTGCGCTGTGGCAGTAGCGCAGCCTATCCAGGCCGCGAAACCGTCGGCAACCAAGCCTTCCCGGCCTGGATGGGCCGCGCTACCACCGAGCCGCTGGCGTTTCCGGGCCACAACGCACCCGGCTCGCCCCGAGGCAACCGGCGAACGGCGCCGGCGCGAACGCGGGGTCTTCCCCTTGTCAGCGCCCGCCGCGCGGCTAGAATATGTAGCAGCAGCAATTCATGGCCTGTCCCCCGTGCGAGGCCGCACGGCGGGAAGGCGACTCTGCGGAGGACGCTGGCGGCAAAGGAAAAGGAGAAGGAACCGGATGCGAGCGTACCGCCCAAGCCACTTCTGTCCGGAAGAGGAGTACGGCGACGAGGACCTGCGGGAGAAGAACGTCAACGTCCGCCGTTACGCCGAACGAGTCCGTCGGCGGCAACCGCTGTTCGGGGCCCTGCGATCCCTGCGCGGCGGGGCAGAGAACGACAGGCTCCTGCCCGCCGTGGACTGACAGTCCCGCCCAGAGGTTGTGAGGAAATCACCAAGTCCGGAATTCCCCTCTCCGCCCCGAAGGGGTGGTCGGGGTTTAGCCGGGCTTCGGCCGTGAGCTCAGCCGAACGGGGCGCAAGCCTCCGGTTGACAATGAATTGCGCATAGAGCCCCGAAGGGACGACGGGAATCTGGAACGGCGGCGAGACCGCCGTGGCCAATTCTTTCACAAGCTCTCACCTGCTCCCCGACGGATTGGTGCAGACAAGCTGACCGTGACGGCCGACAGGGCCACCCTGGCACTGCCAAGTTGCCGTAGGGTCCCCGACAGCGCCGTCGCGCGGCCGCCCGTTGCGATGGGCGACCTCACGATGTCCCGCGGAGTCCCTCCCCCGGTTGCCCCGCCGCCGCGCGTAGTATTTTCTTGACACTTCGTACTACTGTCGCTCTACTGAAACATGGTGTGCGGGCGGAAGGGCCGCCCCGGCCGAGAAGGAAAGGACGGTGATATGCGAAGCATCATGCGGTGGTTGGCGGGCGGGTGTGTGGCCGTGCTGGCGGCGGCCGGCGGCGAACAGGAGGCGCGATGCGGCGAGCCGGACGCCCTGGCCGCCCTGCGCGATCGCGAGGGCCTGACGGACAACTGGCTGGGTCTGGGCAGGAAGCTGGAGGAGCAGGGCATCGCCCTGTCGCTGGAGATCACGCAGATCTACCAGGCCAACGTGCATGGCGCGCTGTCCACCCACCGCCGCGCAGGGCGATACGCCGGCAGCTACGACCTGGAAGGCGACTTCGACCTGGAAAAGCTTTTCCGCATCCCGGCCGCAAAGCTCTACGTCCTGGCCGAGGGAAGCTGGTCGCAGGGCCTGAACGAATCGTCCGTGGGCAGCCTGTTGAACGTCAACGACGACGCCGGCGGCGACCGGCCCATCGACGTGACCCAGTTGTGGTACCAGCAGTCGTTCCTCGACGGGCGCGTGACCGTCCGCGCCGGCAAGCTGGACCTGACCGGCGGCTTCGAGTGCCGCGGCTGCCCCGTCTCCTTCGACGGCAACCTCTACGCCAACGACGAGACGACGCAGTTCCTGGCCGGCGCGCTGGTCAACAACCCCACGATCCCGTTTCCCGACAACGGGCTGGGCGCGGTGCTGCACGTCGAGCCGGTGGAGGGTTTCTACGCCTCGGCCGGCATCGCCGACGCCCAGGCGGGCGTGCGCGAGACGGGCTTCCGCACGGCCTTCCACGGCGAGGACTACTTCTTCAGCATCTTCGAGACGGGCTTCGTGACGGAGGTGGGCAAGGGGCTGATCGGCGCGTACCGCTTCGGCTTCTGGTATGACCCCCAGCCGAAGGAGCGCTTCTCCGGCGGCTCGACCAAGCGCGACGACCACGGGCTGTACTTCAGCGCCGACCAGCTCCTGTGGAAGGAAAACGCCGACCCGAAAGACCCGCAGGGACTGGGCGCCTTCTGCCGGCTGGGCTACGCCGACGACGACGTCAGCGACATGCACGGCTTCTGGTCGCTGGGGGGGCAGTACGTGGGGCCGGTCCCCGGCCGCGACGAGGACGTGCTGGGGCTGGGCGTGGCGCAGGGCATTCTCAGCCGCGACGCCGAACGCGGGCGCACGTCGCAGGAGACGCTCATCGAGGCGTACTACCGGGCGGTGCTGTGCCCGTGGGTGGCCGTCAGCGGGCACGTGCAGTACGTGGCCAACCCCGGCGGGCGGAGCGACGTGAACGACGCGGTCGTTCTGGGCGTGCGGATCCAAATGAGGCTGTAGCGATTGCGGATTGCGGATTGATAGGCCTGGTCACTTCAGTGATCCAGGAAACGGTCCCAAACGGACGCTGAAAAGCAGAAACGAGGAAGACCATGAGCAAGCGCACGGCGATGGTAGCGGTCGTCGTTGGGGCGTTGGGCCTGCTGGCGGCGACGGCATGGCCGCACTTCCAGGTGCTGGTGCCCTCCACGGACAACGTGACGAGGCCCGGGCAGGTTGAGCTGGAGCTGCTCTTCACGCACCCGATGGCCGGCGGGCCGGTGATGGAGATGGCCCGCCCGAAGCAGTTCGGCGTGCTGTCCGACGGCAAGAAGACCGACCTGCTGGCCGCGCTGAAGGAGCGCAAGCTGGACGGCAAGACGGCCTGGACGGCGGCGTACGCCGTGCGGCGGCCCGGCGACTGCGTGTTCTACGTCGAGCCGGCACCGTACTGGGAGCCGGCCGAGCGCAAGTGGATCGTCCATTACACCAAGGTGGTGGTCAACGGCCTTGACGCGGGGACCGGCTGGGACGCGATGGTGGGCTTTCCGGTGGAGATCGAGCCGCTGGCGCGGCCGTACGGGCTGTGGACGGGCAACGTGTTCCGCGGCATCGTGCGGAAGGGCGGCAAGCCCGTGCCGTGGGCGACGGTGGAGGTGGAGTACCGCAACAGCGGCGGGGCCGTCAAGCCGCCGTGCGACGCCTTCGTGACGCAGGTGATCAAGGCCGACTCCAACGGCGTCTTCTGCTACGCGATGCCGAAGGCGGGCTGGTGGGCGTTCGCGGCGCTGATCGACGGCGACGAGAAGATGAAGGCCCCCGACGGCAAGGACGCCGACGTGGAGCTGGGCGCGCTGATGTGGGTGCGGACGGTGGACATGAAGTGACGGGTGACGAGTGTCGGGTGACGTTGCGGGTGGTGACGGAACGGAGCCGCGACGTAAGTCCCTTTGGGACGCCGCCGCGGATGTCCCTCCGATCGCCTGTGGGATCAAGTGTCGGGTGACGAGTGTCGAGTGACGAGTGTCGAGTGTCGGGTGTCGAGAGTGTCGCCAATGGTTCGAAGCCCCGGCCCGGCGTGGCCGGGGCATCTCCGCGGCGCCCTCGCCGCGGTTATCTTCGACGACGAAAGGCGTAAGCGACTTTGCACATAGCAGAAGGCATCCTTCCCGCGCCGCTGTTGTGGAGCGGCGCCGGCGTGGCGGCGGCGGGCGTGGCGCTGGGCCTGCGCTGCATCGACGACGAGCGGATCCCGCGCGTGGCCGTGGTGTCGGCGGCGTTCTTCGTCGCCTCGCTCATCCACGTGCCCATCGGGCCGAGCAGCGCGCACCTGGTGCTCAACGGCTTGACGGGCGCGGTGCTGGGATGGGCGGCCTTCCCGGCCATGCTCGTCGCCCTGCTGCTCCAGGCGGTGTTCTTCGGCTTCGGCGGGCTGACGACGCTGGGCGTGAACGTGACGGCGATGGCGGCCCCGGCCCTGCTGGCCCACTACGCCGCGCGCCCGCTGGTCCGCAGCCGCTCACCCGGCGTCGCGGCCGCAGGCGGCGCCCTGGCGGGGGGGCTGGGCATCGCAGCCGGCGCGGGCATCGTGGCGGGCGCGCTTATCCTGGCCGGCGAGGAGTTCGCCAATGTCGCCAAGCTGGTCCTGCTGGCGCACGCGCCGATCGCGGCCGTCGAGGCGGCCATCACCGCCGCCGTCGTGGTGTTTCTCAAGCGCGTCAAGCCCGAGGTCCTGGCCGCCGTCGGGCGGAACAGGCCGGAGGAAGCGACCGATGCATGACGAACGTTTAGCGATGCGGCGTTGGGTGCCGTGGCTTGCGGCTGCGGCCGCGGCGCTGCTGCCCTGCGCGCCGGCGCGGGCGCACAGCATCAGGATCTTCGCGCAGGCCGAAGGCAGGAAGATCGCCGGCGAGGTGTACTTCGCCGGCGGCGGAAGGGGAGCGCACCTGACGGTGACGGTGCGGGGCCCGGCAGGCGAGCTGCTGGGCAAGACGACCACGGACGCCAACGGCAATTTCGTCTTCGTGCCCACGCGCCGCTGCAACCACACGTTCCTGGTCGTCTCCGGCGACGGGCACCGCGCGTCGTACCCGCTGGAGGCGGACCTGCTGCCGCCTGACCTGCCCCGTGGCGACGGAGGCGCCCATCAGCCTAGCGCGTCGGGCCCCGTACCGGCCGAGACGGCCGCGCCGGCCACCGCGCCCGCAGGCGAACGGAAGACAGCCTTGGCGTCGGACGAGAAGATCACGAGGGTCGTGCTCGCGTCGGACGAGCAGATCGCGAGGATCGTGCGTTCGGCCGTCCGCCTGGAGCTGGACAAGTACAAGGGCGAGGTGCGGCTGCGCGACGTGCTGGCGGGTCTGGGCTGGATTGCCGGGCTGGCCGGGGCGGCGATGTACGTGCTGTCGCGCCGGCGCGGCGGCCGGGACGGCGCCGGCAGGCAGGAGAGGTAGTGCGCGATGGTCTGCGAAACCTTCAGCCATGCCCGCTCGCTGGTGCACGCCCTGGACGGCAGGCTGCGGCTTGTCGTGGCCGTCGCGCTGTCCGTGGTCGTTGTCGCGCTGGATCGTCCGGCGGCGCTGGGCGTGGCGCTGGCGGCGGCATTGGCGGCGGCGGCGGCGGCGCGGCTGCCCGTGGGCGCGACACTGCGCCGCCTCCGCGCGCTGAACCTGTTCATGCTGCTGATCGTGGTGCTGCTTCCGATGACGGCCGGCGGCGAGGCGCTCTTCCGCATCGGGCCGCTGGCGTTCTCGCGCGCCGGGCTTGTCCGGGCCGTCCAGATCGCCGTCAAGGGCAACGCCATCGTCCTGCTGCTGACGGCCCTGCTCAGCACGCTGGAGCCGGTGGACCTGGGTCGGGCGATGCAGGGCCTCCGCGTGCCGGGCAAGCTCGTTCGCCTGTACTTCTTCACCGTGCGATACCTCGACGTGCTGCACCACGAGTACCAGCGCCTGCGCCTGGCCATGCGCGTGCGCTGCTTCCGCCCGGCGATGAGCGGCCACACCTACCGCAGCCTGGGCTACCTGGTGGGCATGCTGCTGGTGCGGAGCTTCGACCGCTCGGAGCGGGTGCTGGCGGCGATGAAGTGCCGCGGCTACCGCGGCCGGTTCCTGTCGGCACACCGCTTCGCGTTCGGGCGGGCGGAGGCCGTGTTCGCCGCGCTGGCCGCGGCGGTGCTCGCCGCGATGGGGGTGCTGCAATGGCGATAGACGGCCCGGCGTTCGCGCTGCGCGGCGTGCGCTTCGCCTACGGCGGCGGGCGCGACGTGCTGGACGGCCTGGACCTTGCCGTCGCTGCCGGCCAGCGCGTCGCGCTGCTCGGCGCCAACGGCAGCGGCAAGACGACGCTGCTGCACCTGCTGGTGGGCCTGCTGCGCCCGCGGGCGGGCGGGCTGGAGGCCTTCGGGCGCCCGCGGCGGCGCGAGGCCGACTTCGCCGAGGTCCGCCGCCGGGCAGGCCTGCTGTTCCAGGAGTCCGAAGACCAGCTCTTCTGCCCGACCGTCATCGAGGACGTGGCCTTCGGACCGCTGAACATAGGCCTGCCGCGCGACGAGGCGCTGGCCGCCGCGCGGACCGCCCTGGCCGCCCTTGGCCTGGCCGGGTATGACGAACGCATCACCTACAAGCTGTCCGGCGGCGAGCAGCGTCTGGTGTCGCTGGCGGCCGTGCTGGCCATGGGGCCGGAAATGCTCCTGCTCGACGAGCCGACCGGCAACCTCGACGGGCGGCACCGCGCCAGGCTCGTCGACCTGCTGGCCGGGCGCAGCGAGGGGATCGTCCTGGCCACGCACGACCTGGACATGGCCCGACGGCTGTGCTCGCGGGCGGTGCTGTTGGCCGACGGCAGGCTGGCCGCCGACGCCCCGGCCGGCGAGCTGCTTGCCGATGCGACGCTGCTGGCGCGCCACGGGTTGCGGTAGGGGGGGCATCAGCGCGGCCGCCCACGCGACGGGCGCCCCGGACCCGCTGGCCGAGGCCGACTGGCTGGGCGAGTTGACGGCGGGGTGGGTTT
>Ga0172364_10001315_pt1 | contig 19025 bp, 18 predicted proteins | sample LakKivSesite10cm_FD_114545 | JGI IMG/M metagenome (GOLD analysis project Ga0172364, IMG submission 114545) | Sediment microbial communities from Lake Kivu, Rwanda - Sediment site 10cm | ecosystem: Environmental > Aquatic > Freshwater > Lake > Sediment | place: Rwanda: Western Province, Lake... | reverse complement strand
GCTGAAGGTTGGGAGGGTGACGCTTGGCCCGCTGTTCTTCGTTATGGTGCAGGTTGGCGTGCGGGTGCCGCCTGACTTGACGAACTTGAAGGTTACTGTGCCGCTTGTGACGTAGACCGTTTGAGACGAGGAAGTCAAGGCTGTGGCGCCGATGTACCAAGTTCCGGCGAGGCTGCCGTACACCTCGAACGAGCCTGAACCTGAGTCGTACGCGTTTCCCGCGTAGTCCGTCACTATCCACCTCACGGTGTGCGACCCAGACGACGGCGTTGAAATGGTGGTCGACCAAGTTCCGCTGTATTTTGTGCCACCTGTCTGTAGACTTAACACGTAAGAGGTTCCATCAATCACGCAGACGACGTTGGCGACTCCACTTGTGGCGTCAACAGCAGTGCAGGTGGGCGTTTGCCATCCAACAGGCACCCAACCGTTTGCAGCGGGAGTGCAACTGGTTATACTCGGTGCCGCTGCGTCGACTACCAAGATGAATAGTAAGTATTGAAAGAAGCCTACCGAAAGAGCGAGGCCGATTATGATTATAGCTGAGCCGATGAGTGTGCCAATTTTCTTTATTGTGTCTTGCTTCATTGCGTTGTTCCTCTATATGATAAATGTAGGAGATGGTCCTTTTCGAAGCCCAGAATAATGAGGGCGACGCCAGCGACTGAGGTTGCAGCGCCTAGAAGCGTCTGGTCGAAGGTAGTCAGCTGCTGCCACTCGCCTTCCTCCAGGTCGATGTCAAGCCTCTCCATTACCGTGCCGATGTCACGGGAGAAGCTCTCGGTGAAGACCCTGTAGCCTGTCTTGGTGACGGTGACAGTGTAATCCTTGGAGGCTGAAACGACTGTCTCAGCGAATCCTTGGCTGTCCGTATAGAGAACGACGTCGTCGCCCGAGTTGCCGCGGACATGGACCTGCGCCCCCTCCACCGGGTCCCCTTGACTCGTCACAATGAAACGGAGTATCGTCTGCGTGACGTAGTCAAAAAGCGTCGGGTGGGGGACAACAATCACCTGAGCAGCGATTAGGATCCCGACTGCCAGAATGAACGCGCCGGCGCCGACTAGGGCGAGTGACCTTCCCATAGCCTTAAGCTCCTACGGTTATTCCCCCGCTGATGTCGGCGGAGAGGACGTACCACGTGCCCTCGGCGACCTGCATGTTCAGGGACGCGAGGGTGGATTGGCCAACCTTCCAAGAGGTCCATTCTCCGGTCACGTCTTGGTACCTGAAGAAGTAGCCGACATTGAACTTGACCGTATACTGGTCGCCGGCGTTCATGCGGGCGAACTCACCCGTTCCGATGGTGAAGTCGCCGAAGTGGACGGCGATGCCGTTGAAGTCGCTCCTCTTTAGGCGGGTGTAGAAGTCCGGTCCTGTCATGGTCCAGGAGATGAGGAGGGGGTTGTCGCCGTTCTTGACCTGAGCGGATGTGATCATCGCGCCCAGCTTGTCAGCGAGGCTCCCGACTATTGGAACTCCGCTTAGGGCGTTCGTCACGGTCTGCGGGTCGGTGATGTAAGTCGACAGGTCGACCCAAACGCTTGAGGTGGCTTCAGCGTAGAATGGGCTCACGAAGGAGCTGATGGTGCCCCATCCGAGCGAGGGGTTTCCGACCTTGTAGGCCCACTTGTTCATGGCCTTGGTCGCGTAGTACGTGTTCTTCGCGCCGCTGGGCGTGTCGACGAAGCCGGTGAGGCTTGAGTACAGGCGTGCTCCCCAGAAGAAGGTGCCGTCAACCTCGATCCAGTAGAGGACCCAGTACTGACACTTCAATGTCTTATCAGACGGCGTAACCGTGAACCTCAGGTTCACGTTCGTGCTTATACTTGTGAGCTTCTTGTTGTTGTACATTAACACGTTTAGTTGCTGTTGGAGGAGGCTGAACAGCTGCTGGTCGTTTCCGCTCAGGACGGCCTTGGTGCCGTCCTCGTACTGGATCGTGACTGTTCCCTCGAGAACCGCGCCGGGCACCGCCATAGCGACCCTGTACTCCGCGTAAACAACGAGTCCGAACAGAACTATGAGAATAACTGAGGCTACAACCACCTTCTTTTTGTCCAAGGCAAGCATTCCTCAGAAGAGAAATATGGGGGAGGGGTTAGCCCTTCTAGGTCTTTGGCTTCCGCGCGTCCCAAATGATTTTGTAAATTCCATACGCCAGGGAGCCTCCGCCAAGCGCCATGAAGAGGACAGCCCATGGCGCAACCACCATCTGGACAACGGCAATCGCCCACAGAGCGGGGTTGAGGAGTATCTGCCACCACGGCCATGGGAGGGGCAGCGTGACCCACCATCCGAACGCGAGTGTGACGGCGCCGAAAACAACCCATCCGACCTTCAAGCGGCGGTCCTCCATCTAGGGGTGGAGCCTCAGAAGAGTTCCAAGGTTCCCCGCGATGCTAAGCAGCTCCTGGCTGACTTGCGGGACGAGTATGGCGATTGTGCCTACGGCCATTAGGACCGCGCCGACAATTATCGCAATCTGCTGATTCTCCTTCTCGAGCTTCAAGGCCATACTTCCGAGGACCGTAAAGAGACCGCAGAGGATCAAAGCGTGGAAAGGAGCGACAGCGAAGAACACGAGGAAAATAGCGACCGCGACTGCCGCCGCGATGTACTTAATCGCCTTTATGAACTCAACGATTGCTAGGGTGTCGAGGACTTCCGTCACACAATTTACCTCACAAGAGAAATATGGATTAGAAGAGACTCGAAAGGATGACTATGGTGTTAAAGGACCCATGAGCAATCTGAGCGTTCAGAAGCGCGCCCGTCTTCCACATCACGACGAAGAGGATTATACCGCTTACAAAGGCGCTGACAATGAGGACTGGCGCTGTGGAGCCGACGTAGGCGAAGTAGCCGTGAAAGGCTGCCCAGATGCCTGAGGGAATGCCTATGCTTAGAGGCCTATTTTTGGTTTTGTAGTAGAGCGCCATCATACCCATGAGCTTCATAGTTTCCTCGGCTGGCGCCACAAGCACGAAGTTGTACAGGATGTCGTCCACAACTGCTGACACTGAGAGAGGGGCTGTTTCGAGCACTGCTCCAGGTCTGGGCACGTACAGGGCGCTCCTGGTGAACCCCGAGATTATGACGCAGCTAACTATGACCATGGCGGCTACGCCTCCTACGAGCCATGGGAGATTGCTTCGCCTGAGGTTCTCATCGTAGTCCGTCACGTTTTCGTAGTCACCAGTGGGTTTGCCGCAGTAGAGCTGCATAAACAGCAGCATGACGAGGCTGAGTATCCAAGACATGACGTAGAACCATGTGGCCGTCTCTAGCGATGTCCCCTTGGTCTTTAGAAGGAAGTTAATCGCTGCGAGAGCCGTGATGACATTGATTAATATCAAGTCCCGCATCTACTCGGCCTCCTGATAGAGAAATAAAAAAGGGGTCGGACGTCGCTTGGGGCGAGTCCTCCTTTTGGGAAGTGGCGGAACCGAACCCTTTCCAGAGGCTTGCGCCCAAGGGATGGGAAGGCTCCTTTCGGGGCTGTAGCGCCCGTCGCGCGTGACGTGCTTTCCTACTTTGGCGCTACGCTTACGCGTCTTTAATAACGACTGGGTCGCTTAGGGATGCTGTCGCTCCAGCGCTTGTTAGGTAGTAGATGTATAGTGTGACTTGGATGTGGTTTGTTGACAGGGTGACCGTGAGGGTTGTTGTGAACTGGAACTTGTTTAGCTGGTTGACTGGTAGCTCGATGTAGTCTGCGCCGTAAAGTTGACTGCTGATGGTGTAGGTCCACCTTGTCTCGGTGCTGAGGACTGACTGTTCGAAGTTACTACCGTCGAGGTTGCCTATTCCGGGGATGTTGAGTTTGTCGAGGGTTATCTCTTCGATAGCGCTTGTGTTCGCTACCAGTACTATTTTGGTGACTGCGAGAGCCTTCTTGGACGTAGACATCGTGGTGTACCATTCTACGTACTTGGTGACTTTACTTGTTCCAGCAACTATGTCAGCAGGACTTGAAATGCTGTGGCTGCTGTCGTAGGTGATAAGGTAAACGTTGAAGCTTGGAAGCGTGTATTTGCCGGTGCCTGAGGCGAAGGGGATGTCAGATATGTCAAGCCTAAAGACTAGGTCCTTCACACCGTCTCCGTCGACATCAGTATACTGAACACTTGTCACAAGGGGACTGTTCATGCTGAGGATCTTGTTGTAGTCGACGTAGTAGGACTGTCCTGACGGGACCGAGCAGACCGCGTAGATTACGTTGCTGTCTCCTTCTTGGACGTTGATGTCGGCTGCGTCTCCACTTCCTAGCAGTACCCACTGCCCGCTTCGCAAAGCGTACCAATAGACGTTCACGTTCGTGCCGATAGTCCGCACGGTGGCGATGTCGAGGCTATCGAAGGTCGCCGTGTCAGTGGTAACAACACCCTTAATCTTACCCGTTGTCGTCGTCCCACCGTTGCCATTTTCACCTTCAATCTGAAGCCAAGGCAGTTTGACTACGTTGCCGCTAACCCATACTGAAAGCGGATTAGAAGTCCCTAGAACCATTGCTATTATTGCAATCACTAGAACTCCTATTAGCGCGTCTTTCGTTCTTGGTTTCAAGTGATTCACTCTCACAAGAGAAATACATAACGAGCCGTTGCAACGGCGCTAAGGACTCCGGAGATGCACTGTGCGATGGATGGGATGAGGCCCGCGAACATGCTGATGAGCAGGAAGGCGAGGGCGCATATCCAGATTTTTCCGACAACGTTGCCGATCTTCCATATGGAGAGGACGAGGAGGATGATGGCGCCGATCCTCACGGCAACGTCGGGAACCTGAAGACCAAACATTGATAGCAGCATCTGCAGGAGGAGGATCAGGCCATCGCCCAGAAGCCTTATTCCCTGATAAATCTTCGCGAGCGTTTCAACGAGTCTAGGGTCGACGGATTCCATCTTAGGCATCCTTCTTCAATATCTCAGATTGCCTCTCTCTTTCCCGGAGAGCCTTCTTCTGCTGCTCAAAGATCCAGCCCTTAAGGCGCCTGAGTTCTCGCTCGTCGTACTCGCTTAGTAACTGATGTTGGTTCAGAAAGTCCATGCTGCCGTCAAATTTCTTCCGGCCTTTGCCCTTCAGGTAGCTCCGCATTAGGTAGAAGTATATTTGGCACGCCTGATCGTTCAAGGGTGCTGCAAGTGAAGCTGTTTGAAGGTACGCCATTGCTTCGAGATCAGACGCAGTCCGGCGATTCGGGTTCTTTTGCATCTCTTCCTTAATTTCGTTAACAATTGCTTCTGGAGGGGGCCAAGAAGGGCAGTAGATTACAGGTGGTGTTTTGGGCTGTTCGCCAGTAACGAAAAAATCCACCGGCTTCTTTCCCTTGGGATAGGGTACTGTGCCCCACTTCTTAGTCTTCAATGAAAAAGTTTTTGAGCCGCCCCTTCTCGGGTACTGGCGGGTAGGCTTCTTCCTGTAGCTCAAAGTTCTTCAGAAGAAAAATGGGCGCGTATTTTTCTAGTGGTGAAGTAGAATGGGCAGAAGATATCGCGTAAAGCGGACCCCAGGCTTCTATGCGCAAAGGGACTCGAAGGGTCGCTTCAAGAAGTGGACCAGCATACCCAAAGGCATAGCTGTGGACAAGCGAAAGAAAGTGAAGCAAGAAAGAAAAGAAAGTGGCTTCGGTCATCTACAAGACTACACGTAAAAAGTCTAATTTGCTCTCTAGGAAGAATTCATTGGTCCTAAAGGCTGCTGAGCTCATCGAAGTCGATTGAACCGGGATTGTTGTCTGGTACACCCTCAAGAGGCGCTATGAGGAAGACATCGCCTCTCTTGTTTTTAACAGCTAATGGCTTGGTTGAGGCGAAATAAGCCTCGCCTTTACCAAGAACTTTGACAGAGCGTTTCATTTTATCAAGCGAGAAATGCTCGCCCGTCTTAAATTTCACCTTATCTTTTTTCGCTTTTAAGGCCTTCACAAGTTTATCATAATCCAGGAGCCCGCGGACAGTAGCTTGAGAGATGGTTTCTGACGCCAACTTGGAAAGAGAATGGGTCGGACTCGCATTATGATTGACCACTGCCATATCCCTACCTGGACTCATTAATGTACCTTCATCAGGGAGATCCGGGCTTCCTCGTGGCCAAAACATCATTTGGAACCTTTCAATAGGATCTACCTCACTGGCTTCGCGACTTTTCTTAGGTTCTGGTTGCGCTTCTGGAGGAATTGAAGATTCTATAGATTCCCCCTGCTTTGGCTTGTAAGCAACAAACTGTGCAAGGTCCTCCTCCCACCTCGCTACTGGAATCCTTGTGGTTTCGAATCCGCTTTTTTCAACCCGCTTAACGAATTCGTCGGCTTGACTCTGGGTTAATGCTCCACGTTCGGAGTCCACAATCCAGCCTTCATTTCTTAGCTTCTCTATTTGGATGAGCGCCTCACCAAGTCCTTTATCCCATATTGGCCTGAAAGACGTGTTTAGCGATGGCAATTGTCTTCTTCTTGATATTGAGTATGACTGCTTACCTTTTTGCCTGTAGCTCATAGTTTTCCCTACTTATGATGGCGCCATTAGCCTGACAAGTCTAGGCGGAATATCGTTGACGTTCTCCACGCCGAAAACCTTGTTGTAGCTGTACTCCTTCAGGTTCTTTTCCACGTCTTCGCCTATACCAAAGGCGACCATGCGGGTGTGGCGTCTAAGGTTTTTCACAATCTCAGCAGTCGCTTTCCTGTCGTCTGGGACGCCATCCGTGACCGTCACAGTCACATCCGGCCTATGCTTCCTAATGTACCCCTCCAAAGCCACGTAAGCGTTATCCGTTGGAGTGGAGCCATATGTTGCGGTCAGGGCAGCAGTTTTGGCTGAGTGATCGGGGTTCCATTTTGGCTCCTCGAACCGCTTGATTCTGAAGAAAGTTTCGCGGTCGCCCTCCATCTCGCCCCCGAACCCAAACAGCGCGGTCTTGCTCCCAATTCCGTCCAGAACTTCCATGCTGCTGATTATGGCCTTTTTGTAATCTTCTTCCCGCGCGTGCATGGATCCGCTGAAGTCCGCCACAACCAGTATCTTTCTTCCGTGTGCAGACTTTTTGATGCGTGTGACGAAGGGCTCTTCTTTATGGCGAATGTACTGGGGTATGCTGAGTCTTGCGCCGTGTTCGCCTGCGACCTCCTTGCGTCCCGTTTTCCACTCGCGTAGTGCCTCGTTCATTTTGGTGATGAACTTTTGGTCGCGAAAGAGTTCAGGCGGAACCGTCGTTGCTAACGGGGTGAAGACAGGAGTGTCGTCGACCTCGTCCCTTTGGACCTTTACATACTCCTTCTCGACCTGGTCTGTTCCCTTCCTTGCCTTCTGTAAATCTTCCTTTGTGATTCTACCACGTTTTTCCGCATCCCCTCCATTTTCTTCCCTGGTTTCCCCATTCTCAGGTAATGCTTCTGCTTTTTCCTTGTGCGTCTGTTCCTTCTCTGGCTTTGTTGGCTCAATTTCCTTTACTGTTTCATCGAAGTACTCGTTTATACCCTCCTCGACTCCTCTCGGGTCAGCTTTCCGCCGTTTCGCATACTCTTCTGTGAAGGTGTCGTCCCAACTGCTACTGCTGTCCGGCTTGTTTGTCACGCGGTCAGGTACATGTGTCTGTAGGTCCAAGTCTGCTATGACTTCATTCGTCAAGCTTGCCAATAAATGGTAGATTTTCTCATGGTCATCCTTGTTTTTGTTCATCTCTGCGATGTTCTTTTCCACTTTCCCCACAACATCGTTTATCTTCTCTCTTTCGGTAATCGGTAGCTTGTCCTCTCCCTTCACTTTTCCAGTTATGAGCTTCTGCAGGAAGGCTTCATGCCTCGCCCGCTTTTCGTCGCTTTCCTTTTCTGGGGATGTCTGCGCAGCATTCCACATGTCGCCCACGTCCGGTCGTAGGGAGTAGCCATAAGCGTTCGAGTAAAGGCGTTCTGGAAGGTAGCCCCGCCACTCCTCAACTCCCAAGTCTTCAATCCGGCGGTCCTCAATTATGTTGATGATGTCGTGCGCCAGCAAATCCGTATTACCGTGAGCGAAGACTTCGTTGGGCGTATGTTTAGTGTGCATGCTCTCGTGCCAAAGCCCGTTTCTGTATATCCGGTACTTGTCGAAGCCTTCGAGTGGCAGGTTATACGTCTGCCATTCTGGAACGTTGATGCTGTAAAAGTCTTTTCCCTTGACCTGTGTCCTGCCAACACTGTACCCTTGCGTCCCCTTCTTAGCTGAAACAATCACGTTGCTTTTTCCACTGAGGTATCTAGCAAGGAACCTTGTTAGGTCCATAAGGTTGGCAGTGAACCTCCTACGTGCAATTACGGGCTGAGTTCCCGCTACACCGCTTCGTGTCAGAGTTGACGCCGACCTACGCCTTCCACCACTGAGGAGGCTGCGTCTTGTTTGAGGAACATAGCTTTGGCGGACAGACTTCCTATAAGTCAATAGTTCTACGTTCTCCTTCTGACGGCGTTCAAGGCTTCCTCAACCTTCTGCTTTTCCTCTTCCGTCCAGTAGGCGTTCTTGATGTTGTTGTCGAAGGCTTTGAAGAAGTCGTCTCCCTCCCTGAGGTCCTGAACGAAGCCCTGCGTCTCTCGTATACTCGGCGTATACGATAGCTCAGTGTCTTTCCTGAGCCCCGAAACAATCTGTATCAGGTCCAACACGTCCTTGGACATCGTGCCCGTGGCTGGCCTTCGTGGACTGTCGGACGCCTTGAACTCGCCTGGTTTAACGCCCATTTTCCGCAGCTTAGCCTCAAGAATATTCATCTCCACGTGCGGCGGCGGGTAATCCAACCAGTAGCGTTTGGTCAGCCTACTCATAATCGGCTCAGGCAACGGCTTGACGCCCTCATACGTTGGAGGATTCATCGTGAAAACCACGAACAGGTCCGGGTGCGCCTTAACCAATTCGCCGTTAAGGTCCTCCATGTTGAGTTGACGCTTGTTGTCCAGCAACTCGTCAAGGCGCATAAGAATGGCAGGTTCAATGACGTTTGCCTCGTCGATGTGCAGAATCCCACCCGCCCTAACAGCCTTAGGAATTATACCATCCACCCACTTACTCGTGCCCTCCCTCAGTTCGTAATGCCCAAGCAACTCGTCGGCGCGTATGCCCTCCTGCCCAATGACACTCCAATAAGGCAATCCAGTATCCTCCGCAAACTTCTTGATGAGCTCAGACTTGCCCGTTCCCTTCGGTCCCTGGATGATAACGTTAACTGGGGCTGTGTCTTGGTATCTGCGACTTCGCCTGAACATTTCGCGAAGTTCTCTAAGCATGCCCTTAGGTGCGCCTGGTACTGTGTAGTCGTGGTACACTACTCCGCTTATCTTACTGTGCTCAGGTATGTTGTTCCAGTCGATGTAAGGGGTCGGTATCGCTTCTGAGTCTGGAACGGGGACAAGCATTGCTTTCCTGCGTTCTGCTTCGGAGAGGATGTTAGGCCTGCTGGTTTTCTTTTGAGGTTTAGGTTCGGGCTTTGGTAATTCAGCCGGTTCAGTTGTAAGTTTTGGTGTAGGTGGTTCCGGCTTAGGCACTGGTTTAGGCTCTGTACTCATCTCTTCCTCCGCTGGTCTCGGTGCTGGTTCAGGAGGCGGCGGAGGTCTAGGCTTGGGCTCTGGCTGCCACTCTGGCTTCTTGCGAACTGCTTGAAGCCTTCCGCGAGCAACTCTGAGGGTTTCAGCCTTCCTCAAGTCAGGAATGACGCATTTAGGGGCTTCAACAACCTTTAGCTGCCTTCCGTTCGGTTCGACGTAGACTTTGACTCTGCTGCCCTTGAATCGCATCGTCTGCGTCTTTCCGGGCTTAAGCCTCTTGACCCGTCTGGAATACGTGAACGTGGCAAGGGACCTGTAATGCTGCTTGGGCATTAGTGCCAGCCTCCCCAGTCCTTTTTTGGCGGGACGCCTTCCTGCCTTGTGACAAGCTGACATTTGGGGGTCTCATGCCCGTTTGGACAACGGTAGATTATGAGCTGATGTATACCGTCCGCTTCGGGATACTTCTGGTTGTGAACCACCCTCAAATCGGTGCGCCCACATTTCGGGCAAGCCTCGAGATGCCTGAAGGGAACATGCTCAATGGTTCTCAACGTTTGGGCCTCTATGAGAAAAATGTTGTCTAGAGTTCTTTCACGAGCTTTGCCAAACGGCGGGGAGACACGAGGAGCAGAACAACCAGAAACATCGTCACTGGCACCCCGAAATAGACTGCAAGGTACATTAATGAGGTGGGCACGTAGGGGCGAATGATCGTATACCAGAAACTGTCACTCACCGCTGGCCAAAGCGGATGAGATGTCAGCAGTTCGCCTTCGGTCGTGATGAGATACGGCGGCGCGATGAGGTCAGGTATCATCCAGAGCAGGATGAAGCCCGCCACCCCATACTTGAACGCTGACGTCACGAGCTCCCTGAGATCCCCATGCTTACCAATGACGATCAGGAGCATGTACGTTAGGAAACTGAACATTACGATGTAGACGACGTTGAAAAGCGGGTAGAACAGAAGGGGGCTTGGTGAGTCCAACTCGCCTATCCACGTCTGGAACATCGGAACGAAGACATACGACCACAACGCCATAAACGCAGCGAACACAGCTAGGCTAATCAGCTCCTCCTTAGTAAGGTCCATAACAACTCACAAGAGAGAAATAGGTGGTTGAAGGTTAACCCCATAAGTTGGCTCAGACTTTGACAGGCTTAAACAGTATTGAGCTGTCCGTTATGAAACCCAATAGTACGCCAAGGTAGTCTTATAAAAGAGTTAAGTCTTTTCAGGTAGCCGGTGGATCAGAGTCGAAGAAGATGGAAACAGAAAATAATAACGATTTGAGGAAAATAATGATGACTTAAATTATTTGTAATAAAAAATTAATTATTATATTGAATTTAGAAAAATTTTGTTGTACTTTCTTAAAAATCATTAAGTAGATTCTTGTTAATACGTTGTAATTGGTTTTTATTGGAATGCTTGGATGATACTCTTCTTGTATACCTTACAAATATAACAATACTAATTGAAATAACAATCATGATAATGTTTGAATATATAATTGGTGTACCATCATCAGACCAAATTGCATTAATATTTTTGGGTGAATCCAGTAGAACTGATATTGATGTTTCATTGCTATAAACGTCGCCTCTCCAACCAATAAAATATCTATTAAACGGAAAACCACTAATAAAAGAACTGATTATGGAAATGTTTGCAATAGAACCTTTATCATACCAACCACTAGGAGTTGTGACACCGTATTCTGTCACATCAAGGTAAAATTGAGTTTTCCAATTTACTATAAAAACAATTCCAGAGTCCACATTCTGTAAGTATAGATGAGAAGAGGTACTATTGGTCGCACCTGTCCAGCATGTAAAAACTCTTCTCGTACCATTCTCAAGGTCTATTATTGTATCAGGCACTTCCAGTGACACGTTTTCTCCCTTTTTATAAAATCCACTACCTTCAATTGATCCATATGGCGTTATTGCTTGAACGTAATAATATGTTACAGGGATTAAGCTATACCCATTTGATGTTAGTGTGGAAATAAAAAAAGTTATTTCATTGCATCCCGATTTTACTGCAACAACGCCATAAACTTCATTAAATTCCTGTAAAGAGATTTCAGAAATTACGTTCTTATTCACATCACGAATTTTTATTAATGCGAATGGGTATGATGAATCAATATAACATTTCTGACCATTATCGTCCAAATTCTGTATTTGAATATATTGTTCACTTTCATTTTCGGGGTAATTGTTTTTTAGAAGCTCTCCATCTATGGTAAATACGAATGGCGGGATTACAATTTCCTCTTTTTTATCATTATTAACATCTGTCAATGTTGCCGTTTCACCATAAACATCCTCTGAAACTAATCTATCAAAAATTTGCCTTCCAGTAATATCATAAAATTCCAAATGATATTCGCCACGTCCCCATGGACCAACAATAAGAATAAATTCTTTGTTTGTTTCGCTAGATTTTATTATTTGAAAATAGGGTGGGTCCCAGTAAGAACCTATTACTTTAATCAGCCTTCCTGTGTCAGTGTATATCCTAACTTGAGGCGACAAACCAATATATTGAGCAAATATACCTACAGAAACAGCTATAATTTTTCTTCCATTTATCAAATCACCTACATTAACGAGCCGGAAATCAGCACCTGGAACATTCCATATTAGATTGCCAACAATATCATAAACTTCCAACCCTCTGTCACCTACAGTTATGACTTCAGAAAATGTATCATTGTTTATATCACTAAATACACAATCCTCAAGGTCGTAGACTATTTTATCAGTTTTAAATAAAACAAAAGATTTTTGAAAATCGCCTTTAAAGAATATCGCATCCGAGCTTCCATCATTATTAAGATCTGCTGATACTGATTGAAGTGAATACGTTCCTCCTGCCCCAAGTCCATAAGCCCATTTTAAAGAGCCATCCGAGTCATAAGCCAATAATATGGAACTATATACCATATATTCGGGATCAGGGTCATCATCAAGGTTTACTGGGAGAACAGTTCCTGAATGCATCGTTTCAAACAATTTTGAAATTTTTCCTAAAAACAAATCAGCAATATAAATACTGTTATTGTGTAATGCATAAACTACAGCTTTATCTTCTCCAATTATATTGAACCACGAATATGTGTTGAATGATATTCCAGTTTCAATTTCACCGTTTTCATATAAAATATAAAAGCCATTGTCCGTAGATAAAAGAATCGAAGTGTTTCCTTCTATATTATTTTGAATTAAGGCAGTAGAATATACAGTGTTTATACTTTCACCATTCGGAGAGGAAATTGTCCTTACTACTGTTCCATTCTTTGAATCAATGAAAAAAATCGAACCAGACGAAAAAACTATTATGTTACCATTTATAGTTTTAATATTACCTGATACGGGAGGTATAGTCCATTCTTGCGATGTTTTCCAAAGGATGTTGCCTTTGCTGTCTATCAGATGTATTGCTTCAGGGGAAGTAAATAAAATCTCTTCATTATTATCATTGTTATAATCAAAAACCGAAACAAACCCCCCATCCATTCCTGGTGATGTTTCTATTTCTTTTCGCCATAGAAGAGAACCATTCACTGAATATAAGTAAAAAACATAAGCCTTCGTGTTATACCAGCCAGTTTGTTCGAAGTCATTTTTAATTAATCCGATAAGGATTTCACCTATTCCATCTTTATTAATGTCCTCAACATCGACTATCCCATAGTCTCCGATGTAGCCTCTTCCCAAGTATGCAAAATATGTAAATTCAAAAGTTTCAGTTTTATCTTGTGTCACGGTAAAGTTGTATAAAAATTCCCCATTTGATCCACTTATCACATATACATTAAGGGATTTATAATAGGAAAGAGACCCTCCATAAATTGATGTAATTCCTATTCGATCATTTGCACTTAATATTATAATGTCTTTTATGTCATCATTATTAACATCATAAAATTCAATTTTATCTTGCCTAGATTCAATTCCAGAATCCTTTAGGTTAATATTTCTCGTCCAATTGATTCCGCCAACCTCGAGAGATGTAAGCATAATGGAATCATCATTAACAAGCAAAATTTCACTAGTACCATCACCATCATAAATATATGCCCTATCCCACTCAAAGCGCTTAAGAAGAGTTCCATTATTACCTATAATATAGATTGGACCATATCCCGAGAGTGCGTAAATGTTTTCCTGTTTTTGATCCCCAGTTAAGTCACCAATATCAAAAGATGTTGCATACCCACCTGCACTAGGTACTTGTTTCCATTCTGGTCCAGATTTTTCATCTATCCCATATATTGTATAATATAGATGGATTTCATTATCCGTTTCATTATACTCAATTACATCATCTATTGTTTGAATTTGCCATAATATTATATTCTCACCATTTCTTAGAGGCTCCTGCATTGGCAATGAAACACAAACATCTACAGGATTGTTAGGAAGAATATCCATCAGGGCATTCTTGTAAACCAATATTCCATTAACAAATAGAAATACTTCAGATTGTTCAACTACAAAATCTCCATCATTAGTCACATTAGCTCGTAAATTTATTACCCCTTCTTTTTTCTCCGCTCCTAAATCTTTCATAACTAAATTTGGTGCTCTATAATTGATGTTAACAAAGTACTTATTCTCTTTTTTTTGAAATTCAATAGAAAGATGATGTGTACCATCTACATATTCTTCACCTGATTTAAATGCTGCATCATCAAGTGTCTCTGTTTCTTGGGTTGCATCAATAAGGCTAATTATCCCTCCATAAACATCTGATGCTTCTTCGTTACAAATGAATACGAGAAAACCAGCATCAGGTAAATATGAATCAAAATCTTTTTTCTCCCTTACCTCGATTAAAAAATAGATTGTGGAGCTAACAGGTATTTTTATTACATGGATACCTTCAGATTGATCCTCAAGCGGTAGAATTTCAACAGTTTGGTTTCCAGGACTCATAAGTATTATATCGGATTCTCTGAACCATCCCACTTTATTTTTCGTCCAGGATGATGGCTGAGAAGGGCACTCACCCAAAAAAAGAGAATTATTAACAATTCCGGAACCAAGATTCCAACCTGTAGCCATAACATCCCATGAGCCAACATAATGGCCTCTCTCTCCTTCACCACCATAAAGGTCAAAGGCACCTAATATGTGCAGGAACTCATGAACAAAAGCTCCTAAAGGATCATTTTCTGCAACTATTATTGTGGAGGAGATAAGTGTTCCTTCCTTTGTCTTTATGGGTGCACCGCAATGTACATTATAGTATTGAGATCTGATGTCATCTGTAGAACCTGATAAAGCCTCATCATTACCAGCGTGAATTATCATTATTCTAGATTGTTCTTGGTACTTTACTTCGCTATCAGAATAATTTATAGAGTCTCTTAACAACAGCCATAGATCATTATCGTAAGTACTCATGTTTTCTGGTAATTGATACCATTGTTCAGTTAAATAAAAATCAAGTTGATATAACCCATATGAAGCATTTTTAATATATTCAGCAAGACTATTCAGTTTCATCTGAATGTCATTTCTATCAATCGTGTGCATAACGTCACAAAATTCGACTAAAATAATGCTGAACAAGTACTCATTTTGAGTGTAACTTTCGGAAGGAAATGGTTTTTTCGCTTGGTCTTTAACCGGTAGAATAAATGTTGATGGAAAGCAAATAAGCATAATTAGAAATAATATAGTTAAAAATTGCTTCAATCATTCTTCCTCAATTAATAGAGATCAATTAAAATTATTAACATACTCTTAATATATAATATTTTACTATATACTAGGGACTCGACATTTTACATAATTTTTAACTAAAAAATGCCTTCTACGGACTCAAACACTATATTGAGTTGTTCAATATGGAGTTCAGTCAGTACTTCAAGGCAGTCCTCTACAAGGACCTAGGACTACTCCAAGAGCCAGTAGATCAGAAAGAAGGTGGATAAAAAAGCAACGTGAACTTTGAAAATGTGAATCATGCGGGGAATACTTGATGACTGCCAAAGATTTTTTAACTTTGCAATCTGAATCTTATTAGGGATCATCTTGATTCGATATATTAAGTCTATTTCTATTTGCATTATAATTATGCTACTTTCACTTGCGCCTCAACTAGCTAAAGCGGGAATGTCAAATCAAGAATCTATCCATGTAAATCCATCTTCTGGAACGGACCCTAATTATGTGCTGGTCTATCAGGGAAAGTATTTCGACTGGTACGCATATCAATCAACGTGGAATAGTCATAATACCCAATATCTTTCGCAGGTGAATTATCCCGATCAGGTATATGATCAACTTGTCCAAATCCTGGGAGTCGACATTATCAACAAAACGACTGATCATAGACTTTACTTAATGGTTGACCAACAAACGGGCGGGGGTTTTGCGGCAAATTATATATCCGAAATTGGTAAGGGTCCTGGCATAGGCATAGCGTACGACGCTTGGTACAATATTTATTCTAGGAGCGACGTTTGGAGCACGGAACTAATTGCTCATGAGATGACGAATGTCTTTACTGGGCAAATCGTTGGCGGTTGGCCTATTGATTGGTGGGCTGACGACAGGAGCCCCTTCCCGTACGCGATAAAGATCATGGTTGAACAGAACTTGGGCCATTCCGACGCGTCGGACGCCAGTTTGTATTCAGCTGATGCACTCACAAGAATGTTTCTTCAGTTCATGTCCACATACGGATCTGACATATATTCGCAAGTCTTGCAGGCAATCGAAAGTGACGGCTGGTCGCAATGGTTCGGTCCTAACCCCTCTCTGCTTTTAAGCGAATACGTCGCAGCATACCTTTCTATAGGTACAGGTACCAATTTAGCGGATCAAATTAACACGAATTTACAAATTACGGGAATCCCATACCAACTTGACCGAGATACTGTACAGAATATTTGGGATTATAGACAGTACCTGCAGCAGTTTCCAAGGGATGACCCGAAATGGCAGTTATTCAGGCAAGGAGAAACCGTGTTCAAAATCGAGACTACCCTCTCATGTTCCGTCTCTTCTTCCACCATAACGATTGGTGACAACGTCACGGTCTCAGGAACAATCAGCCCGACAATGTCTGGAAAAGTCGTCACCCTGACATACGCGAAGCCGGATGGAGCAACTGTGACGAGGACAGTCACAACGGGCTCAGATGGCTCATACAGCGACCCATACAAGCCTAACGCTGTTGGTTCTTGGAGCGTCGTAGCAAGCTGGGACGGAGACTCGCAACACTTTGGCTCTACAAGCCAAACGGCGTCCTTCAACGTCAAAGCAGTTATAGATTATACCTTGTACGTTTGTGGAATATCCGCAGTAGCCGTCATAATTCTAGTAGGATACATGGTGACCAAAAGAAAAAGGAAGCCACAGCTCTTATAAAACAAACATATGCCAAGGCACCTCATTATCCAAATTTTTTTCTGGCAGCATTGACCTGCCCATCTTTCGGACGTCAACCATCCCAACGTAATAGTCCAGTGCCTTTAGGCTACCTATCCACGACCCGACTTGTGCAATGGTCCAGCCTTTGAGGAAGAAATTGGTTATCCTGCTCAGCCTGAAGTAATATGGATTATTATGACTTATAGACAAAATCAGATTTTAGATATGTCCTAACGCCATCAACGAAAAAGTTTCAGTCGCTACCTTACTCGCATGCTTTTTCACCCTTTTTAATCCATCATAGATTCTTACAGGAAATTTAGTACTCTAGACTTTTAGTTTGGTTCGAGTCTTTCCTCAGCGAGCTTGTACAGGCGCAGTTGCTCTTCGGAGGGAGGGACGAAGTAGGCGCCTTTAACCTTCCCTTGCTGGTGGCCCATCCAATACTCGATGAGCGTGTCGTTGAAGGCTGGGCTGTTGACCCTGGTCATCTTTAGCTGAGTGTTGAAGTATTTACGGAGGTCGTGGCTTCCCACTCTGAACGTGACTCCGGCGTGATCAGAGATCTTCGCAAGGAAGTGCCTGACGTTTTGTGGGGTACATGGGAAAACAAGGCTTGAGGGCTTTAGGTTTTTCCTACCCTTAAAGTATTCTTTGAGTGCAGAAGTGGCTGTCCTTCCGAAGAAGGTGTCGAAGAAGCCCAGTTGCTTCTCTTTCCCTCTGGTCAAGTGCAGGTGCATGTATCCTGTCTCCACTTCGTTCAGGCTGCTGACCGTTAACCCTAGAAGGTCGGAGACGCTTAAGCCCGACTGCGTCTGGCACAGAATGTACGCCTTATGCATTATGTTATTGGCGTGGTCCAGCATGGCTTCTAGTTCTTCGCGCGATAGCCCCGGTTTCGACTTTGTGGCCCACGAAGCAGGCGGGTCCTCAGGTTCCAGTTCCGAATAGTTTGCCTTGTAGAAACTACGGATGGCGTTGTAGGCGAGGACGCACGTGTTTCTGGAAAGGCTTCTCTTTTCGAGTTCCGTAAACCACTCGTCAAGCCTGTCCTCCGCCCGCCTCTGAATGAACTTGTCCGTGCTCTTTTGGTCGTTGATTCTTTCCACTATTAATTCATCCGGATTCAGCTGCGTATGTCGAGAGAATTCTTCGAGAAAGTGGAAGAAGACTCTTCGCGTGTTGGGGCTTCCACTCTTCTTACTTAGTTTCGTGGTCCAACGCTGCACAGACTTGTAATCTTCAAGACTCAACGTCTTCCTTTCTCCGCCATCGCTTTTCTAACTTCCTCAAGTCGGGCTTCAGCCTGACGCTTGTCCCTTAGGAGCTCCAGGAACGTTATGAACTGGTGCATGTCTTCCTTTAAACCGCCTTTGGCATACCATTTTTCCAGCATCGTAGGAGCTAACTCTATAATGTTTGTGTATGCCTCGTTCAAGCCCAGTTTTTTGGCAAAGTCAGCTAGGTCATCAAACTGTTTCGTCTTTTCAAGCCGATTGTAGAGCCTGTCAGCGTCGGTCACGAGTTTGGTGTGCTGTTGTTTCAGGGATTCGTAGTTGGCAGCGCTTGTTCCTTGTTCAACGGCGGGCTTGCCCTCACACTCATTTATATAGTTTTTCATGTAGTCTTCAATCTTTTGGCTTGCGGAGCTCTTCTCCTGCAGCATTATCTGCTTGAACCTTGTCTGGACATCGTCTTCTACGTAAAGGGTAAGGTTCTTTTTGGTCATGCTTTTCAAGAGAAAAATACATGTGATTGTGTGGAGTCACAGAGTCACGGAGCCGTCGCCAAAGAACATAATTATACTCTTATTGGTACTCATTTTTCTAGCCCCTTTCTACCAGCACATTCGGAGTAGGACGCTAAAAGCCCGTTTTAGGCTCGTTTCGTTTGCGTTAATTGTGATTAACGCAAATTCTTTGGGTCACATACATGTGGAGCCATTTTTTTCAAAACAGTTAGGGGCAGGATAATAAGAGGCTTTTTTGGGGTTCATTTTACCGAAAGAAGCGAAGAAAAAAGCAATTATTTTAATGTTCATAATACATTATTTTGGGTTCTCTGAGGTAACTCATCGGCGTCTCTTCTGCTTCGCTGAACTTGTTGT
>Ga0172364_10001313_pt1 | contig 19033 bp, 8 predicted proteins | sample LakKivSesite10cm_FD_114545 | JGI IMG/M metagenome (GOLD analysis project Ga0172364, IMG submission 114545) | Sediment microbial communities from Lake Kivu, Rwanda - Sediment site 10cm | ecosystem: Environmental > Aquatic > Freshwater > Lake > Sediment | place: Rwanda: Western Province, Lake Kivu... | reverse complement strand
TCCCTCCCCGGGACTTATCTTTCCGACCACGGTGTAAGTCGCGACCACGGTGTCGAACACCTGCAAGACAGCAGCCGCGCCTTCATAGCCGTGGCTCTTGCGCGCATCGATGTCCTGAGCACCGTGTGACTTCCGAGCCTCGATCAGTTGGGCGGCCTGTATCGCCTTGTCTTTCAGGGCCTCTTTCGTCTCCACGGAGGTGCTGGTAGTCGCATCTATTGCTGCTATGAGCTCGACCACACTCGCCTCGACCGTCTGGCCGGTGCCAACCAACTCCGTGGCAGAGCCGGTCAGCCCGAACTCGTCAGCGACCGTCAGGGAGGCGTTGTACCAGATGTCCGGGCGGGCATACTCATGAACCACCGTCACACCGATGCCCGTGGCGCCGTCCCCGAAATCCCATACGTAGCCTGCGACGTATCCGTCAGAATCCCACGATGCTGACGCATCAAACGAGACAGTCATGTGGTCAGCAGTCTGCTCGATTATCTGCAGAGTGAACAAAGCCACCGGGGGAGCATCCTCTCTCCACATGACCGCGTGTTGCAGATTGTCGCCGGTCCCGTAGAGAGGAGCGCTCCAACCGACAATCTGCCCGGCATCGTTGATGGAAAGGGCAGTCGCATTTGCCCCCGGCGTCCCCTGAAGGGTCCCGAGGTCCGTCATCACATACGTCTCGGGATAGACGAGAGGGTCCCACACGCAGCCATGCAAGCCAGCCAGACTCCAGACATTTCCGCAAATCTGGCCGACCTCGTTGATGTCTTCCGGAGATCCGTCGCCGAGGAAGGTGAAGGTATCATATGGAGGTGCAGACGCGAAGGAGCCGCCATATGTTCCCCCTATGATTACGCCATCCGAATTCACTCCCCGGATGCTAGTCATAGGAAGTGTCTGTATCATGATCGAGTTACTCGTGTCGAAAACGAACGCCCCCCAGTCCATCGCATTCCTATCATAGCTGCCGGTCAAATACTGGCCTGCCATATGTTCGGCTCTGCTCCAAACACCGGATGGCAGCAACGCCCCGACGTCCGTCAGCAAGGGATAGTGATAGTCTCGATAGAACGCGTGGCGGTATCCATCTGCGGCGTAGGCCTCCCCATAGACATAGCCGCTCGCCGACACGCCCATTGTGAAGCTCTGGTCGCCCCCCGGGAGCGTTCCAAGGTCTTCGGGCGTCGTCCCATAGGATCCGTAGCCCCAGGTGCAAGCGTGAGTGAAGCCGTCGGAGGTGACACTCACCCCGGCGACGAGGCCGATATCGCTTATGCCTTTAGCCTCCGTTGGCCCGCTTGCCAGATCGCCAAGCTTCTGCATCACTCTCGTGACGGGATCCCAGATGAAGCCTGCACTCGTCCCACCTCCGGATGGCAGGCATGTGCCGACGATCACGCCCTGGTAGTTCATGTCGGCAGGAAGAGTCCAATCGTATCCGCTCAGCACCCCGATGTCGACCATCCCCGAGTCCTTGTCCCAGTAGAAGCCCGTCCAAGAGAGGCCCCCCATGACCTGTCCGTTCTCGTTGATTTCGTAGGCCCCAGCATCGGCGCCCAGGTCGATACATATCCGTTCGGCTTTCGCTGGGTTCGTGAACACGAAGACCGTCAGCAGCATCATCGCCGCCGTGATCACGACTCCGGACATCTTCCGGATCCCCCTGCGCGCAGATAGGTTGGCTTCCTCAGACTCACTTCGCATACATACCCCCTCTTCCGAGATCGATATCTGATGTGGCCTGCTCCTCTGAATCCACACTGGGGAGGAGCTCCCCTCATCCCCTGGATCGCGCTCCTCCGTCGAACGCACCTAGTTGACGCTAGGCCCGTGGGGAAAGCGACAAGGGAAATGATATGCACTAGCCAAAGCAAGGATTGCGAATTGAACTGCGGCGGGCCGTAATTTGTCTATTCTGTCAAGCACCGCGTGACATAACGGGAATTGAGTCTCGCTCCAGTGGCTTCTGCGTGAGACATGTTCGTTGGCGAGACCGACCTCGAAAAGGCAATAGGGACGAATGACAATCACTTCCCGTCTGGATGAAATGCCCGATGAGCCGGTAACTGGCACCTCATTGGAGAGCCGCGCGACCGAAGAGGAAAGACGGTGGAACTGGTTGGACGCCGCCGAGACCTACGAGAAGGCCCTGAGGGTGGTGCCCGACAGAGATCATCAGCAGATCGGGGACCTCCTCGAGCGGAAGGCATACGCTTTTCACAGGGCAGCACTGCAGGCCAACACGGATGCCCAGTTCGAGAAGCTTGTCGGAAAGGCCCTCGAGAACTGCTCCAGGGCGAAGGAGGCGTACGAGAGGGCGCAAGGCAAAGCAGCTTCGGGCCGCAGGCAGCGCTGCGACGCGATGAGCTCGTACCTCGGATACTGGTTGGCCACGGACTCGGCGGAGAAGAGGAGGCTGATCAACCAGGCATGGAAGGACACGAAGTCGGCCCTCGTGATCCTCGAAGCCGCGGGCGCATCCAGGGATTTCGCGACGACCTTCAATCGGCTGGCGTATGCCGCCGCGTTCTCCTACGACTACGAGGACGAGGCGGAGAGCCGCGAGAACTTGCTCAGGGAGACCCTGAGCTACGCTGAGAAATCCATCAGGTCCCTGTCCGATCTCGATGACAGAGAGGGACTCGCGAGGGCGCATGCGAAGGCCGCGGGGTTGCTCGTGGCCATTGAGGTGGACTTCGCGACCTTCGCCGACAAGGACAAGGTCGATCTCGACGCCCTCGGGCACTGGGCGAAGGCAAGGGAACTGTCCGAGGAGGCCGCACTCGAAGAGATTCCATACCTCGTCGTCCTGCAATCATGGCCTGCAGCATGCAGCACCGAGGACCGCACGCTCTTCTATGTGCGAGGGCGGGAGGTCGCCGAGAAGGCAAAGGACCACTTCGTGATAGGCGGCGTGCTCGACGGGATGGCCCAGAGGAACTTCCTCATGGCCATGGCCGCCGACGACTCGGTCCAGAAGGAGACGCTTTCGAGAGAGGGCTTCGAGACAGCCAAGGCCTCGAGAGAGAACCTCGAGGCGGTCCGCTTCGTGTCTCCGAACTTCATATGCGTGTGGACCCAGGTCCCGGAGGCCGGGTACTACTTTTCCCTGGCCACGGACGAGAAGGACCCAAAGGCGAAGAGGGAGCTCCTCTACAAGGCCCAGCAGCCCTCAGTCGAGCAGCTCAGATTGGCCCAGGAGTCCGGGTATCCGGACATCCGATGCGCCGCCCACTTCACCCTCGGCTCAGTGCTGAAGGAGCTGGGCAAGACGGAGTCGGCCATCGACATGAAGAGATCGTACCTCGACCAGGCCGTCGAGTATCTGAGCAAGGCAATCACCGAGGACATGCAGATCCATCCGACGGAGTACCTCCCGCAGGGATGGGACCTGCTCAGCCTTGCGGAGGCCCATTTCGAGATCGCCCGCATCACCACGAACACCGAGAAGAAAACGAGCATCCTCCGGGAAGCCATCAAGAAGAAGCAGGAGGCGTTGGCTCTCTGCGAGAAAGAGCTCAACGCCACTCAGGACAACAACCCGGAGATCAGCAGCGAGATCGCAGCCGGATACCACTCGGCTGGAAACTGGGTGAGGGAGCTGTGCGGAATATCCGAGGACACGAGCTGCCTCGGAGTTGTGACGGAGCTGCTGGACAAGGCGGTCGTCTGGTATTCGAAGGCCGGCCTCTCGAGCCAGAGCGCGGAGACCAACTGGGAGGCCGCGCAGGCCTATGACATGCTCGGAGAGTATCTCATGGCAGCTGGAAGATTCGATCTCGCTGCCGAGGACTATCAGAATGCCGCCGTGCACAACCCGCGCCTCGACGAGTTCTACGCTGACCACGCGATCTACATGCGAGCGTGGGGCGAGATCGAACGCGCGAGATATCATCACATGAGGCAAGAACCCGCTCTGGCGAAGGAGTGCTACGAGAAGGCCTCCGCCATGCACAAGTCCTCGCGGCGCTGGAGCTATCTTGCCACGAACTACTCAGCGTGGGCACAGGTCGAACACGCAGAGGGCTTGAGCAGAAACGAGAACCACCCGGAAGCCGTGAAGACCTTCGAGGATGCGGCCCGTCTGTTCCAGGAATCCAAGAAGAGCCTGCACGACCAGCTTCAGAGGATGGAGGACCCCACGGAGATGTACTCGACGAGGGACCTCGAACGGGCCGCCAGCACGAGGAGCAAGTACTGCAAGGCCAGGGTGGTTCTCGAGGAGGCAAGGTCGCTCGACCACAAGGGCGATGTCTCCGCGAGCGCCGAGATGTACGGTCAGGCCGCGGGCCTGTTCGGCAAGATCCTGGATGATCTGGAATCAGACCAGGACCGCAAGGAGGTCCTGCTTGTCGCGACGCTCTCGAGGGCCTGGCAGGCGATGGCGAAAGCGGAGGCGGAGACGTCTCCAGGACGCTACGACGAGGCGTCGCAGCTGTTCGAGGAGGCGAGGGACCTGAGCTCCGGCGAGAAGACGAAGCAGCTGATGGCCGGGCACAGCCGGTTCTGCAAGGCCCTCGGCATCGGAGCGAGATTCGTCGACACGGGGGACGTGACGCTCCACGCGGAGGCCACGAAGCATCTCGAGAGCGCGGCCGACTTCTATCTGAAGGCCGACCATCACAGGGAATCGGACTACTCGAAGGCCAGCAAGCTGCTGTTCGACGGATACATCTACATAGGCAGGGCCAGCAGGAGCGAGGACCAGGTGAAGAAGGCCAAGCTGTACATGATGGCCGAGAAGGTCCTTCAGGCGTCCGCGACCGCCTACGACAGGGCAAGGGAGCCCAAGAAGAAGGACCAGGTGATGAAGCTCCTCGAGAAGGTGAAGGACGACCGCGAGCTCGCACTCTCGCTGACCGAGGTGCTCCACGCACCCGACATCATATCGGTCACGGCCGCCTACCCGTCCCCCACCGCCTCGCACGAGAGCGCCACCGGTCTTGAGCGGTTCGAGCACGCAGACATCCAGGCCAATCTCGTCGCCTCGAGGAAGCAGCTGAAGGGGGACGATGACCTCGAGTTGGAGATCGAGCTGGTGAACGCCGGCAGAGGGCCTGCCCAGCTAGTCAAGCTGGAGAACCCGATCCCGGAAGGATTCGCCCTGCGGTCGCAGCCCGAGGGCCTCAGGATGGAGGACGACCACCTGAACCTCGGGGGCAAGCGCCTCGATCCGATGAGGACCGAGGTGATCAGGCTCTCCCTCAGGCCGACGCGTGCAGGCCAGTTCGTCCTCAGGCCACGGATCCTCTATCTGGACGAGAGCGGGAGTTACCAATCCCACGAGCCCGAGCCCACGAACGTGCTCGTCGATTCGGAGCCGACCGCGCCCTCCGGCAAGGTCTTCCCCACGGACACCCAGGAGGCGGCGGAGGCGCGCTCGCTGCTGGCCAGCCTGAACGTGGTGACGCTTTCTCATTACCGGATCGTCGGCAACTACGTCCGATATGGCGGAGCCGTGTGCAACTCCCTGAAGGATGCAAGGCAGAAGATCGTCGCCGGGTGCAGAAGCTCGTCCCCCAAGAGGGAGAACTACATCATCTGGGCGCCGCCTGGGAGCGGAAAGACCTATTTCGTCCAGGAGGTCGCGGCCCTGCTCGGCGATTCCGTCCACTACCGCGAGCTCAATCTGGCCAAGCTCGACCACTCAGGATTCCGCTCGGGACTCGCGGAGCTCCGAAAGGCTCAGAAGCCATGCCTCTGCCTCGTGGACGAGGTCGACTCCAAGGGGGATGAGCCATGGCCCTACGAGGAGCTCATGCCGTACCTGGACGCCTCAGCAATGGAGGGCGTTCGCTTCGTGTTCGTGCTGGCAGGCAGCTCTGGCTCGAGCCTGGAAGAGATGAAGAAGGCCATGTCCTCCAGACTGAAGGGCTCTGACGTCCTCAGCCGCGTGCCGACCGGGAACGAGTACACGATCCCGCCGATGGGCGTGGGGGACCGGCTGCTGGTCGTCCTGAGCCAGTTCCGACAGGCGGGGAAGCAGATCGGGCACGATGTCCGCGAGGTCGAGAAGCTGGGCTTGTACTATGTGGCCGTCAGTCCGCGACTTTCCAACGCGCGCCAACTCCGCGAGTTCGCCGTGCGATGCGCGGAGAGAGTCCTTCCGGGGGACGACCGCCTCAAGTACGACAGCCTCTTCCATCCCGGAGACCGAGAGAACAAGCTGTTCTGGACGCAGGCCCTTCAGTCCGCGGGGGCGCTCATGGACTCGTTCCTTCTGGTCGAGGACTGATATCGACAGACTGTGACGAAGATGCGGCAAGCGCTCCGCTTCGAGTCCGGCGCAGGAGGGATCAACGCATTCCAGGTTGAGAATCAATCTCCCCTCGCGGAGACCGCTCACGAGCGCATGCCCAACCCATGATGCCCCGGCCCTCGATCCGAAACGTAAAACCAGTCTCCAAAAAAGGGATATAGCGAGCAAGCGCTGGAACGTCCCTTGAGGACAATGGCTTTGACGGAACAGGCTCACCGTTTGGTCCGTGGACCGTATGCGGGCGCACTCTTGGTCTTGCCCCTGCTCTTGGCCGTTCCTCTGGGCGGCTCGAGCTCGACGCACGGGCCGGCCTCTGCCGACGGCATGTCGGTGGGCGAAGCGCTGGTCGCGAAGGTCAACCTTACGATGGAATATCCGTCGACGGACAACGCGACCTTCGACCAAGCATCTAACCTGACGAACTCCTTTGCCTCAAGCCTCGGCTTCGGCCCTCTAGTCGCCCTGTTCAATAACTCGCACAGTCTCTCCGCAGCGCACACCGAAAACGCGAGCGAGCCGTTCATAGGGTTCTCGTATCCGTGCTACCACTGGGGCGGATGGGGGAGCGACGGCACCAGGATCTGGAGCCTCTACAACGCCAATGACACTCTCGTCCAGGTCAAGGCGTACCAGACCTGGGAAATCGGGTATGTCCAGAAGACGGAGCCGACGGGGAACTCGACCGGGTTCACCAAGGTCAACTGGATCGACTCAGTGGGCGGGTGGAAGGCCCCGGACGAGACGAGCTACATCGGTACTGCAAGGGCCCTGGCCTCCGCGATCGGGATCCCCTCCGAGATGATGCCGGAGGAGAACGAATCCGTCTCGACCGCCTACGACGCGGAGTCCGGCCAGGAGATGTCGCTGGCGACCGTGACCCTCTGGAGACCGCTGGTGGGGCACCAGGTGAGCGGTGTCAACTCCCTCGTCGTGGGGTTCTTCGACCTCAACGTCTCATCCGTCAGCCTCTACCCGTTCTACGACGCAACCGGCGACCTCACCTTCATCCCCGAGGACGAGGCCGTCCAAGCAGCCGAGGCATTCATCATGTCGGACCTCGCGGACCTGAACGTGACCATCCTGAGGACGCCGTCGTACTACGGCATGGGGTTCGACCAGGAGACCATGTCGATAGTCTACATCCTCGATGGCGGGGTCCAAGTGTCAGACTGGCCCTATTCCGCGGGCGTGATCGTGATCGTTGACGCCCAGACGGGAGAGGGGATCTCCGAATGGGTCATCCGAGCAATGCCGGACATCTACCGGCCGGGAATCTCCAGCGGCCCGCTGATGGGGGTCCTTGTCATCGTCGTGATAGGTTCGGTCATCGGGGGCGCGCTGGTGTTCCTCGCAGCCTGGCCTTCCGACATCCTCACGCTCGCCATCCTCGGCCTTCTCATGCCCCTGTACTCCCGGCTGAGGAAGGACGAGGTCCTCGACCAGTACAAGCGGGGCATGATCCACGGGTTCGTCATCGCCCATCCAGGCGCGTCGTTCTCCGAGATCCGCAGGTCCCTGTCGATGGCGAACGGGACCCTGGTCTACCATCTCGACGTCCTGGTGAAGGCGGGCCACATATCTTCTCGCCGCTCGGGAAATCTGATGAGGTACTACGACCGCAACCTCTCCTTCGCGGACATGCCCGCCGACGCATGGACCGAACTGCAGCTGAAGATAATCTCGCACGTGTCCGCCTGTGGCGAGTGTTCCAAGGCCGACCTGAGGAGGTCGATGGGCATAACCAGGCAGACCCTTCACTACAACATCAAGAAGCTCGAGTCGGACCGAGTGCTGGTGCGGGGCGTGACCGACGGAAGGAGGAAGTACAGGCTGTCTCCGGGGTTCGATGCCCAGTCCGCGAGACGGGCACCTGATGATTCGCTGGGGACGTCGCCAGGCACGTGACAAACTGTCACGGCACAAGCCGGCAGGGCCGCGCCGTCGGTCAGAAACCAATATGTACCGAGGCCAGACGTCCTATCCTGCGATGAGAACCCCCCTCGGAGCAGCGATAGCGGCATTCACGATCGCGACGATGATGATCACCCTCTGCCCGGGCCTCGCGTCCCCGTCTCAGGCCGCGGATTCCCAGGTGCCCGCGCCGAACATCCACGAACGGCACGAGTTCAACGTCTACGAGGGCTACAACGGCACCCAGCACAACCGCCTCGACCACGAGACCTGGGGCGTGGGCATATACCACGGGAGCGTGGACACGCTCATAGGCGCGTGCAACTACACGGACACCGACAGCGGGAGGAGCAACGTGGCGTATTCCCAGAACATCAACTTCTGGACCAATCAGAAGCTCTGGATCGCGATGTTCATGATTGACAGGGTGATATTCAGGATCGGCGGCCAGGAGGATGTCGCGGAGCTAAAGACCTGCAGCGGCTTCACGGTGTCGCATACCGACGTCGTCTACGACGGCACGGTCCCCACCATGTACGTCAATGTCACCTTCGAGGACATCCAGGTGTACACCAACGAGTCGGGCTCGTCCTTCGACATGACCCTGATCCATCGCTTCCGAGGGGACTGGAACGAGACCCACATCAAGCTGGAGGCGCTGTTCAACTTCGCCAATACCAGGTTCCATGCGAACGGCTCGGAACTACCCGCGGGCGAGCCGTTCACCGTCGAGCTCCGGTACGTCATGGAGCTCACGGACCCCGACTGCAAGACGGGCGACAACGCGGTCGCGCCCTCCGGTGTCACGGACACGACCCTGGAGTACAACCTCACGCTCAACAGCGGCCGTCAATACACGCTCTCGAAGCTGGACATGAGGGAAGGGTTCACGATATGCAACGCGACCGGTGCCCACTCCGCGACGGCCTACTCCTCGATGCACATGAACGACATCTCCTCCGGCATGAACATGTACAACCCCAAGTCGGCCGTGGTCACCCACGGGTTCCCGAACCTGACCTACATGGACACACAGTCGCTCCACAGCGACCCGGAGATCACGGTGTTCCATGACAGGGCGACCGTGAACGGGCTCCAGGGGCCATACTACCTGATCCCCGTCTTCGCGGCAGTGGGCGTCGTCGCCGCCGTCGTGGTCGTCCGGAAGAGGAGAAAGATGAAGGGCCCAGAGAAGAGGCAAGAGGCTCACTAGCGGAACCCTCCGGGACAAGGGGTTCGTCAGAAATGCATTATACTCCGCGCGGGCTAGGTCGCCACGAGTGGAACGATGCGGTCATCCACAAGGAAACATCCTGACGGAGCAGTCTCGATGGAAATGGTGGCGGCGATCATCGCGGTAGTGGTCGTTGTGGCCGCGGCAGTTACGGCTGCCGTTGTGGTCCTCACTTCGGGAGGACCCACTGCCACGGTTAGGAACTACATCGAAAACACGGCGGGCGATCGGCTCGGCAGCGCGTTCAACGACACCGTCTGGTCGCTGAACAAGAACCTGTACCCCGTCTGGCGAAGCCTGATCGTGTTTGTGCCCACGAACGAAACCGTCAAGATCACCTCGCTCACCGAGGTCACGAAGAGCGACATGACCGGCAGTCAGCGCTTTGAGATGAACCTGACCGCCAACATAATCGAGGGGCTGTTCAACGTCACGGTCCAGAACTACTGCTTCGTCAACGCCAACTTCACCGTCACGACCACGGTGCACAACGAGCAGCACGTCGACAACGAGACCGTCCATTTCCAGCTCGTCGAGGTCAACGGCCGGTGGCTCATCGTCTTGGCGCTGGGAGACCTCGAGGATCTCCTCGGGATCTCCAGCACGGATCGTGCGATAGTCGAGGCCGACACATAGGCGGAGTTCCGCCCGCTCACGAGAGCCGCGGTCTGCCGGATTCTACGGACCCGCAGGCGGAGCCGGCGGGGGCGCCGACGGCGGAGCGCTCGGGGGCATCGCACCCCTGATCCGGATCCTCATCCAGCGCACGACCCACGCGAGGCCCGCGAACGCTCCCAGCACGAGAAGCGACAGTATGATGACCGCCAGGTTCTGGTAGCCGCTGTAGTTGCCCGCATAGTCGAACAGCCATACCACCAGGAATATGAGCCAGCCTATGCCCGCTATCGTGCTCACGATGTGCGCTCCCTTGGGCTCCCTCATCCGGTGGGGCTCGTGCCCGAACCGCGAGGCGTACCTGATCCCCCACGTGGCCCACCCCACCGCCAAGATGCCGATCGCCACGATGATGGAGACGAGCACGATGGCCAGGTTCTGGAAGACGCTGTACTCCGTCGCCTCGAAGAACAGCCATAGGATTATGAAAGCGATCCAGCCGAAGAACACCGCGATCGAGAGGCCTACCCGCCATACGAATCCCGGCGTGTGCATGATCTCCGAGTCTTCCCAATGACCACCCGTTTCTGTCATATCGATCGAAGGTCGGAAGACATGACTCCTTAAGACTTTTGCGGAGGATTCCTAGGCGCGAGGCCAACCATCCGCGGGGCAGCGCGCCTCACTTGACGCCCCCAGGCCCCCTGCGTCGGCTCCTCAGGTCCGCGATGGCTCCTCCCTGCATTGTGCGCTGAGGACCCGGCGCACGTCCTTGGTTCGAGCGTCTCCGATTGCGTGCGGCGGTCGCCATCGCCCTCCTGCGCTCTCCCGCGACGAAGATGTAGAAGGTCGCCGACCCCGCCGCGACGCCCGCGACGGCGCCGACGACTGCGATGTCGGCCAGGTCGATCCCGGCGGACGCGGTCCCTGGAGAAAGCGGAGCGAACTGAGCTGCCAGGGGCATCGGGAGAGCGCCGGGGCCGACCTCGTTCATCGCCTGGACCCAGTAGTAGTATGTCGCCCCCGGGACGACTGCCGTGTCGTTGAATACGAACGTCCTCGCGTCGAGCGCCTTCACGACGTATCTTGCGTCGAGCGAGAGCCCGCGGACCACGTAGTACCCCGTGATCCCCATCCCGCCGTCGGATCGGGGCGGGCTCCACCTAAGCGTCGCCTGACCGGCGGACAGCTGCAGGGTGAGATTGACAGGGGCGCGAGGCACCCCAGGGACGGTTGCGCTCAGCTCATCAGACCGCTCGCTCTCCAGAGAGGCGACGGTCACCGCAGACACCTGGTAGTGGTATGTCTGCCCCGGAGCGACCGAATTGTCTTCGAAAGCGTTCTGCGTGCCGCCCCCGACATATCCCAAGTAAGTCTCGAGACCCGCTACGGTCGCCCTGTACATCCTGAAACCTGCGATGTCTCCCTGACTGAGCCCTTCCCCGCGCATCCAGCTGATGGTCACAGCCCCGTTCCGAGACACCGCACCTAGGCCGACCGGCGCGGGAGGGGCGTGCCCGGGGACGACCTCGGGACCGGAGAACGTCCCGGCCTCCGGCAGCCTCGCGTTCTCGGCCCCTCTCGCGAACCTGAAGTAGTAGCTGTGGTCGCCCGTCGAGTTCAGGGTGACCCACTTGAAGAACGTGAGGCCTTCCGCAGGGCTCCCGGAAGTGCGCTCCAGCGGATAGGCCACGCCGTCGACCACCACCTCGGACAGGTCCGGCAGCGCTCCCGCGAAGTCCCGGTACTCGACGGAGAACGTGAACGAAGCGACCCCGGCCTTGCCGGTCCCAGGAGTCAGAGAAGCCGCCCCGAGGGAGATCGCGTCCGCCGACGGGTCCCGCACAACGATATCGAGCGCGTCGCAGGGCAGGTACAGGATGGCGTAGCCCGTGGTCTGCAGCCATGCCACCGCGCATCTCCCGTTCAGCTGACACATCGACACCTCGCTCTCGTTGAGCAGCGCGATCTCGTTCCCGTCGGTCCAGTTGGGGAGCCCCGTGGCCCAGTTCGTGGCCGACGCGACGCAAGGCGCGCTCGTCTCCGCCCTGAATGCGAACAGGACGTGGTAAGTCCCCGGGACTTCCGGGACCACCAGGGACGACAGGTTCACGGCGTACGAGGAGGAGCCCGTGGGGAGGCTGTAGACCGCCAGCCTGAAGGAAGCCCACGGCAGGCCCCAGCTCGTGGCGTAGACGAGGGGCACGACATCTGTGTGCCCCCACGCGTTGAACGCCTGCACGGTCACGTTCCCGCTCAGATGTTCCCCGGGGGCCGTAACGACCGAATGCTGGCCCGGACCGATCCCTCCGAAGTCGCCTGTGCCGTCGGTCAGCCTCGCACTGCTCAGGTCGCCGAAGTCGCTGTAGGCGGCCACCAGGAAGGAAGACACCGAACTCCACTCACCCTTGGTTAGGCCGTCGCACGCGCGGACCTTCCAGAAGTACGTCTCGCCGGGGGTTATCGGCAAGGGCGCGACGTAGGGAGGCGCGTCGATCCCATGGAACATGACAGTAAGCGGATCCGACAGATTCACCGAGGAGTCCGCGCCCACGGCCATGTCGTATGCCGACGCCCCCTGGACCTCGGTCCAGTTGAACCGCGGCTGGAGATTCACGACCCAGCCGTCTCGAGGAGCGGTGGGTAGGGGCACGCCGAGCGAGCTGTCGTTGGATACCGTCTGCGGCACGGAAACGCAATGCGCATCGTGAGCGGGCGCGGGGCCTGCCAGGCTCATGTTCTCCGAACCATCAGTGACGAAAGGCATCCCGACGGAGCCACTCTCAGCAGAATCCGGCCCCCAAGCGCCTATAGGGAGCAGCCCGACGGGCAAGAGAAGAAAGGCAACGACAAGTGCGAGAGAAGCCGGTCGTCTGTCCTCGGCCACCGAAGCCCTGACGCGGCCTAACGCATTCTCTTTATCGAAACGGGCGCCTGGCGGGATCGCCTCCACCCCCTCGCTGATTTCCTCGAGGGCGGGATTGCGGCGCGGTGATAAAAACTGATAGGCGGACGCTTGCGACAGACTGCCCCGCCTCCTCTCCCTACCCGGTTTCACAAAGACACGAAGAAGAATCGTAAAGGGTTTCTAAGAACAAGGTTGATTGCTTAGTTGCACCAGAATAGTGCAGCGCAGACACTGAGGATTGCGAACACCCCGACGACCCCGCCGAGCACATACAGGCCGATCCTCGCGCATCTCGACATTCTCTTCGCCTCCTTTGCGTTTCCTGAGTAGTCGGAGGGCCTAGGGACTCTTAGGGGCGCGTTCACGCGCCAAGAGGCTCGTCGGACCTTTCAGGCGACCAGAGTGCGCAACCTTTCAAACTCTTCGTTGAAGGACAGGAATCGATGCGGAATGCGCGCAGGTTGCCAGACCATGCGCAAGAAGAACTAGGAGAGACGCAATCACTGCCATGATGTCCAAGAAGGCCACGGAGACCGTCATCCGCCCCGCGAAGCGGGACGACATCCCCGGCATCGTGGAGGTCTGGCGCACGTCCGTCAGCGACGAGGAGGTTGCCGGCTTCGGCACACCCCTGTCCGAATCGCCCTACAGGGATGTCGAGACGCTCTCGTCGAAATGGACCGACCCGAACCGGATGGGGTCAGAGGAAGTGATCGTGGCGGAGATCGACGGAACCGTGGTCGGCTGCGTGACCGTGGAGGATCGAGGAAGCTCCCTGGAGCTCACCAATATCGACGTCCTCGGGGAGAGGCAGCGCCGCGGCATTGGAACGCAGATTGTCGGATTCGTCGAGGACCTCGCAAGGCGGCAGGGGAAGGACGCGGTGACGCTCGGAACCAGCAGGAGCGCAGCCGGAGTCCCCTGGAGGTCGTTGCCCTGGTGGCAAGCCCGCGGCTATCATATCACGCACGAGGAAGAGAACGACTGGAGCAGGTCGATCGGACCGGGAGCGAAGGAGATCAGGATGAGGAAGTGTCTCGGCACGTCCCCTGCGAACACTCCCGACCTCTAGCGGGTGTTCCGCCTGGCCTTCACCCTGCCTCTGACGAGGAACAGGGCTCCGACCGCCCCCACCAGCAGGATAGCCAGCAGGAGGCCCGCGAACGACCCGAACTGAGGTATCTCGAAGCCGTACGTGATGTTGACTTCCTGCGCGGGGGTCGAGTCCGCCACGGTCGTGTTGGCCTCCTCGTTACCGCCGTAGTTCGCGGTCACCTCGATCGTGTACCCGACATCCCACTCGAGCCATTCGAAGGTCACCTCGTAAGTGCCTTCAGCGTCGGTCTCCGCCACACCGGTCGCGACCACTGTGGCCCCGTCCAGCAGCACGACGACCACGCCCACGCCCTCGATCGGTCTCCCGCCGGCATCGCGTATCATCCCAGAGACCACCTTCGCGAAGCCGTACCTCGGCTCCGTCAGCGGGTAGTTGTCCATCGTGGGGCTTCCGTCCAGGGCGTACGGGACGTCCACTATCCCGTCCCCGTTGTCGTCCGGGGTGGTCCAGTCCATCCAGAAGTTGCCCCAGCCGTGAGGCGTGCCGTCCACGTTCCACGCGTTCCCCGAGTCGTCAAAGCCCTGGACGAGTCCCGGGTCGTACACCGTCGTCGACCCGCGGTTGAACATGAACGTGTTGTTCCAGACCGTGCAGCCCGTTGACGAGTACAGGGCCGCCCCGTATCCGACGTTCCGCGACATGAGGTTCCACGAGGCCGCGCACCCGCTCGAGTACCAGAGCGCCAGCCCCTCTGCGGAGTTGTCCGACAAGATGTTGTGGCTTATGTCCGAGCCGGTCCCGTAGCTGACCGCGATGCCCTGCTGGCCGTTGAAGGAGCACACGTTGTCCACGATCGACCCGTCGTAGAACCCGCCGATGTCGACTCCCATGCCGGTGTTGTAGGAGAAGCTGCTGTTCGCGACCCTCGAGTAGCCCGCATTGGATATGTAGAGCCCGTCGTCGTAGTTCCCGTCGACCCGGCAGCGGTCTATCGCGGCCTCTGTGTGGTCGCTGCTGTAGGCCTCGACACCGTATCCGTACCCGGAGTAGACGCCGTTCCTGGACGCGTCGCAGTCCGCCATCGCCAGGAAGGCCGTGTACCCCGAACTCAGGTATACGCCGCTCCAGCAGTTGTCGCTCATGTTGCACCGGGCGAGGTCAGCGTACACCGACCCGAGAGTGGAGCTTGATTCTATGCCATACCCTTGGAACGAGTTGGTGAACGACGAGTCGTCGGCATCGAGCGACGCATCGAGCCAGGCATACTGATAGATCCCCGCATTGTAGTTCCCGCTGACGTTGCAGCGGTTCAGGACGGCGGCGACATTGTCGTTGCCCGAGTAGGTCTCTACCCCGTATCCTCCATAGTCGTCCCTGCCGTTCAGGGAGGAGCTGCAGTCAGTCATCGCCAGCGAGAGCCCATAGAAGCTCTGGAGATAGATCCCGTCCATGTAGTTGTAGCTGGAGTTGACGCGCAGCAGGTCCGCGAAGACCGCCCCGTTCTCCGAATACAGGTCGATCCCGAACCCGACGTTCTCGGTCATGACGGAGTCCTCGATGTCAGCCACGACGTCGGCATACGCATCGATACATAAGCCGTCCCAATAGTTCCCGCTGATGCTGCAGTGGTCCAGGTCCAAGACCGCATCGCCGTTGTACGTGTACACCTCGACCCCGTAGCCGTACCCGTTGCCTTCGTCTCCGTTGCGCAAGACGCTGGACGAGTTCATGTTCAGGAGGAACCGGTCGTTGGCCTCGGCGTACAACCCGGGCCCCAAGTGGTCGCTGATGACGCTCCTCTCCATGGTCAGGTTCATGCTCCCGCCCACATAGGCCTCGATGCCCGCGCTGTAACCCTCGACCTGGTCGTTCCATGTGAGCGCGCAGTCGGTGATAGTCAGGTTGGCGTCGTATCCACTGCTGAGGGAGATGCCCTCGTTGGCGTTGTAGCTCATGTTGCACGATGTCAGGTTCGCGACCAGGCTGCTGTCGCCCGAGATGGCCTCGAGCCCGGCGCTCCATCCCCAGGCCTGGTAGTTCCAGGAGGACACGGTGTACTGCATGTCAAGGCGCAGTTCGTTCTGTCCGTAGAAGTAGAGCCCCGAGTACCCGTTGTAGCTCGCGTTGCATCCGTCGACGTATGCCCTCAGGTCCCCGTAGTCGGTGTAAGCCTCTATCCCGTAGCCGTAGTTCCAGGAGATGTCGACGCCGTCCATGGTGATGTTGAGGGCGTTGGCCGACTCGATCCAGAGGCCGTCGCTCCAGCTCTCGCTCACGTTGCAGTCCTCGAGATGTACGTTGATGTCCCAGTAATCCGAGTAGAGCTCGGCCCCGTAGTAGGCGCTCCGGAACACATCCACCCCGACCATGCTGAGGAATAGTGTGTTCGAGGCGTCGAAGTACAGTCCGTCGCCGTTGTTGTCCGTGATGCTGCAGGCCTCGAGGGCTGCGTTCATGTCCCAGCTATCGGACCACGCATCGATCCCGTCCGCGTTGTTGAAGGAGACGTTGCAGCCGACCATCGAGAAGTTGAGGTAGTTGTTACCTTCCAGGTAGACCCCGTACCCGTTCCAGCTTGCGTTGCAGTCCGTCAGGAGCGCCTGAAGGTCGCCGGGGTACGCGTACAGGTCGATGCCGTAGCCCCCGTTGTACATGGCCGTCACGTTGTCGAGGCCGATGACGAGGTCACCCATGGAAGTCGTCGCGTAGAGTCCGTCATTCGCGTTCTCGCTGCAGTTGACATCGACTAGAGTTCCGTTCGGGGCGTTCGAGAGGAAGACACCATAGCCGTCTCCGTGGGCGTAGCAGTCCTGGACGACGTAGTATGCCGATGTGTCTTGGATGTGGATCGCGTCGGCCCCGATCCCGGCGATGTCGTATCCTGATATGACGTATGGGTCGGACTCGGACCCGAGCCCCGGGAACCCATAGGCGTCCCAGTCGAGGTCGCCCGCAACATAGATCGGGTCGTGGGCCGCGTACAACGCCCTCGCCTTGAGCGGCGCTGGAGAAGCCTGTCTTCCGGCCGTCGCGACGACGGCTATCGATGAGAGCATCATCGTCAACGCGACCGCGAGAGCGAGCCGTTGCCTTCGCGAGAAGAGCGGTCCAGACCTGCCCGTGCCAAAGGTGTGATTCGTTCCCATCCGAAAGTCCCCTGGATACTGCGATATCGGAACTTGTTGGGCGCCTATTAACCTTTCTGGAAGTCCCGCCCAAGGGCCGTGTGGCATTCGGTGTCCTCGAGTCAACATACGACGCAGGTACGCAGGGGTGGTGTATTCTGCGCCCTCGCCAACACGGGGTATATCATGCGCCCACCGAACAGGTCCAGCCCGAGTTTCAAATACCGCTGTTCTAGGTGCTGCGGTCAGCCCCGAATACGTACCCGAACGGGGGAGGAGAATGAAAATGCCAAGTAGCAGCAATAGTTATCTCGGCCCTGGCAGAGTGCACAGGGTTCGGGTGCTAAGATATCCGAACGCCGTCGGTCCATCGAGATCGACGAAGACGACGACGCGCCTGAGCAAGTTCCTCAGTGTGTCCATCGTCGTGATCCTCCTGTCTACGGCCTTCGCGATCCTGGGACGACCCGCAGCGGCCCAGGCCGAGGACTTCGTGGGATACAACCTACAGACAGGACAATGGGACAATTCCAACTTGGGAAAGGCATACACCGAAGGAGACTTCGTCTCGTATCAGCTGCAGCTGACCACCGCCAGCAAGATCTGGGGACACGACTTCTCGATAGACTATGACTTCTTCCAGGACAGCTCGGGAGCGGTCTACGTCGATGGGTTCGACACCTCGATGACGACAGGATTCCAGTACACCTCGACCAACTCCATGCTGGTGAACGGTGAGCCGCTGCCGCCTGCTGGATGGGGAACGCACATTCCGACACCCGAGGCCGGTGAGGCCTATGTGTCCGGACCCGAGATCATCAACTTCATGGATGCGTACCCGCCAGGAACGACCGACGGGACACCCCCAGGAAGCGCACCGGACACCACGAGGTACTTCACCGTGTCCAACCTGCCTTGGGCCGACTTCACGAGCAATTACGTGATCATCTTCTTCAGGGCGCATCTAGCTCTGTCGATCATCTGGCAGAACGGGCTCGAGAACGTGCTCCCGATCCAGCTCTCCGGGACCGAGTTTGCTGACTGGACCGCCATGTGGAACGGGGCCTCGTACGCCACAGGATCGTCGAGGCACTTCCAGCTGCTGTTCCCGGGAGTTGGCGCGAAGACAGTCCCGATACCGATCGCGGCGTATCCGGCCACCGAGATCTCTGGATACAAGTACGTCGCTGGTGAGCCATACGACGGTTGGGAGATCACCCTGACAGGGATGCTGACGCTCGGCTCGGGATTGCCAGCGATACCATACACCCCGCCCCCGGTTATGACGGGAGACGGCACATTCGCCAGCGGAGCGCCTTGGCCGACCGGGTACTTTGAGTTCACCGGACTGGTCACGGGCGACTACGTCGTCGCAGAAGAGGACGTCGTAGGCTACGGGCATGTCAACATCGTCGTCGGGGGAAACCCCACGAACGTCGTCATAGACATCCCGGCAGGCACGGCCTCCTTCAGCCTGTCGAACTCGCAGACCGCGACGGTCGACTTCTACAACGCCGCGAGCTCGACGACAACGACATTGCTGTCCAGCTCATCGATAACGCTCGGGCAGTCCATCACGGACACCGCGACGGTGACTGGCGTGGGCGTTACACCGACGGGAACGGTCCAGTTCTACGTCATGGCGCCCGGAGGATCGTTCGTCCTGTTCTCTACGAAGACGCTCGACGCCAGCGGACAGGCGACATCGGCTTCATACCAACCCCTGACCACCGGCACGTACTACTTCAAGGCTGAGTACAGCGGCGACGACAACTACATGCCGTCTCAGAGCGGAGACACGGACGAGCCGCTGACGGTAGGCAAGGCGACGCCGACGGTGACCACGTTGCTCTCGGATTCGTCGATAACCCTCGGCGACTCGATCACCGACACGGTGACCGTGACGGGCCTCGGGTCTCCATTCCCG
>Ga0172364_10001312_pt1 | contig 19033 bp, 15 predicted proteins | sample LakKivSesite10cm_FD_114545 | JGI IMG/M metagenome (GOLD analysis project Ga0172364, IMG submission 114545) | Sediment microbial communities from Lake Kivu, Rwanda - Sediment site 10cm | ecosystem: Environmental > Aquatic > Freshwater > Lake > Sediment | place: Rwanda: Western Province, Lake... | reverse complement strand
TCTTATTTCCCTCGGGTTTTACTCCTCGCGAGTAAGCTATCTCTACTTTGGGCTCGCCCCTTTCAATTTGCTCCACCAGCTTATCAACACATAGGAGGATATCCAGTGGTTCAAATCCCGAGACGGCGCAGGCCACTCCATAATCCCGCGGGATGAATTCATAGGGATGAGAACCAATTATAACGCTGACGTGTCCGGGACAAACGATGCCATCTATCTTGACCTCGCCTGAATCAAGCAGCGCTTTCATCACCGGCGGGGTCAGCTTATTAAGCGACAGAACGTAGAAATTCTGTATTTTCTCTTGTTTTGCCCTAAGTACAGAAGCCGCTATGGTGGGCGCGGTGGTCTCGAAGCCGATGCCGATGAAAATGACCGACCTCCCGGGATTAGCTCTGGCTATCTCCACAGCATCTATGGTGGAGTATACTATTCGGACGTCCGCTCCCTCAGCCTTAGCCTTTTGTAGACTCGAGTAGCTACCGGGGACTCTAATCATGTCCCCAAAGGTGGTGACGATAACACCGGGCAGGTGCGCGAGGGCGATGGCTTTGTCCAGGTCAACGGTCGCTGTAACACATACAGGGCAGCCTGGCCCCGACCTCATTTCTATCGTCTTGGGAACCAACTGGCGAATCCCATATCTTAGTACGGCGTGCGTATGGCCGCCGCAAAATTCCATTAGTCTTATGGTCTTGGTCGAGCGTTGGGCAATTTTGCGTGCCAGCCTCTGGGCTAGCTTGCGGTCCTGATACTCGTCAATGAACTTCACTTAGACTTGCCATCTCTTCCAGGAGCTTCAAGGTCTCCTCGGCTTCAGCTTCATCTATAACACCTATGGCATATCCCGTATGAAGTAATACGTAGTCCCCCACCTTGGCCTCCGGGGTAAAGACAATGCTAACTCGACGCCTCACCCCCGCAATTTCTGTCTCGGCCTCATCGCCGTCTATGGAGACAATCTTTACCGGTACCGCTAAACACATTGCGTCCTGTATTCTAGCTCGAATTTGACTGTAATACAAACTGGAGTTCTGGCTGGAAAACACACCACGAACGCCAGTCAGGTATTATGCTATGCCACATAGTTCCCTCGAGGAACATTAGTTCAGTCAACCGTCAAAGAGCTATTGGAAATCAGGCAACGATCTCCTGGCGCAGACATCAGAAATAGGTTGACGACGTGGGACACGGGTGGCAGAATGGTGGGCAAAGTCGGGATCCATAGTCTTTGAAGGAGGTGTGCAATGAAGGCACCGTTGGCATTGGCTATTGTAGCAATAGTACTGGCTATTGCAGCTGTGGTTCTGGCCATTGTATTGCCGGGGGCACAAGGGCCGATCGGACCTGAGGGGCCAGAAGGGCCTGCCGGGCCTACTGGAGCAAGCGGGCCTACAGGACCTGCCGGACCTGCTGGGTCTGCGGGACCGACCGGGCCAGTCGGACCAGCTGGGCCCAACATGGTTGTAGCCATGGGCACAGTCACTAGTGCCGGGAGTATTAGAGACGAATTGAACGTTACCTCAGTAACTTGGAATAGCGGTCTACAGAGGTGGGAAGTCACACTCGATGATATAGATTATTATTACCTGGACTATGTGACGGTCGTTACTAGTTTCAGCGGATATGCTAACCATGATAGTGTCAGTGACAAACTGCTGGTAGAAGTATTCGCCACAAATGGGACTCGAATCAAGGAAGGGTTCAGTTTCGTCGTTTTCGACGCAGATGCGTCGTAGCCGCCGTAGCCCATCATGACGTTCTGCTAAGACCGGTTTAGGCTCTATCTTAGCTGAGCTTGGCTAGTTGACACCGTCTTAACCGTCAGGCAAGGGGTTCCTCTACCCCTCAAGAGCTCTTTGCGGTTGCCTGATTTGTCAGGCCTCTCTGTCGTCGCGGGTCCCGATTTGTCGGCACGAGGCAATCTCTAAGCGGGGTTCCGCAGTCCAACCAAATGTGACAGTCTACAGCTTCGCAATCGGATTGCGATACCCCGGCAACTTGGGACTCGGGACGACAACTGAACAACCGGTAAACAGCCTTAGCTAGGCATCGTATTGACGCTAGATAGACATTATGCTATTTTATGCGACATAATTCATTTTGGGGCATAAGCCAGACCGACCACCATAAAGTCGGCCTTTACTCCAGTCTGTCTCCATGAAAGCTGTAAGATTTTCATAAGGTGGCTTAGATGAGAAGCGATGTGATAAAGAAGGGAATCGAGCGGGCACCTCACCGGGCGTTGCTGCGGGCAGTCGGTTGCTCTTCGGACGACTGGGATAAGCCATTCATCGGAGTAGTGAACAGCTTTACCGAGATTGTCCCGGGGCATATCCATCTGCAAGCAATCGCTAGGGCAGTAAGAGAGGGGGTTCGCAGTCGGGGTGGAGTGCCTTTTGAGGTCAATACCATAGCTGTATGTGATGGCATCGCCATGAATCACCCGGGAATGAGATACAGCTTGCCCAGCCGGGAACTCATTGCTGACTCAGTGGAGATTGTGGCTCAGGCCCATGCTTTCGATGGCCTGGTGTTCATCCCCAATTGCGATAAGGTCATTCCAGGGATGCTGATGGCTGCGGTCAGACTTAATTTACCCTCTGTATTTGTGAGTGGCGGCGCGATGCTGGCCGGGAGGTTTGTGCGGCGAAACGTCGCCAGCTCCGTTGACCTTGTTAGTGTGTTTCAAGCTGTAGGTGAGGTGGCCAAAGGCAAGATGACCGAGGCTGAGTTGCAGGAGCTAGAGAGGATCGCCTGTCCCGGCTGCGGGAGTTGCGCCGGGATGTTCACTGCTAATACTATGAATTGTCTGTGCGAAGCTTTGGGAATGGCTTTGCCGGGCAATGGCACGATACCGGGGGTGGAAGCACGGCGCAGGCAACTGGCATACAAAGCCGGGCAGCAGGTCATGGAAGTATTGACCAAAGGCATCCGGCCAAGAGACGTTGTCACCAGGGATTCTATTCATAATGCCTTTGTCGTGGACATGGCTATGGGCGGCAGCACAAATTCGGTCCTGCATCTGACAGCCCTGGCGCATGAGACCGGAATAGATTTTCCCCTATCCCTGATAAGCGAGATTAGTGATTCCACTCCTCATATCTGTAAGTTGAGCCCGGCCAGTGATTATCATATTGAGGACCTGGGCTTAGCCGGTGGCATTCCGGCGATAATGCACGAGCTGTCGGGACTACTGAAACTAGAGGCACAGACAATTCTGGGCAAGCCGATTGGCGATATAGCCAGGAAAGCCAGAGTTAGAAATAGAGACATAATCCGCCCCCTGTCACAACCCTGTGCGCCGACTGGCGGGATCAGCATGCTATTTGGGAATCTAGCACCCGATGGCGCGGTGGTAAAAAGCGCTGCAGTAGCTCCTGAGATGCTGATTCATCGTGGTCCGGCCAGAGTCTTTGATAGTGAAGAGGAAGCTACGACAGCGATAATGAAAGGCAAATTCATGTCAGGCGAGGTAATCATAATCCGCTACGAAGGTCCCAGGGGAGGGCCGGGAATGCCGGAGATGCTGGCGGCCACTTCGCTCCTGAGCGGTATGGGCATGGATAGGAAGGTGGCTCTCATCACAGATGGGCGCTTTTCGGGAGGCACGCGGGGAGCAGCCATCGGTCATGTCTCCCCTGAGGCCGCCGAGAAAGGGCCGATAGCAGCTCTGAGAAATGGTGACATCATCAAAATAGATATACCTAAACACAAATTGGAAGTAGAATTAAGTCGGAGGGAGCTAAAACAACGGTTAGTTAAGTTACCTCCGTTCAGACCCAGAGCCAAGGCTGGTTATCTCAAGAGGTACAGTGATAAGGTAAGCTCGGCCAGCACCGGCGCAGTGTACGCCGAATGAGGACCAATTATGAAGAAGACGGGTGCTCAGATTCTCTGTGAGAGTCTAATTAAAGAAGGAGTAGAGGTTATCTTTGGCATCCTGGGTGGCTCTGTCTTGCCGATATATGACACCTTCCCTCAGTATCCTCAACTCCGACACATACTGGTTCGCCATGAGCAAGGGGCGGCCCATGCCGCTGATGGCTACGCTCGAGCCACTCATAGAGCTGGTGTTTGCATAGCCACATCGGGGCCGGGAGCTACCAATTTGGTTACCGGCATTGCCTGCGCCTACATGGATTCCGCACCCATGGTAGCTATAACCGGCCAGGTAGCCAGACCTGTTATCGGCAGGGATGCCTTCCAGGAGACGGACATCACGGGCATCACCATCCCGATTACCAAACATAACTATCTTGTCACAGATGTTAGGGAGCTGGCGAGGACTATTAAGGAAGCATTTCACATTGCCCAGACAGGAAGGCCGGGACCCGTCCTCATTGACATACCGAGAGATGTCCAGCAAGAGCAGACGGACTTTGTTTATCCTGACAAGGTTGATTTGCCCGGCTATAGGATTGTCTCCCGCGGGCATCCAGCTCAAATTAAGAAAGCAGCGAAGCTCATTAACGAAGCTGAGCAGCCTGTTATCGTCGCTGGCCGAGGGGTAATTATCTCCCAGGCCTACGATGAGTTTAAAGAATTTGCCGAGAAAGCGCAGATACCAGTGGCTCACACTCTCCTCGGTCTGAGTTGCTTCCCGGGGGATCATATACTTGATCTGGGCATGATGGGGATGCACGGGACAGGTTCCGCCAATATGGCGGTGCAGAACGCCGATCTTCTCATTGCTGTTGGCATGAGGTTTGATGACCGGGCTACAGCAAATACCAGAGAGTTTGCTCCCAATGCCCGAGTCATTCACATTGATATCGACCCTGCAGAGATTGGAAAGAATGTCCCTGTAGATGTTCCTGTGGTTGGAGACATAAAGAGCGTGCTCACGGCCCTGAATGAAGAGGTTGACAGAAGGGAGCACGTGGATTGGCTTTCTCAGATAGATCAATGGAGATGCGAGTATCCGTCCCAGGACGTCAGGCAAAGCAATGAGCTGTTGCCTCAGTATATTATTCGGCAGATTTGCGAAGCGACAAGAGGTGATGCCTTGATGGTCACTGGGGTGGGGCAGAACCAAATGTTTGTGGCACGGTATTTTACTTTCACCAGGCCAGATAGCCTTATTTCTGCAGGTGGCTTGGGACCGATGGGGTTCGAACTACCTGCGGCCATAGGAGTCAAAATCGGTCGTCCCGATGAGGCGGTATGGTGCGTTGCCGGCGACGGCGGCTTTCAGATGACCATCCAGGAACTAGCCACCGTAACCCAGGAAAACGTTGCTGTGAAGATAGCTATCATGAACAATAGGGCTTTGGGCATGGTAAGACAGTGGCAAGAGCTGTTCTATAGCCAGCGGTATGTGGACACGAAGCTCTGGAATCCCGACTTTATCAAGATCGCGGAAGCCTATGAGATTCCGGGTGTGAGAGTGAAGCGTAGAGAAGAAGTCAGACCAGCCATACGGAAGGCGATGGAGGACCCTGGACCTTTTCTCATTGACTTTTTTATCGAGCCCGAAGAAAACATCTATCCCATAGTTCCACCGGGGGAATGCCTGGCCAGATTTTTCGAGCCATCAAGGACAGAAACATGGCAACGAAAGTCCGGTGTATCGATCACAGAATTCTAGTAGCGGGAGGGATGATTTTCTGAATTTGAAGATTGCACGGGATCTGTCTATGGGAGGGCAAATTGACTGATTCAAGACATACTTTAGTGGCTTTAGTGGAAGACAAGCCGGGGGTGCTTAATCGGGTAGCTAGTCTATTCCGACGGCGCTCCTTCAATATTGAGAGCCTTGCCGTAGGCGGTAGCGAACATCCCGGCTTATCTCGCATGACTATTGTGGCGATCGGTGATTCTGCCCAAATAGAGCAGGTACGAAAACAACTGGAGAAGCTAATCAACGTGGTCAAAGTCTCTGATATAACGGAAGGAAATATGGTGACCAGAGAATTGGCTTTGATCAAGGTGAAAGCCGCTGCCTCGACAAGAAGCGAGATTATGCAAATCGTGAGCATCTTCCGAGCCAACATAGTTGATGTTGCTCCTGGCTCAGTGACAGTAGAAGTGACCGGCGACGAAGACAAAGTGAATTCTCTGCTCGGGCTCCTTCGAGATTTTGGGGTCAAGGAAGTCTCTCGGACTGGCAGGATAGCCCTGACGCGGGGAAGCAGTTCTTAATCAATATGTGATAATTGACAACTGAAGCTCAATAGAGGAGGAATTATGGCCAAGATTTATTATGACAAGGATGCAAACCTGAATTTGCTCAAAAGAAAAACAATCGGCATTATTGGCTTTGGGAGTCAGGGACATGCCCATGCTCAGAACCTGAGGGACAGCGGCTGTCAGGTTATCGTCGGTGCATTGGCGGGTGGCCAATCATGGAAGGCAGCGAAAAAAGCTGGTTTTGAAGTAGCCACGGCGGCTGAAGTAGCCAAGAAGGCCAGCATAGTCGTTATGTTAACTCCAGATACTGTGCACCACAGAATCTATCGGGAGTCAATTGAGAAGGAGATAACCCTGGGCAAGACACTCATGTTCGCTCATGGCTTCAGTATCCACTTCTCTCAAATTGTGCCTCCATCTGAAGTCGATGTTAGCATGATAGCGCCTAAATGTCCGGGACATATGCTCAGAAGACTTTACACCGAGGGTTCAGGACCCCCGGCGTTGGTGGCTATCCATCAGGACGTTTCTGGAAAAGCAAAAGAGATAGCTCTCGCTTATGCTAAGGGCATCGGCTGTACTAGGGCTGGGGTTCTGGAGACGACCTTCGCCGAAGAGGTTGAGACCGACCTGTTCGGTGAACAGACCGTTCTCTGTGGCGGAGTCTCCTCTCTGATAAAAGCTGGCTTCGAGACATTGATAGAGGCTGGTTATCAGCCGGAGATCGCCTATTTTGAGGTTTGCCACGAATTGAAGCTCATTGTTGACCTCATACATCAAGGCGGTTTGAGCTATATGCGCTATTCGATAAGTGATACGGCAGAATATGGGGATTATACGCGAGGCCCGCGAGTTATTGATGATTTGGTCAAAGAGGAAATGAGACAAATCCTGGCTGAGGTTCAGGATGGCAGCTTTGCTACGGAATGGATTTTGGAGAACCAAGCTGGTCGCCCCAGCTTTAATGCTATTAAGAGAATGGAAGCAGAGCATCCCATCGAGGTCGTGGGCAAGAAGCTCAGGGGTATGATGCCCTGGCTGAAAGGCTAGGCGGCATTTGGAACAGGTCGCCCCGATATACTACCGGGAGCATCCAGAGAATTTTGAGGAACACGGCAGTAGTCTAGTAGGCATAGGCCAGCAGGACATAGTGAAATTTGGTTGGCGTTAACTTATAATATTGGCAAACAGACTGGGAGGCGTGGCGATGCTATACTGCCAACACTGCAAGAAGAGAATAGACGAGGATCTGGTTTTCTGTCCTAAATGCCGGCAAGTCTTGGTTGAAGAAGATACAGAATGGCAGGATTTTGACCTTCAGGGGGGAGTTGAGGAGGCGAAAGACAGGGCAAACATGTATGTCATTTTGGCAATAGTCCTGGTAACGCTGGGGATGGTTGGTGGTAGTGTCCTATTTGCCTCATCGAGTCCGCTTGGGCTTTTCGGAATTGTGTTTGTTTGCCTGGGTATTGGCTGTATTGCGGCGGCTGAGCGATGTCAACACAAGATCAGGAGTCTGAAAAATCAACTCAATCAGTGTGATTAGCCTGAAGTCGTGTCGGTAATACCGCCACTTGAATTGGCAATCGACTGAACAATAACACGAACTGGGATTCGTCCGTTTTGTTTTGCTCTGTCTCAGCCGGGCTCGCGTTTATCTCGTTAACGCGAAGTGCGTCTTAGTTCAAATACCACTGGGTTTTCCGCGTCAGGACAGGCAACGGTAGTCTTGTCTCGGTCTTCTTCCCAAGGGAATGAACCACCGAATCGCAAGACTTGGGCACAGGGGAAGATTGCGTGGAAAGCCCATGAACAGAGGTTCGGCGGAATACCTTCTCCGATGACGAACTCATCACCAACTTTGTGTTGAGCCTCGCAACTCCCTTTTTGGGATATGACCTTGGCTATCACATTAGACACTTCGACCTCCTATCTCATTACCGTCTAAAACAATGTGTTTCTTGCAGGTTATTGGTTAGGTCGACCTCATTATATGATACATTGCGTTATGGCTCGACACAAGTGAGTGTCAATGTGCAGGCTGTGCATGATTCGTTCAGCCTGAACTCCTCTGTTGGTGAACCCCTGGGTCAGATTCAACGGACATCCACAGACACTCCAGGCGACTCACGCAGAGGATGCCCGTGCGGTAATGCTATATCATAGCCTTTAGGGTGACCGGTGTCGCTCCAGCAAGAATACGTAGGGAGACAGAGGATTGAGTTTCAAAGCTGTTGTTACCTTCTATGTGCCTGGCGTAGTCCCTGCCTATGATGAGTTGCTAATCAAGTTGGGTGCAGAGGTGGCGAAGGTTTTTTGTGCCACCGAGGAAGAACTTGTCTCTGCCTGTTCTGAAGCTAACGCTGTCATAGCGCTAGGAATAAAGATAACGCCGGGTTATGTCTTTAATGCCAGAGTAATTGAGAATCTGAACAAATGCCGACTGAGTGCCCTTACAGGCGTAGGTTATGATAATGGATATAGCTGCCGCCGCGGAAAAAGGTATCTGTATTGCCGACAATCCCTATTATTGCCTGGAGGAGGTCTCAGACCACACTATGGCACTTATTCTGGCCTGTGCCAGGAAGTTTTATCGACTGGTTCCTGACATCAGAAGTGGCAAATAGGGTGCGCAGGCAGATTATTTGGACGCGCTGAAGCCGCTGCATCGGCTATCTGGACAGACCTCGGGCCTTATCGGCTTTGGCAATATAGCTCGTGCCCTTGTCCCAAAAGCCAAAGTTTTTGGCTTCAGAATCATTGCCTACTCGCCCCATATGCCTCGCATCCTGTTCGAGACGTTCAACGTGGAACCAGTGGAGCTCGACCAGTTGCTTGAAGAGTCGGACTTCGTTTCCTTGCATACTAGTCTCACTCCAGAAACCAGGCACATGATGGGTCTTGAGCAATTCAAGAGGATGAAGCACACCGCCTATTTAATCAACACAGCCCGGGGAGAGCTCGTGGATGAGAGGGCTCTTTATACTGCCCTTTCAGAGGGACTAATTGCTGGCGCTGGCCTGGATGTGTTGGAGTTAGAGCCTCCCGACCGGGATAATCCTTTGCTCAAGCTCGACAATGTCCTCGTTACCGGGCATTTTGCTTACTATTCTGAAGAGTCGCAAGAAGAATTATCCAGATGGCCCTGGGAGGAGGTAGCCAGAGTATTGCGGGGGAGTGGCCCCAGGCCTTGGTTAATACACAGGCCGAGGAGCGATTCATTGCTAAACGGGGTGTCCCCCTCAGATGAACGCAACTTATAGTGAATTAGCTTTGCCAAGATACTTGGGCGATAGTCTGTAATGCCTTCACGCTGAGAATATTCCTTGAGCACGGCAGCCTATGTACGGGAGGAAATCTGCAGGCTATGGCTACGTGGATTCAGGGCTCTTATCTGAGAATCGTGCTTGTGTACATGTTCTAGGAAGCGTCTTGCGGCCCTTGACAAGGATTTACCAGTGTGTTAGCATGACAATGCTCCAAGTAATCAGACAAGGGCCTGGCAAGCGCTGAACCGACTGCCGAGTAAGTGGAAGCTGAAAGGTGCCGGGAGGTAGAGTCCCGGTGCAAGGTAGGCGGAAGCAGAAAGGAGAAGGGCGGCGGCCAGGAACAGCGAGGTTACTTGGGGCAATTTTTGTTCCCGGTATCTTGTCTATTACGCCGGTTGCCGAGTGTGGCTATGGGAAGGGTAAGGCGAGTTGGGGAGTCAGTAGGGCTTCGTGCCTTTGATTAGCTCGGGATGGAGGATGCCAATGAATGGCAAATTGCGGTATTCTCCCTTGTAATCCAATCCATAGCCCACTACGAACTCATCCGGGACCTCAAAGCCAACGTAATCGAGAGGAACATTGACCAGCCGGCGTGCTCTTTTATCAAGCAAGGTACAAACGCGAAGACTGGCAGGATTGTGAGCGGAGAGATGATTGAGAATGTAATTGAGGGTCATGCCAGTATCTACAATATCTTCAACCATCAGTACATGCTGCGCTGTTATGCTGCTATCGAGGTCTCTAGTTATCTTGACCACCTGACCGTCACCACCGTAGTATGAGATAGCCATGAAGTCCAGGGTAACTGGAATGGAAAGGTTCTGCATAAGGTCCGCCATAAAGCAGACAACGCCCTTCAGGATGCCTACCAGCACTAATCGCTGACTAGCATAATCGCGGGAAATATGTCTGGCCAGGGTCCTTACCCTTCGTTGAATTTTAGCGTGGCTATAGAGGACCCGGTCGACTCCTTCTACTTTAGCCTCACCGAGGGGGCCATAACCATATTTGGCCAACAGTTTGAGGAAATCGCTCTTGTTCAAAAGTCTGACGTTGACTTCAGGATAGAGCGCCCTAAGCTGACGCAGCTTGCGGTTCTTCTCTGTCAGCAGATTTTGTTTTAGTGTGGTCAATTCAACATAAAGGTCCAGCTCTGGCAGATAGAAATCGGGAGTGAACATTTCTGCTATTGTGTTGCCTTCCCACCTAAGAGGAAAGGAACGAGGCTCATAGAGCCATTCAATACAGTAAAAGTCTAGAAGTTTGGCAAAATCCTCCTCACTGGGATGAGCGAAACTAGTTTGCCTCAGCGTCGTAGCAGGTAACGAAGACGCTCGCGACGATTTTCTTCGTTTTTCACTCGGTTTATAGTCTTGCTCTAGCAATTGACGCAGCTCTGCTCTCTCAAATACCGTGGCGCAAATATCGGCAACACTGAGCAGGAAGCTTTTATCAGCCTCGGAGAATTGGCGAGGCTCACGGGCGTAAATCCGAATCTCTCCAATGGCCTCTCCTTTGTTGAGTACGGGAATCCCGAGAATAGAAGATACTCCTTGTGCTCGTGCTATTTCGGGATACTGGACTCGTTTGTCTTTAGCGGCATTGGCAATAAATACCACTTTGCCATCAAGAATATCCGGGAGGCTCTTGTGCACATCGAGAGGGCCTTTTTTCAGATAAATATCGCTCAAACCATATGCACCTACAGTAATCAAATACTCCTTTTGGGGATTGAGGGACAGGATGCGGCAGCCATTTGCCTGCACTGCCGCGGCAGCGCCTTTAGCAATGGAGTTGCAGATTCTCCTCAAGCCAAGAGCGGAATTGGCAACTTTGTTTATCTGCCTAAGAACTGAATAGTAGCTAGCTCTCGATTTACCCATCCTTCGACTCCGGTCAGCGCATGCCTTTCCCGTTCTCTAGCCGCATTTGGTAAAGCCGCAAGCAAGGCAAATATTGCAGCCCTCTTGGTAAATCAGGGGACCACCACAATCGGGGCATTGCCCGGCCCAACTCTTGACCATCTCAGGATTCTTGGAAGGCGTCTCAGAATTACTGACACTCGCCTCTTTCTTAATGTACTTCTCAAGTACGCTGGCGATGGCATCACCACAAGACAAAATAGCGTGTCCCTGCTCCCAGGCGATGGAGGGGCATCTGATGCCACGCAAGTGCTTCACGATAGAATCTATATCTATTCCAGACCTCAGAGCTACAGATGTCAGGCGACTGATAGCCTCAAGCTGCGCTGCGGCACAACCTCCAGCTTTTCCCAAAGTGGAGAAGACTTCGGATATTCCTTGCTGATCGAAATTCACTGTCACATAGATGTAGCCACACCCCGTGTTGACTCTTTCCGTTACACCTCTGGTGACTTTAGGTCTTTTCCTGGGGCTAAGCTTGCCTTCACCCTTTTTCACCCCTTCGCCGACGGTGAGCACCTGACTTTCTCGGCTCATGTCTCGATAAATAGTTATACCCTTCAGGCCCTCCCGATAGGCCAGCATATATACTTTGGCCACATCCTCGGGTGTTGCCTCGCGAGGAAAGTTGACTGTCTTGGATACAGCACTATCAGTAAACTTCTGGAACGCCGCCTGCATCTTAACGTGCCACTCAGGCGATATGTCATGAGCGGTGACAAAGAGCCTTTTTATCTCTTCAGGAACTTGTTCTATGTCTTTTAATCTCTTTCCTTCAGCTAGCTGCTTCATCAATTCCGCGGAGTAAAATCCTCCCTTCTTGGCTGCCTCCTCAAAATAAGGGTTCACCTCTACGAATTCCTCGCCTTCCAGGATATGACGCACGTAGCTTAGCGCGAACAACGGTTCGATGCCACTGGAGCAATTAGCGATTATGCTCAAGCTGCCGGTAGGGGCGATAGTAGTCCGGGAGGCATTTCGAAAACGAGGGCCATCGGGAATGTCGTAAATGCTTCGCTGGAAAGCAGCGAATACCCCTCTTTTCTGGGCTAGCTCTATTGAGCCCTTGTCTGCTTCTACAGATATGAAGTGGGCAATTTCCTCGGCCAAAGCAAGCCCCTGCTCACTGTCATAGGGGATGCCCAGCTGAATTAGCATGTCGGCGAAACCCATGACTCCCAGACCTATTTTTCTGGTGGTTCTTGTCATCTCTGCAATCTCTGACAGTGGGAATTGGTTGACTTCGATGACATTGTCAAGGAAGCGGACTGCTAGCCTGACTGTTTGGGATAGCTTGTCATAATCAACACTTGGCTGGCCATTCTTATCCGTCACCATCTTGGACAGATTTATGGAGCCCAAATTGCAGGACTCAAAGGGTAGCAGTGGCTGTTCTCCACAAGGGTTGGTGCTTTCTATTCTGCCCAACTGAGGTGTGGGGTTATGCCTGTTTATCTCATCGATAAACACAACACCCGGGTCACCGGTGAGCCAGGCCATGTCAACTATTTTGTCGAACACTTCTCTGGCATTGAGTCTACCCATCACCTCTCCGGTTCTTGGGTTCACTAAATTGTAATCGGTGCCTTTTTCCACCGCTTTCATAAACTCGTCGGTCACAGCTACAGAAAGGTTGAAATTGGTCAGGGCACGTGGATCTTCTTTGACAGTGATGAAGTCCAAGATATCGGGATGGCTAATATTGAGTATGGCCATATTGGCCCCGCGGCGCATGCCACCTTGCTTTATGACATCGGTAGTGGTATCAAAGACGCGCATGAAAGAAACAGGGCCGCTGGCAATGCCACCTGTGGACCCTACTCTATCCTTCTCCGGCCTAAGCCGGGAGAAAGAGAAGCCGGTCCCTCCCCCACTTTTATGAATCAAGGCGGTATATTTGACCGCATCGAAAATGGACTCCATGGAATCCTCAATAGGCAAAACAAAGCAAGCTGATAGTTGTCCCAGTTCGCGGCCGGCATTCATTAGGGTGGGAGAGTTCGGCAGAAATTCTAGATTCTCCATTAGTTGACAGAATCTCTCTTCATAAAGAGAAACATCTGCCCTAGGATCGTAGGTAAGCTCGGCCGAGGCAATGTGCCTGGCCACGCGGCGAAACAGTTCCTGGGGGCTCTCAGTAACCTTTCCCTCTCCATCTTTTGTCAGGTATCTCCGTTCCAGGACTCTCAGGGCATTATCACTCAGCTTGATTCCAGAAATGACCTGGCTTCTAGCTTGGGGAGAAAACTCATCGGCAGTGAGCATTTCCTGAACTATTTCCCGAATCTGAGAGGGGGACACAGGTTGTTTGGCCTGGCGAAGAACCAATGCCTCCATACCCGGGAACGGATGAGCTACCTCGAGACGCTGGCTCACCTGTTCTGTAAATTTCTCCAGTAATTTCCTGTCACTGATACCCATGGACTCGGCAGCAGCGAAAACAGCTTGGGCTACTCTGTCACGGCCAACAGTCTTCCGGTTCTCTTTTCGGCGGGTCTTGGGCATTTCATCTCCTCCTACGGCCAGTCGTGGGGTTCACTGCGTCGGAAGAGGGCAGTGGCAGCTGGTTTGCTGGCGTCACCTCTCTCCGTACCGCTAGGCTGTCCACCTCTTGTTTTAGATCGCCGATATCAGCAAACTCTCTATAAACACTGGCGAAGCGAATGTAAGCAATATGGTCCAGTTTCTTCAGCCCCTCCATAACTAGGTCACCAACATAGGAACTGGATACCTCGCTTCTGCCCACCTTGTAGATCTCAGCCTCAATGTTGTCCACAAATTTGTCAATGGCGCCGGTAGGCAGAGGCCGTTTTTCACAGGCCTTGCGAATACCCAGACGAAGCTTGTCCCGGCTGAATTCCTCACGGCGTCCGTCCTTCTTAATAACGAAGATATCGTGTGGCTGTACGCGCTCGTAAGTAGTGAACCGGGTATTGCAGGCGAGGCATTTCCTTCGCCGCCTCACACCGTCATCGACACTCCGCGAGTCTATCACCCTTGATTCCTGCCTCCCACAGTAAGGACAGTTCACCAACGCCTCCTAGGGATTGTAGTACAATAGCATTTTACCACTAGATGTAGTAGAATGCAATAGCCCTGCGCCAAAAAGAAGCAGTTTTTGTTTTTTCTTGACACTGTACCTTCGATGGTTGTGTGATCTTAATGTCCTGGGTGCTACCCGAAGACGGGAGGAGATGCCGCCAAGCTAATTCCCGATAAGGAATTGCCATTTGGCGAAGCGCCTTAGGCTATCAATCGTGACTTCGCAGAACCTACAGCCGCAGTTGGTGCATCGTCACGATCTATCCTGCACATGCTAGTCGCGTTGTCCGATGAGTCCAAAACTCCCCATATCTCAAGCCCATCCTAGTGAGCAATCTGGACCGCAAGAACCGGCCCTGCCGCAAGGCGTGGCTGACGACACTCCGTCATGAACCTGGTTGAGTCCAAACTAGTTCCTGTCTTGGCCCCATCTTGGGCAAGTTACGCTAGCCGCCAGAGGAGGGCACGTTGGTATCCTTGATGATCGTTCTGTTCAGCGACCAGATGCTTCTGATGGCTTCTATCGTTCCGATGGCGCCAGCGGCTGGATGCCCGCATGGCCCGAAAAAGTGCCACTGAGGCGCTCCTGTGGTTCGCGCTCTGATGCCAGCATACGTCGTACCGTTCACCGTCTGTCCCAATACGTTGTTTAGAAAGTCCGGATCGTTATCGACGACTCCGGCGGTAAGGTGATGCTTCATGGCATTGCATATGTCCAGCAGCAGCTTGAGCTCATCCTTGGATTCCCATGTCGTTACGATCTGAAGAGGCCCAAAAACCTCGGTTGTAACCAAATCAACATGTGAAGCAATACTCTTTAATGGTACGAATACGGCAGTGGGTACAAAGCTGCCATAGCACGAGGGTATCGAATGCCTCTTCAGGCGTTTGCCGCCAAACTGTATCTTGGTACCCTTGATACGCAATAGCTTATTGATGTGCTCCTCAATCATCGGGTTGGTCCAGGTCAGCACGGGACCGATAGTAAGGTCTCTTATGGTGCGTTTGGCGGCAAGTTCCGCTATTCTTGCCAGAAGTCCGAGCTTTATCCAGTTCTTGTGGACAGCCAGTAGGCTCTGGGCCGAACACTTCTGCCCGCTGGCCGCATAGGCATCCATATCACACTGCGCTGCGACAAAGTCGAGCATAGACGGGATTGCATTCGGCCCGATTATCTTCCAATCGAAGCCAGCATCCTCAATCCGGCACTTTCCTTCGGTCAGCTTCAATAACCGCTCCGCAACGGAAGTGCTGCCGGTGAATTGGGTAAACTGGATGACGGGGTTGGTAACCAGTTTCTCCATGACCTCACCGCTGCAATGAATCAGAAGCAGGTCTTGCGCAGGCATCCCACAATGCAGAAGCAGCCTCACAAAAGCTTCGGCAACAATTGAGGTAGTTGTGGCTTGCTTGAGAACTGGCTTGTTCCCCATGTACAGGGCGCCCATCGTCTGTAGGGTCATTATCTCCAGTGGGAAATTGAAAGGCGTAATCACGGCGACTGGACCATGGGGCCAGCGATAGTCGATAGCCTCGTGCCCCAGACGATCGCCCGGGGTAGTCTGTCCCTTGCCAAGGAACCTGACCTGGTCGCCCGAGAAGTTCTCCAGGAATGTGGCGGCCACAGTGACTTCACCGCGACACTGTTGAGTGTCCTTGGGCATCACTCTCTGAATCAGCCTCGTAAAGTAGCTCTCCCCTTCGCTACTTCTGAGAAAATCGGCCAGCCTTTCGCTAATCTCTCCGTACATGAAGTATCTTTCGACATTCATGATGGGGTTATGCAGACCATATTTGGGGCATCTTGCCAGCGATTGAATGAAAGGTGCCAGTTCCTCCTCGCTCGTGTCTGGTGTCTGTATGAACGGTTGGCCTGACATCGGGTCTACGACCTCTCTGTATTTCTTAGCTTTTACCCATTTCCCGTCGATGAAATTCATCAGACGAGCTGGCCTGCCAGCCGAGATTTCATCAGGTTGCCAGGGGAAGATGTCATCTAGCGCCGCTGTTCTAGCTCTGTTCATGTGTTACCTCACCTCATTGCTGTCTTGATTCTTATTCTTATGACAGGTCTGGCGTCGGGCTGGTCCGCAGGATGTGACAAAGGGAATTCGTCGGCTGATAAGAATACGGGGGTCTGTCGTTATCGGGCAGTTGGCCAGGACAGTCGTAAGTTTCGCTGTCACCTGTCCTCCTGATGGCCGCTTCCACGGACCAGTTGAGTGGGTTCGGTACCCATTAACGTCATCAGAATGCTATCTGTTTCCTCAGTCTTTGTCAAACTCTTGACTCCCCTACACCGATTGATGCATTGGCCACCAGCAGTGATTAGTGAATACGGATCTCGTCGTGGCAGCCCTCGTTGTGCGCTCTGAAAGAGTCTCGGCAGTTTAGATCGGCAGACTCCTGCTTGCTGACGGGGGTTGTGGGGCAACAATCGGTTGGTCGCCGAGAGCACAGAAGAGAGCGGGGTCTCTTGGCGATGATGTCTTGTCCGCAACTGGTGTGGCAACCAGAGCCATCAGTTTGCGGGACATAGTGTGAGGTGTTACGGTAGGAGAGCCATTCGGAACAAGGTGGGACTAGGAGATGATTTCAGAGCGTCTCGTTACCATGTGGTGAAATCAGTCACCGTCTTCTGATCTAGCTCAGGAATCACTCGAGTCAATAACTCAACCGCGGCATTGAAATCGTCTCTGTGGAGAATTCCGCCGTGGCTATGAACGTAGCGGACCGGCAAGCTGAGCACTACTGTTGGCACACCACTGCCGTGCAAGTGAATAGCTGCGCCATCCGTCGCTCCACGAACCCCCCCGTCAGCGCGAATCTGAATCGGTATGCCGTACCTCTTTGCTGTATCCACTAGAAGGGTACGCAACCCCTGATTGGGGATCATGTCCTGGCGGTAAAATGTCACAACAGGACCTCGACCAAGTCGGATTATCTGGTGGGTGTCGTTGCTGGCCGCAGGCATGTCATTGACCCCGGTTGACTCTAGCACAATGGCAACATCAGGATTGACTACCTTTACACTGGTCGTTGCTCCTCTCATGCCAAGCTCCTCCTGGACAGTGGCCACGGCAAAAATCGTGTTCGGATGGCCAACGTTGAGCATTCTCTTCATTGTTGTTATCAACAAGGCACAGCCGGCGCGGTCATCGAAGGCTTTGCTTAAATAGGCCTTTCCACTGGTCAGGACAGCGAACGGGCTGACTGGAAAGATAGGGTCGGCAACATAGACTCCTGCCTTTTCGACCTCCTCGCGTGAAGTGGCACCGATGTCAATATACATGTCCTTCTTCTCGACCAGTTTGCTGCGTTCTTCGTCCGATAGCAGGTGAGGCGGTTTGGCACCAATTATGCCGATAACATAGCCTTTCGCCGTCCCTATTACTACTCTCTGTGCCAACAACACGTGATCCCACCATCCTCCTAAGGCAGAGAACCTGATAAATCCATCTTTGGTAATATGGCTTACGATGAAGCCGATCTCATCCATATGGGCGGCCAACATTATCTTAGGGGCGGGCGCGTCTCCCGGCTTTCTGCATATTATGCTGCCGAGTCTATCGTGGCTAACCTCACCCAATGATTCGAAGTGCCGTTGAATGAGATGCCTGACCTCCGTCTCGTGTCCAGATATACCATTCACTTCAGTGAGCTGTTTTAACAGGCTTTCCACATCGTCCATTAAGTGTTCCTCCTGGTAGATGCAGCTTTGAGTCAGTTCGTTTCTTATTGGCTCAACGACCAACCCTAGAATGCTACGACGCTCAACAGCACTTGTCAAGGGCCGAGAAGTGGTCGTCTCTAGGGATGTACAGGGGCAACGACTGCGTAGGTGGACAATTCCGGGAGAATGTGTTAGGTTTTCGTTTGCACAACTGTGTCAGGGGTTAGTCCGGCACTAGGCCCGCGTTAAGAACATAACAAGGATCTCTCGCTGTATTGATGCAAGAAATACTGCCAGGTCTTTACAGAATCAATGTTCCTCTGCCCGGAAGTCCTCTAAAAGCCACCAACTCTTACGTTGTAAAAGGGATACGGAAATCCCTGGTTATTGATACTGGGTGGAATCGAGAGGATTGCAGGGCGGCACTAGTTTCCGGCTTAAACGAATGTGGCGTGGAATTGAAGGAAACCGACTTCTTCATCACTCATATGCATGCAGACCACTCGGGCTTGGTGTCAATTCTCGCTCACGAAGGGGCGAGAATCTACTTTGGGCAGGCGGACGCAGAGATTATTAGGTCCAGTACGCCTGAGCATTGGGACAGAATGATTGATTTTGCTCATAAGTGCGGCTTTCCTGGTGAGGAACTGGAAAAGGCTGTTGGGGCGCACCCTGGTCGCAGATATAGCCCAAACGTCTCCTTGAACTTCCGTGTGCTAAGGGATGGCGACACGATAAGCGCCGGCAACTATTTATTCGAGTGCATTGAAACCCCGGGGCACACACCGGGTCACATCTGTCTCTACGAGCCCAACAAGAAAATATTCATATGCGGTGACCATATCCTTTTCGATATAACTCCGAATATCACTCTGTCCTTTGAGGATCGAAATCCACTGAAAGAATACCTGATGAGCCTGGACAAAGTCTATGATTTGGAGGCTGAGCTTGTCCTGCCTGGGCATAGAAGCATCTTTAAGGGTCAGAAAGGGAGA
>Ga0172364_10001309_pt1 | contig 19038 bp, 19 predicted proteins | sample LakKivSesite10cm_FD_114545 | JGI IMG/M metagenome (GOLD analysis project Ga0172364, IMG submission 114545) | Sediment microbial communities from Lake Kivu, Rwanda - Sediment site 10cm | ecosystem: Environmental > Aquatic > Freshwater > Lake > Sediment | place: Rwanda: Western Province, Lake... | reverse complement strand
TGAGAATACAACCCCCACTTGTCATCACCGGTGACCAGCTTGATAAAACCGTTGCCATCATAGAAAAGTCCCTGGGCGAATTATGAACTATATATCACCTATCAACACCATTTTTAGATCGTTGGCGTTAGTCCCCGTATGACTAGTTATAATAGCATCGCCCGTTGATAGTAAAACTGTGGAAGCATCATGCTCATGCAAATGCTTGAATACATGAAGGTTGTTTGTTTCAGCTCTGCTTACAGTGGAACTATTTGTTAGCCCTCCAGCAATACCGGTTGGCCCATCTGTTCCATCTGTATAAATAGCAGCTACAGTGACTTTATCATAATGAGTAATTTGCAAAGCAGCACTGAGAGCAAACTCCTGATTTGGTCCGCTTTGCCCATATCCATTGTCAATTCTAGCAGTGATTTCTCCACAGGCAATAATGGCACAAGGTGGTAGTAGGGGTCTATTATTACATACAACTTCCTCTGCAATTCCCGTAAATACTATACCCACTTCTCTGCTTTCTCCCTCTAGTGCTGTGGTTAGTATCAAGGGTTCAAAGCTCTGTTCTCCTGCCTTTTTAGCCGCTGCCTCACACACCACTCGACTCTTGACCAAAATGAAGGAATGAGCCTTGGGTTCAAATTCTCCAAAATTCTTGGGGGTTTCCATTTCCGGCGTGGCATTCTGTAAGTAATATATAGCGGATTCGGGAAACTTATCCCACAAATCATACTTTTCCAAGATATGAATTGCATCTGAGAAAGTTGAAGTATCAGGAACAGTCGGGTCAGTAATGTAGTCCAATGGATCCTCAATAACATCAGAGACTGTCAGGTTAATGATCTCGGCGGGGAACATAGAAAGAGCCAGCCTTCCACCTTTAATAGCAGAAAGATGTTTTCTAACAGCGTTAATTTCTCTTATCGTAGCGCCGCTGGACAGCAGCACCTTATTGATTTGTCTTTTTTCTTCCAGGGTGATATCGGAGGCGAGCAAGGGCATTAAGGCTGAGGATCCTCCAGTAATAGCACAGAAAACGATATCATTATAACGGGTGGACTAAAACTAGATGTTTTCCCCTCTCTTTAGGTGATCTTTTAGTCAGCTACTACCCCTTGGCATGTCCCGACTAATATTACAAAGATTTATTTCCAGAGCGGTTCATTCCAAAGGTTGAGCTTTGTTCCGATGCCTTTTTCAAGGGAGTATTTATAGAGGTCGTAGCCCCAGGCAACGTCATAAACCGCCATGCCGCATGCGACAAAGATAATATTTTCTTCGCCATTTTGACGGCCGGGGTTTTTTCCGTTTACTATATCGCCAAGGCTTACGGAGTCTTCCAGGGGCTGAATTTTGTCCTCGTCGATCAGCGTATAGATCTGGCCGCCGATTACACCGGCATAATATTCGGCTTTGTTGCCGGAAGCGATGGCTTCTTCCACATACGCTTCATGCAGTTGCACATGGTCGTATACGAGGCGGCTGTTGATCCAAAGTGCGTCGTCGCCCCTTGCAGGGCCGGAAAGCAATATGGTGACGCCTTTTTTGAGCCATGTTGAATCGAGTATCAGCGGTTTCAAACGCGAAGCCGCGATGGTAATCACATCGCCTGCGCGCATAGCCTCTTCCAGTGTGGCGGCGGCATAAGCTTCTACGCCAAATTCTTTGGCTGCCAATTCTGCAAAGGCTTTGGATTTTTCTTCGTAAAGATCGTAGCAAAGGACTTTTTTTATGGCTTTCATCTGCGACATGACGCCGTGGAAGCAGGATTGGTTTATCGGCCCGCAGCCTATAACCGAACAGGCTTCGGAATCTTTACGGCTCAGATAGCGCGTTCCAACACCGGGTACGGCACCGGTACGCATAGCGCTGATCAGGTTGGCGGACATAAAGCAAAGCGGTTCGCCCGTATCCTTATCATTCAAAAGAACCGTTAGCACCGAACGGGGCAATCCTTTAGGGGGATTCGCAGCGTTTGAACCATACCATTTTACTCCGCAAACGTCAAACCGTCCACCTAAATAAGCGGGCATTGCTACAAAACGGCGGTCGGGGCCGGCTACCGGCATATTGGGGAAAGGTGTCTCCTTAGGAAACACAATGCCCATGCCGTGGCTGTTGTGTTTGGGGCCGCCCATAAGGTAATCACCTTTGCTCAATATAGAAAATACCTCTTCTATTACGTCAACACAGCGTGACATATCCAAAACGCCAGCTTCGATCAAATCCGGCTCGGATAGATATAAAAAGTCTGTTCTTTTGCCGCTCATTGCGCATTCACGCTCCTTAATAATAATTTTAATAATAAAATGTAGTTAAAAACTGTTTAAAGTAGAGAAACGTATGAATAATTTGCTGTTATGTTTAATACAAAAAGAATATCATACTACATTTCCCCTGTCAATTGGAATGTAGTAAAATATACTTTTAGATACAATTAATACATTTACTTTTACTCTCTATCTGTACTTGAGAGACGTTTTATATCTAATGTAAAGGATGAACGTCTGCAGGAGATTAAAATGAACCAGAAAATTCGCAATAGAGGCCAGATTTTATCGCACGGCGACGTGGAATCCCGCCGGATCGTACTCGATATCACGGAAAAAACATTGCAAAAGCTGGACGCACGGGGAAGAATCAAAAGTATCATGCGGCTCGATGGTGACATGCTGCATATCGGCGTCAAAAGCTGGGACCTTTCAAAAAAACGTAATGTTTATCTACTGGGCGCGGGAAAAGCCTGCAACCATATGGCGATGGCAGTAGACGAGATATTGGGCAACCGCCTGACGCGCGGGATAGCCATTGTAAAGATTGCCGAAGAAACAGACGTATTCAATAAAACAGAAGTATATGTCGGCGGACATCCGCTCCCCAACAAAGAAGGCTACCGCGCCTGCCTGAAAATGCTGGAACTCGTAGACAACGCCGGGACAGACGACCTTTTTATCGTCGTCATCAGCGGCGGAAGCTCGGCTCTTATGAGCTGCCCAATCGAAGGCGTCTCTTTAGAGGATGAGATCGTCGTAACAGACGTCATGCTCAAATCCGGCGCCAATATTTATGAGATCAACGCAATCCGGCGGCATATATCCCAATTCAACGGCGGAATGCTGGCCAAGCGCATCGAAGCACGCGGCGCGGAGCTGATCGGCTTCGGTATCAGCGATGGCTTGGGCTCGCCCGCAACCGGCGATATACGCATCCCCTATGCTGCATATAAAAGCACGCCCATGGGTCCGGATACCACCACCTTGGAAGACGCGCGGCGTGTGATTCGCGATTATAATGTAGCCGACCGCCTGCCCAAAAACGTAGTGGATTATCTTATGAATGTAGGCCCTGAAGGCGAAACGCCCAAAGCTTTCCCCAACAATACCTATTATCTGATCAATACGCTGCCCGATTCCTGTATCTATGCAAAGCGGTTTGCGGAAGAAATGGGCATCCATGCCGTGATACTCACCTCCTATCTCGAGGGAGAAAGCCGTGATGTCGGCACCGTCTTCGCTTCAATCGCGCGTGAAATACAGGCGTACGGCAATCCCGTGTCTGCCCCCTGCATGGTGCTCGCATCGGGAGAAGCGACGACAAAAATACTGGACAATAGCGAAATAACAGGGCACGGCGGCCCTTCCCAGGAAGAAACCTTGAGTTTCGCTTTTACTGCGGACAAAGCCAAAGGCGTATGCCTGCTCTCAATAGACTCCGAAGGAACAGACGGCACGACTCCCGTTGCCGGAGGTATTACGGATTCGCAAAGCCTGAAAGCGGCACGCAGCAAAGGCATAGACGTTTTTGCGGCACTGCGCGGCCATGCATGCTATGAGGCGCTATCAGCCATGGACGATGTAGTTTTTACAGGAAATACCGGTACTAACATTTGCGATTTTAATATCATGTACGTGCCGAAAATCAAGTAATTCAGGAGGGTATATAACATGACAAAAATAAAACATGTGACAGCACGGCAGCTTTTAGACTGCAAATGCCGCCCCTTGGTAGAAGTGGACATTATTACGGACAACGGCGAATTGGGCCGCGGCGCCGCCCCTACCGGCAGTTCCGTCGGCATGTACGAGTCCTATGTTCTGCGTGATAACGATACCGGCGAATACAATGGAATGAGCGTCCACAAAGCTGTGGACAATGTCTTGAAGATCATTGCGCCGGAACTCATTGGCATGGATGTGTGTGACCAGCGTGCAATCGACCAAAAAATGATTGAACTCGATGGCACGCCCAATAAAAGCAATTTAGGCGGCAACGCCATTTACAGCACCTCCATTGCAGCTTTCCGCGCGGCGGCGGAAACCGCGAATAAACCGGCTTATGAATATCTTTGCGGGCGCAGCATCAAGACCATACCCGTGCCTTGTTTTAATGTGGTAAACGGTGGCAGGTACGGCGATATTGTTTTGTCATTCAATGAATTCCTTATCGTTCCCTATAAAGCGGACAGCATCTATGAAGCTGTGGAAATCGCGGTCAAGTGCTTTCAGAAATTAGGCGACATACTGCAAAAATATCTGGGCAAAACACCGGAGGTAGCACGCTCTTACGGCTGGGCTGCACCGTCAAACGATCCCAGCGTAGTTTTAGGCTTGCTACAGGAAGTGGTTGATGCATGCGGCTATCACGAAAAAGTAGCCTTTGCATTGGATTGCGCCTCCAGCGAGATGTACGACGCAAAAAGCAATAAATATTTCTTAAAAGACGGATGTGTTTCGTCGCTGGAACTGATTGATTATGTAAGGGCTTTAAGTGAGCAGTTCCCCCTAGTGTTTATAGAAGATATACTGGATGAGAATGACTGGGAAAACTACCCTAAAGCGGTGGAGATGATCAAGCGCTCCATCATCATAGGCGACGACCTGATCGTATCCAATCCCGAACGACTGCGCAGGGCGTACGAAACCCACGCTGTGGACGGCTTTGTTTTGAAGCCCAATCAAGTAGGTACGCTTACTGAGGCATTGGACGCGCATTACTACAGCAAGAAGCGCGGTATGTTCTCCGTTCCTTCCGGCCGTGCTGGCGGTGTTGTAGGCGATGTGATCATGGATTTAGCAGTAGGATTGGAAGTAGGCTTCATTAAAAACGGTGCGCCGCGTTCCGGTGAGCGTATCGACAAACTTAATTTCCTGATGCGTGCGTGCGATCTGACCCAGGGTTGCCATATGGCCGATATCACAGGTATCGTCCGTTTTTAAGGGATTCGTTTACCGTAACTATTGTAAAGGTAGCCTTACCTGCCCCGAGAACATAAATATTACCCCTCTGGGATAGGTCAAAGTGCAGATGACCGACAGTTAAAATTTCCCCGTGGAGACCAATTAAGCGTTTTGTAGCTATATAAGGGTCGAGAGCATATAGCATGTGCTCAAGGATATTTATAGCTGCTTCCCTTCCTTTTTTATAGCCGTGCGATGCAAATTCTTCTCTGTTTTTGATATACAAGCTATCCCTCTTTTTTCTCCCAAATCTATCGGTGTCTATAGAACAGTGGCAACTAGAATGGCTGCCTAAAGTCTTTTCCAGCATATTTGGCAACAGGTCCAAGCTCCTCTTCAATCTGCAATAATCTATTGTATTTAGAGGTTCTCTCAGCGCGGGCTACACCAGTCTTTATTTACCCCGCGTTTAAGCCGACGGTTAAATCCGCGAGCCACGTATCTTCAGTCTGGCCAGACCTTTCCGAAACCTGAACTCCGTAGCTATTTCTGAAGGCAAATTGCGATGCATCTAATGCCTCGCTCAAACTTCCTATCTGGTTGACTTTAAACAAAAGGGCATTTGCAGCTCCCTTCTCTACTCCCTTTCTTAATCGGTTTATGTTGGTAACGAATAAACCGTCTCCGATTATCTAGATATTTAGAGTCCTGGCCAGTTCGGCAAACCCATCGAAGTCCTCCTCCAGTGAGTCTTTAATTGATTGAAGAGGATAGGATGAAACCAGTTCTTTATAAAAATCCATAAGCTCTTCCCGAGTAATTTCCTTACCCATCAAAACGTATTTTCCTGTTTCCCTTCAGAGAGTAATTACTCCATTTCTCAGCTAAAATGCCTCCCAGTTCATAGTAGACTTCCATACCCACTCTTATTGCCTCTGAGAAGCTCTTAGCACCAACAGGAATGACCTGGTGCGCCTGGAAGTCAAGCTCGCTAGCCGCTAGCTTTCCTCCCTCTATAAGGCCTAAAAGAGGGACAGGCAAAATATGAGCATTGACATCTATATATTTGTAGAGAGGAATTTCGAGACTGGAAGCTGCCGCCTAGGCAATAGCTAAAGACACGCCCAGAATAGCATTAGCCCCGAGTTTTGATTTATTTTCAGTGCCATAAAATTCAATCATCAATTGGTCCAGCCTTCTCTGGCTTCTGATATCTTCACCGATAATCTCGGGAGCAATTATCCGGTTGATATTATCTACCACCTTCCTCACCCCAAAGCCAGCATATCTTTTCTCTCCGTCACGGAGTTCAAAGGCTTCGTTAGTTCCCGTGGAGCGGCCACAGGGAACATCAGCCCGTCCAAGAACGGCATTATTCACCCAGACATCTACCTGTAACGTCGGGTAGCTTCGGCAATCAAGAATTTCCCGCCCCCTCACTGCTGTAATCTCAAGTTTATTCGCCACAGTGTCTCCTCCTAGTTTTAAATTCATAATGAGTTTGATGCATCCTTTGCCAAAAAAGGGAGCGTCCTTTGGGCTTCAGGATAAATTAGAACACGGGGTGTCTTTTTCTTAGAGAGTTGCAAAGCCATATCTAAGCCCTCTTGAACAGAATCTGCAGGTATCATCATCTCTTTTATAATGTTTAATGGCACATTGGGTGAATGAGCAATAATCTTTATACCCTTCTGCATAATTTTGGATAGAATAAACGCATGGTCCATCTGAACTCTATAATTGCTCCTTACTCTCGCCTCTACTTCCTCCGGTGTAGTAGCATCTTGAAACGCTTTTAACATTTCCCTCCCCATCGAACCTAAACCATCTTGGCAACTCGAGTAGAAAACAACGATAGTCTCCGGGGAAGCGATAGCATCTACTGCTATCAATGCTTTTAGCGATTGGTAGAAGTCAACATCCAAAGGTTTACCAGGGGTAGTAATAATAATATCTGGCTGAGTCGGTATTTCTACCCTGGAGAACGAATTAACGAAATCTACTCCCTGGCTATGCGCCTCAAGCATGCCTCCAGCAAAGACTCCTATGATTTTTAAGTCTCTGTTAACGACGACATTGACGATGAAATCAACGCCTGCCATTAAGGCACACTCAACCATATCTTCATGAACCGGATTCCCTTCCAACATCCCGGGCTTGGCCAAGGGATGCTCTATCATCTCCGGTGAGTGGTTAAATCTTATTGTTTCTTCTCCAGAGACGCCAGGCAATATGCTTTTTCGCCCTCCGGTGAAGCCAGCATATTCGTGCGGTTCGATCTGCCCCAATGCTATACATAAATCACTTTCTGAGACTAAGCTATTTATCCAAACAGGAGAACCTCTTTTTGTTTTCCCCAGGAAAGTCAATCTGTCTGAATCTAGAGCATTGTGATTAACAACTGTAAGGCGCTCATCCCAATCGTTACCAATGATTCGTGCTATTTCCTCTCGTGTACTTGGTCTGTGTAGTCCACCGGCAATAATTATTGTAATCTGGCTTTCGCTTATTCCAGCTTGACGAAGCTCATCCACAAGAGGAGGTAACAAGATTTTCGCTGGAACAGCCCGAGTGTAATCACTGACCAGAATAACCACCCTTTTTCTTCCCCGGGCTATGTCCTTTAATCTGGCAACCCCATACGGATTTTTTAAAGCTCGTAAATATTCTACAGGCCACCGTATCTCTCTTCTTAGCGCATTACACTGAATACAACCAATATAATTTTCCTCAGGGACTCTTATGGAAACATCGCTCCAGGCGTCTTTATAATAAACGTAACTCATTCAATGCCCCGAATAATTATTATAAGCCTTATTTTACCGTTTGCGTTCATAGCTATAAGGTTATGCGAAGAAAGATGTGCACAGCAGTAGCGCGCTAATCACAGATACGAAATAAGTATAACATATAGTACTACCCTATGTCCTTTCTACACAAGTAAGTCAGTTGCTTTCAGATAGGGCTAATCGCTATACTATGGTAAACATTAATGAGTTATATCATCACCATCGAGAGTTTTGACAGTGTCATTTCTTCCTGGGATAAGTTGCGTCACTGCTTAAAGTGGAGCTCTGTTTTCGTTTTACCTGCCTGGCTGAAGGTCTGGTGGGAAGCATTTGGTGGGGAGGCTGAATTATATTTACGAACACTTCAGCAGGAAAAACATGCTATCGGCTTTGTCCCACTTAAAGTGACTAAGGAAACGGCTTCTTTCATCGGCAGCGCTGACGTCTGCGACTATTTAGATTTTGCTATTGCCCCGGGAAGAGAACAGGACTTCTTCAAGGCACTGCTTGAAGACTTGAGAGGGAAAGGGATAAAGAAGCTGGACCTGAGACCTTTGCGATACGATTCTACAGTGCTCACTCATCTGGTAAGTATTGCCCAGAACCAAGGATATGAAGTCCTCTGCCATCCTGAGGATGTTTCTCTGGAGCTAGATTTGCCTCCTACCTGGAATGAATACCTGGCAATATTGAAGGCAAAGCAACGCCACGAAGTCAGGCGCAAGTTAAGGCGGTTATGGGAGACTGGCAGTGCGGAACATCGCTGTGTTGAAATCAGTCGGGAAGTTGAAGATTATCTGGATATTTTTTTGCACCTCTTTTCACTGAGCCGGGATGAAAAAGCCAGCTTCATGAATCCTAAGATGGAATCGTTCTTCAGGTCACTGGCTAAGGCTATGGCTGATATTGGGCTATTGAGGATGGGTATCCTGCAGCTGGACAAGGTACCGGCGGCGATGACTATAGGTTTTGACTACAATGGCTCGCACTACCTCTATAATAGTGCCTATGACCCCCAATTCAACTATTTAAGCGTGGGAGTACTTTGTAAAGTCCTTTGCCTCAAGGAGAGCATCGAGAGAGGTAGAAAGAGATGGAACTTTTTAAAAGGTGGAGAACCATACAAATATCAACTGGGTGGTCAGGAAGTGCCCCTGTACGATTGCCAAATAACTATCGCTTAACAACAACGAGGAGGTGTACATCCTGATGCCATGCAGTCAACTGAGAATAGCTATGCTCAGTGCTCATAGTTGTCCTGTGGGCAAACTGGGTACAAAAGACACCGGGGGTATGAGCGTCTATATTCGAGAGCTTGCCTGCGAATTGGGCAAGCAAGGACATTTAGTAGATGTCTATACTCGTGCTCATGACCCTAAAGACCGCCAAATTTATGAACTCGAGCAGAATGCCCGGCTCATTCATCTCATGGCCGGAGAAGACGAGGAGATACATAAGCTAGCCGTGTATTCCCATCTTCCTGAATTTGTTGACAACCTAGAGAATTTCAGGAAGCAAAACAACCTCCAGTACGATTTAATCTTTAGCCACTACTGGCTTTCCGCACTGGCAGGAACATATTTACAGCAATGGTGGCACGCCCCTCATATCACTATGTTCCATACATTAGGTGCAGTTAAGAATGCCATTAGGGAAGGAGATTGTTTGGTACCGGGCGAAAGTGAACCCGAACTTCGTATTGAGGCAGAAAGGGACTTAGTTCAAAAGTGTCATCACATTGTCGCTCCCACGGAGAGGGAGAAGACAGAGCTTATGCGTCACTATGACGCATCGTCGGAGAAAATAAGCGTGGTGCCCTGTGGTGTAAACTTGGAGGTGTTCAAGGCTTTAGGCAAGGCGCAAGCTAGGCAGTATCTGGGCTTTGACTGTCCACCCAGTATGAGATATGGGGGAAATCTAGGGAATAATGATAAGATTATTCTGTTTGTGGGTAGAATTGACCCCTTAAAGGGCTTAGATAAGCTGATAAAGGCTTTATCCTATCTACGGCATATTCAAGGACTAAGACTGGTGGTAATCGGTGGTGGTGAACACAGCCAGCATGAAATAGAACGGCTACGCCAGCTAGCCTGTGCCCTTAAAATACAGGAAGCAGTTACTTTTCTGGGTTTAGTAAAGTATGAACAGTTACCTTATTTCTACAGCGCAGCTGACGTCTGTGTAATTCCTTCTTATTACGAAAGTTTTGGGTTAGTGGCTTTGGAATCCCTGGCCTGCAGCACACCAGTAGTGGCTACTGACGTAGGCAACCTTAAAAGCATTATTCGACAGGGAGAGACAGGATATGTGATAAAAGATAATACTCCTCATCGTCTTGCAGATAAAATATCCCTGATTCTCTCTCGGCCACACACAGATATAAAATCCGCCCGGTTAATCCGGGCATCAGTAAGCAAATTCAGCTGGTCAGACATTGCTGAAGCGATTGTCAGGGATTGCCAAGTGGTATTAGCCAGCTACTGTTCCTCTGTGTCTTAGTCTATTGTCTTTTCATACCAGAAAGTCCTGATCTTAACCTCAAAACCAAGGGATTTGTAAAGAGCGCAAGCTGCTTTGTTCTTGCTGTCCACAGTCAACTCCGCAACCTGTAAATCTTTACTTTTGAGACGGGCTAACCCGGCCAGCACCAATCTTTGGCCTATTCCTTTACCTCTGTAATCTGGGACCACTCCGAGCATAAGGATTCGCCCCATTCTTACACTAGGAACTCCCTCTTCACAGCTTATCCCTGTCCAGCAGTAGCCGATGGCTTTGTCTCCTTCGTAGATTAGGATTATGTCATCCAGAGAGCAGTTACTTAAACTGGTCCGAAAGGCTATTTCTTCTACAGTATTGGGATTGTACCCCCAGATGCCAGCAAAGGCACGGTTCTGAAGCTGAGTCAACTTGTTTTCTTCACCGAGCTGTAGATAGCGACAGTCAGTAGCCGCCGGGTCAATATCTAACCCCCCAACATCAGCAATATCTAGCCTCAATTCAAGAAATCGTCGGACAATGCTGAAGCCCAGCCTGGACAGCACTCTGCCGGCAACCACATTATCCTCCGCTACATTTACATGGGCTATTTTAGCTCCTAATTCTCTGGCACGGTTTGTAGCGTACCCGAGGAGTTTTGTAGCCAACTCCCTTCTACGATGCTCAGGATGCACCCAGCAGTCAAGAACAACCCGCCCAATGGTCAGCTCCGGCGTAACATTCATATAGCCGACGATATCCTCATCCGTCTCCACGATAAACAAGTCTTGCTCAGGGGAGTAGTTTGACCGCTCTAATTGTTCAGCAACAAACTGCGGTGAAACACAACGTCCGCTCGGTTCCAGTTTTTCTGCCCCAGCATACAACAGGACGTATTTATTGAAATCTGCAGATTGATAATTTCTAATATTATAGTGGGAATTGCTCATTGCCTTATGCCAGAAGTTCATGGCTACAAGGTCACAACCAATCACGAGAACAAATCGTTCGTGGTGAGTCTATCGAACCATGAACGCCCTTCGACAAGTCCAAGGTGAACGGAGGAAAACTCGTTTTCACAACAATATCAGCATTCTCAATCCTGATTGTATCAGCCTGAAGAATCTTATACAATTACTGTCGTCTAGCACGATTCCAGGAAGTTTATGCATAATGACTGAGACGGCTCATGTGATGGTGGTTACACCGCATCCTGACGATGCCGAATTTGGTGTTGCCGGGACTGTAGCTCGTTGGACAAGTGAAGGAAAGGATGTTATCTACGTGGTATGCACCAACGGCGATAAGGGCACCAGTGACCCCAATATGAAGCCAGATGAACTTGCCAGACTCAGAGAGCAGGAACAACTAGCAGCAGCCAAACTATTAGGCGTGAGGAAGGTCATCTTCCTGCGCCATCCAGACCAGGCCCTGGAAGATACACCTGAATTCAGAAAAGAGCTTGTGCGCCTGATAAGGATGTATAAACCAGAGACAGTGGTCACTGTTGACCCTTACCGACGCTACATCTGGTGGCACCGCGACCATCGAATCACTGGGCGGGTTACACTTGATGCCATTTTCCCGTACGCCAGAGATTTTCTTTCATATCCCGATTTACTGGAGGAAGGGCTTCAGCCTCACAAAGTCAAAGAAGTATTGCTCTGGGGCGCTGAACAACCTAATTACCGCACTAATATTACCGATACCTTTGTCACCAAAGTTGCTGCCCTGCGTTGCCACAGCAGCCAAATAAATGACAACCCCTCCACAGGATTGGAAGAACGGCTGAGGGAGCGTCATACAATACTCGCTCAGGGGGAAGATTACGAGCTGGCTGAAGCTTTCTACCGGGTAGAAATACAGTGGTGATAAATATTCCAGCCTTGTGCTTTACCAAGTAATCGAATCTTTGCTTCGAGGCGCTTGCCTGAAGTGTTAAGACATCACCGCTAAAACTCTGTGCAATTGGATAAGAGCCCAAGCATTCTGCTCCAGATCAAAGTTATCTACGGCACTTCGTCTCTGGCCGGAGACACCATCCACGGCACCTCTAGCTACTATTTCATTGATTATTTCTTTCTCCCACTCCACCGAGGGCAAAAGATTGCATTTGACCAGCCTGGACAGAGCGGCAATCAGTCCATATCCTCCCCAGTTGGATACGCTGGCAATGACTAACTTATTGACCGGGGTGAGGGCAGGGTTTTTGGGCAGGGTTTTCACTGACGGTATGTAGTGAGCCAAATTGCCCATGCCAATTTCATTGCCCCCGTCCCCTATACCCAGACTATTTTTCTGGCCTAAGAAAAGATAATCAATCTTGGCCGTGTACTCAGTTATGTCCTCGCCCGCCATGTTCAGATATTTTTGGTTACTATTAAGCCCGCATCTCTCCACGGAAACAAGGAGAGAGGGTTGAATTTCGGCTAAGAGACGTTTGGCAAACTGCCGGCTAGAATCGTGGTCGGTTATGGGGAAATCAATTACCTTATCCCTTCCCACGAGGTCATTAGAGAGAAGGGGCATGGTATATTTATCCGTAACATAGGTGACATCGAAGCCAAGTGAATGCAATGCCCGGCCGATGGCTAGAGCACCCGGGGGACCGTCAGTCTCCGGAGCTTGAGCACAGGGAATGTAGAAACCAGTGGCGATTATGGTTGATCTCTGACTCTGTTTCCTCTTCGCAAGAATAAAAGCAGCTGCCTCGTGACAAAAATCAACAGGAAGATAATTCCTGAGCGTTGATACACCTCTGCGGTCGTGGCTCAAGATTATCTCTTCAACTGACATAACTACTTACGCTGAACAAATCCAAATGTTAAAGCCCAAATGATAAATGAAGTCCCAAACCTCAAATATTAAAACCTTTAGTCTTTGCCATTTGACCTTTGGCATTCGTCATTGCGCTGCATGTGTTGCTTCAGAGCATCAATGGTTCGATCATATTCTCTCAGCAACTGATAGGCTTCCTCTTCCGTAACCTGTAAGAACCTTACTCTATCTCCCGGCTCAGCCTGAGCTAATTTTGACAAGTCAACTGTGCTCACGGTAGCTATCTTGACATACCCGCCGGTGGTTTGCCGGTCGGCCAGAAGAATAATAGGTAAACCGTCTCCGGGCACCTGGACTGCTCCCAGCAAGACACCATCGGAGATGATGTCCGCTCCAGCTTTATGCTCTATAGGTGGTCCTTCCAGACGACAGCCCATGCGGTCAGCCTGAATTGAAATCACATACTCTGAGTGCAGAAAGGTTTGGATGCCCCTCTCAGTAAAGTAGTCATCCTGTGGACCGAGGATTACTCTCAGTTCATTCTCAGCCTTATATTCGGGAATGTATTGCGGTAGTAGCTTCTTCGCCGAGATTTCTACTCGGGTTTCCCCAGCGCGCAAGCGGTCTCCTGAGCGTAATGGCCTCCCTTCCAAACCACCCAGGCGTGACTTAACATAGGTTGATCGGCTCCCCATAACTTCAGGAACATCTATTCCGCCAGCTACAGCCAGATAGCTTCGACATCCTCCCTTGGGGTGACCAAATGAGATAGTATCGCCGGAACAAACCTTTACTGCCTCCCACATAGGGATTGGGTTATTATTAACTGCCGGGCTGAGGTCGGCTCCAGTAATAGATACTACTGTATCGCCAAGAATCCGCAAGCGAGGCCCCAGTACTGTTATCTCCAGGCACGCGTCTCCTTCACCATTACCCACCAGCAGATTAGCTACCATCAGTGCGTAGCTATCCATTGCTCCCGAGACAGGCACACCATACTGCTGATAACCATGTCGTCCCTTGTCCTGAACAGTAGTCAACAAGCCGGGTTGAACAACCTCAAATACTTCCACTATCGCCCCCCTATATAAACGAAGTCTCTTTCACTCGGTAAGTCCCTCTTGCCACTTCTTCCCTAATCCGGTTGAACTCCTGAGCAGTTATCTGGACAAATTTCACATAATTACCCATCTGCAACAAGGCTGGTGGTTCCTTTTCGGGATTGAACAACTCTATGGGAGTTCTGCCGATAAGCCGCCAGCCTCCCGGACTTTCCACCGGGTATATTCCGGTCTGGTTACCAGCTATTCCCACCGACCCAGCCGGTATCTTCGTTCGCGGCGTTGGTAATCTCGGGGTGGCTATACGTAGGGACACCCCTCCCAGATAGGCAAAGCCAGGGATAAACCCCAGCATATAAATCAGGTAGGCTTTGTCGGCATGGAGACGGATTACCTCCTCAGGAGACAGCCTATTATGTTCAGCCACGAACTCTAAGTCGCGACCATATTCACCCCCGTAGGCGGTGGGAATCTCCGTAACTTTGGGCTCGGGAAATTCACCAGCCTCGATCTTCTCGGCCAGAATCTCCAGCCTGGCTCTCAGTTTTTCAGGGCTTATGCGCCGCGGATCATAGTAAACAAGCAACGACCGATAGGTAGGCACCATTTCAACCAGCTCTGCTAGTTTGGCCTCTTGTATGGTCAGCATCAGCCGCCTGACCCGGCGGTTCAGCTCCGGATCAATGGTGTCTCCAAACTCGATGAAGAGTGCCCTATCTCCGCCTGGTAAAAATCGTGGTTTCTCATAAATCATGGACTGGCTTCAATATTCTACTTACAAAAGGTACCCACGGGCACTATGGTCACGCCGGCTGTTTCCAGTCTCCGCCGCAATGTCTGCGCCAGGTTTATCGCTCCCGGTGTATCACCGTGCAGACAAATAGTGTCCCCGGTCATCTCGATTTCCTCGCCATTTATGGCCGTTACCTTCCCTTCAGTGACAATCCTTAGAACCCTGGCTGCAACCTCTTCAACATCGTCAATAACCGCCCTGGGATGCTTGCGGGGAACGAGAGTACCATCCGGGTTCACCGAGCGGTCGGCAAAGACTTCGCAGGCCACCCTTAACCCAAGTTCACGACCTACCTTTATCCAAGCGGAGCCCGTCAACCCCACCAGAATCAAGTTGGGGTCTACTTCCATAACTGCCTCAGCAACCGCTCTAGCCAGTTCCTCATTTCTGGCCCCCATATTATACAAAGCTCCATGGGGTTTAACATGCTGAAGTCTTTTTGTCTCGGTGAATGCCTGGAGGGCACCTATCTGATACACAACGTAATCTCTGGCTTCGTGATGGCTTACCATCATCTCTCTCCGTCCAAAGCCCAGAAGGTCAGGGAGGCCAGGATGAGCTCCAATGCCCACACCAGCTGCCTCGGCCAAACGCACCGTTCGTCTCATGTACATGGGATCGCCGGCATGAAATCCGCAGGCGATGTTGGCCGATGATATGTGCGGCATTATCTCTTCATCAAATCCCAGCTTATAGGCCCCAAAGCCTTCTCCTAAATCACAGTTCACATCCACTTTTCTGTCCATCAGGCTCCTCCCTTAAAGACACGCAGCTAAACTCGGCATTTTTGTTCTACCCAGGGCGGCCTATTATAAAGCAGCCAGCTCTTCGTCTAGAATATCGGTAATGAACATGTGCCCGGGTGAATGAGTTATCATTAGTGGTGGCTTGGATGTCAACGCCACGGCTTGGGGAGTAACACCGCACGCCCAGAACACAGGAACTTCATCTTCCTTGATTTCTACATAGTCTCCATAATCCGGATGTTTCATATCCTTAATACCTATCCGCTCCGGATCACCTATGTGCAGGGGGGCGCCGTGTGCCATAGGGAACCGGGACGTTATCTGAACCGACCTCACCACTTTTGATTCATGAATAGGTCTCATGCTCACAACGATGGGGCCAACGAAGATTCCTGCTGGCTTGGTTTCGATGTTGGTCACATACATGGCCACATTCTTACCTTCCTCGATGTGACGCAGTGGTATCGCCGCTTTTATCAAGGCTGACTCAAAGGTAAAACTGCAGCCAAGTAGAAAACACACCAAATCATCATTCCAGTAGCCAGCAACATCCCTCTCCTCAGCTACCAGTTTGCCATTCCTATAAACCCTGTATAAGGATACATCCACCCTGAGGTCTGCCCCATAGGCTACTAAAGCTGGCTCATATCTCCCCGGCTCTGTAACTTCAATAACAGGGCACGGCTTAGGGTTACGCTGACAGAAGAGAAGGAAATCAAAAGCTATGTCTTTAGGTAATACCACCAGATTTGCCTGAGCATAGCCCGGGGCTAAACCGGCCGTGGGTTGAACTAGCTCACCCCGCCGAATAAGCGCCCTTACTTCTTTAGGATTTTCATACATAAGACCCAACCAGTGTATAGTCTGTTCCTTGCCTTCTTACTACTTTACTGCAGCACCAGTCTAATATTATAGGTTACCCCTGTCAACAACCGGGCGGTGAGAGAGTGCGTTCCTGAAGACAAACATCTAACACCCGGCGGGTAGTGTCCCAATAGCACCATCAATCATTGCGTCGCCGATAGCCTTGACTAGAGCATTGACCGTCTTATCGATATCTTCTTTAGTGTGAGCTATTGACAGTATGAACAGTCTCCCCTGGTGCGTGTGGACGTTATGATGAAGAAGGTACACACCCAGTTTGTGCTTTTCCTCGCTTCCGGCCAGCATCTTCTTGATGTCCTTGGTAGGCGGATTGCCGGCATCATCCGCTTCGAAATCAACGGGACCGAAGTAAATATGGATAATAGACCGGCCGTATAGACGCCAGTTATACCCGCACTCTTGCAGCGCTTTATTGCCGGTCTGCCGCATATAAGCCCCCATTTCGTTAACCTGCTTCTGCACCGAACCGTCCTTGAGGAGCTTGCAGGCAGCAATACCAGCGGCACACACTATAGGCATTGCGTTCCAGGTTCCGGAGTGAGGAATCCACGGTTTATCCGCCTTGGGCGTCAGCATCCCCATGATATCGGCTTGACCGGTTAAGACGCCGGCCGGCATTCCGCCCGCCACAATCTTACCGAAGCTGGTCAAATCGGGCTTTAACCCCATGAGGCCACCCCAACCAGCGGGTCCATCACGGAAGCCGGTAACCACCTCGTCCAGAAGCCAAATAGTGCCATACTTTTTTGCCATGGAACCCACGTCACGAATGAAATCAGGTTCCCAGGGGACTTGGCCAGCCATGCGGGCACCCCCGCCCTCGGTGAGGACTATGGCATACTGCTCCGTGGCCAACTCCTCTTCCAGCACTTCAAAGTCATGCATCGGTATTACCTTTACCTCTGTGTTAACTACGCCCGGTGTACCAGGGGCTATCAATTCGTCAGCCCAGCCATGGAAGTTCTCCTCAAACCTAAGGACTTTTGTTCTACCGGTAAAAGCCCGGGCAATTCTTATCCCCATCATATTGGCTTCTTGCCCACAGGCAAAAAACTCAACTCTCTCCGCAGTTGGCACCATGCTTTTAATAAGCTCCGCCCACTCAATTTCCAGTTCATGAGAGGCACTATAGAGGGTTCCCTTGAGTACTTGATCCTGTATCGCCTTTATTACAGCTGGGTGGCCATGCCCCAGTATCAGGGCACCATGGCCGTTTCTATATTCGATGTATTCGCGTCCATCTACGTCCCAAATCCTGCAACCTAGAGCATGAGTCATATAAGGACCAAAGGGATTCCACATACGACTGCGGTGGGTAGCCCCATTGGCGGCAAAGTGATTTAGTGCCTTTTCGTGTAACTGTTTTGATTGCGGATGCGATTTAACGAATTCGTCGATGATACTCATTTCCCCCCTTTGTGTTCTCAGTATAATTAGTCATAGAGGTCCTGTCAAAAGATGCGGGCGGCGCAGAGCAATCGGGTACTACTAACAGGCACTAACTAAGTTGAAAGCCAGAGCACATCGCCGCACAGGTGAGAATCATAGGGACGAGAGGCAAAGACAGCAAACTCATCTTTTTCCTTTTCTAACACGGTATAATCACCATGTCCAGGATATATCTGAGTGTCGTCCGGCAATACAAAGATTTTACTGGTTATAGATTTAATTATCTGTTTAAAATCTGCTGGAGAACCCGTCTTCCCCGGTCCTCCAGGGAAAATGGTATCTCCCGATATCAAGCAGCGACCGATTCTGAAGCACAAACTACCCGGAGTGTGTCCCGGAGTATGCAGCACCGTAAGTTTAAGGTTTCCCACCAAAACCGTATCACCGTCACTTAATAACATCTCTGGTGACGGCACCAGGTTCCCTGTATCTGCAGCATGGGCAGCCAGGGGAACCTTCAGTTCATTCCGCAATTGGGTAAGAGCACCTATATGATCCATGTGGTTATGAGTCAACAGTATGTATTTGGGCGTGGTATTTTTCAATCTGTCCATGATTATATGCGCCTCCGCAGGAGCATCTATTAGCACACTACTTTGCGTTTTTCGACAGGTTACAATGTAGGCATTAGTGCCGAAGGAACCCATCTCAAGCCTCTCAATCTGGACAGCCCCGATTTCATCAGGGTTTTTACCTTCGATTGTCCTATTCTCCTTTCCCCGGTTTAAACATACTGTCAATTATACCATGAGGAGAGAAGAATTAAACGTCAGGAGGCAGCAGAGTTTCATTGACTGAGAGCAGAAGGTAAAGTAAAATTCTTGACAATGTACACCAAGACTGTGCTCGATAATGGCTTGAGAGTTATCACCAGTACTATGCCTCATAGCC
>Ga0172364_10001307_pt1 | contig 19043 bp, 18 predicted proteins | sample LakKivSesite10cm_FD_114545 | JGI IMG/M metagenome (GOLD analysis project Ga0172364, IMG submission 114545) | Sediment microbial communities from Lake Kivu, Rwanda - Sediment site 10cm | ecosystem: Environmental > Aquatic > Freshwater > Lake > Sediment | place: Rwanda: Western Province, Lake... | reverse complement strand
AATAATAGGTTTAGAAATATTTTGAAATTTGCTTACATTATTTAATTGTGAAGGAACAACACCAGTGACTCGATATGGTTTAGGATAACAATCTAATGTATTAAGATAATTTGAAGAAGAAGGATAAAACATTCTAGGGCAAGGAGATTTTGAAACATTAATATTCATTATATATATATTAATATTTATAAAAAAAATAAATTAAAAAATAAATTATTATATTATATAATTTAATTTTTTTAATGAAAATCAACCAAAGGTTGATTGATTAATTTGATTTGTTTATACGCCTACGGCGTATATGTTGTTTTACATTAAGAAAATAAAAAAAAAAATATAAAATTGAATTTTTATTTTTATTAATTTAATTATTTAAAAAATACTATTTTATTAAGTTTAATTAAAACTCAACAAAATTTACAATAAGATGTCATCCACAGCAGTTGTCGTTCAAGATTTCGATTTATCCAAAATTAAATATTCTCGTCCTAAATCATACAATGGTTCTCATTGTATTAATATTTTATATGATGGCAATTCATATTTAAATCTTCAAACACCTCTTTCATTTTCATTTGGTATGACCAAGAATGAGAAAGACAATAAATATTCAGCAACAATTCTTTTTGATACTCCTGAGGATGATAAATCAGAAGTAAAGTATTTTGAAAAAATGATGAGAGAATTAGAAGAAAAGATTGTTGCTGATATTGTTCGTGACGAAAAGAAAGAATGGAAGAAAATTTTAAATACTGATGCTAAATATGAAAATCTTAAACCTGAGGTAAAGACACTGATGATTGAAAATAAACTTGGCAATCATTTAGTAAAAGAACCAAAGATTAAAGATAAAGGTTATTCCAATCAAATGAATGTAAAAATTCGTGATTATCAAGGAACAATTAAAATTGATACATATGTAATGAATGATAAAAAGAGTGTTTATATGGATACTGAGAAAAAAGATACACCGAAACTTTATGACCCATTTGAAGTTTTATGGAGAACATTTGATGAGAAGAAACCATTACTCGCTCTAATTGGCATTCTTAATTTTACAATTTGGGTAGTGAATGGTAATATTTATATTTCACCTACAATGTCACAAGTAATTGTTCGTGAATCAGTAAAAAAATCTGTTAAAGTTCAAATTAATGAAAAAGGTATTGATGGATTTGTTGTAGCAGATAAAGAAGCAGAAGCAAGTGGGTCAGGTTATAATTATGAAGAAGAAGTAGAAGTAGAAGAAGAAGTGGAAGAAGAAGAAGAACCTGAACCTGTTAAAGTTCGTCGTTAAATAGTTGTGCTAATAAGTATAATTTGTAAATAGTTAATTAAAAAAATTAATTTTACTTTGAATAATTACTTTGAAAATTAATAAATTGAATTAATTTTTATTTTAAGAATAAATAAAAATTAATTAATAATATATAATAATGGAACAATTAAATAATGAAAACTTATTTTGTAATTATTGTAATAATATGATGTTTCCAAAATATAATGAAGAAAATAGTCAATATGTATTATCTTGTATTTCTTGTCAATATAAACAAGAAATTGTTGATTCAATGAGATTATATGAAAGTAAATTAGCAAATAAAAAAGAAACCACATTTGAATTTGATTTTGATGAAAATGATATTGTATATGATTATTCTTTATCAAGAATTTTTATTGAAGGAAATGAATATGTCACATTAAATGATAGAAATATGAAAAAAATTTATATTAATATTGTAGATAAAAGTATTCATTTAAAACAAGTTGATATAAAATCTAAAGATATATCCATAGAACATAAAAAATTAACCACTGATAATGTTGAAAGAATTAAACAAGAATTATCACAAGAACCTTTAAGTAAAAAAGGCGAAACTAGTGAAGAACAACCTAAAAAGAAATTAACTCGTAAGAAAAAAGAAAAAACAGAAACAGCTACTACATCTAATGTAGTTGAAGAACGAGTAAGTTTAAATCAAAGTAATAAATTTGATTATAAAACGGCAACAAATGATGTAATATTTTATTATAGTAAATCTGCAAATAAACCAGCAGGTAAAGGGTCTAATGAAAAATTAATTAATCCAAATGATAATAAAAAATATGAAGAATTAAATAAAATTCAAGATTGGAGAAAAATATTAAGTAATTTTTATTACGCTCCTTTTAAATATATTGGACTAACATATAATACAGCAGAACACGCATTTCAAGGTGCTAAAATTTCATTAGTTAATCCTGAAAAAGGATATTGGTTTAGTGTAGATAGTGGTAATCAAATTGGACAATCAACAGATGGTGAAACTGCTAGAAAAAATCGTAAATTAATTGAATTAACATCTCTACAATTAAAACAATGGAATGAAATTAAAAGTAAAACAATGGAAGATATTTTATATGCTAAATTTTCACAAAATGAATTACCTAAACAAGTATTATTAGCAACAAAAGATGCGATTTTAAGTCACGGAACAGGTCGTGGTGCTGATATTACTAGACAATTTGAATTAGAAAATGTTAGAGAACGATTAAGGTCTTTATTAATATAATATAATTTATAGTATTTTATTTAACAGCTATTTAACAAATAATATTAAAAATGCTAAAGGCATTTTTAATATTATTTATTGTATTTTATATAATTAATTCATTAACACCATAGGTTGTTAATGAATTCATATATGTAAATAAATAAAAACGCCAAAGGCGTCTTTATTTATTGTATTTTATATAATCGCTTGTCCATTTTGTAATATCTTCACTATCACTAGTTATTAAAAATCCTTTAAATACAGCATCTACTAATGCTTCTGATATTATTTCATATGGATGTTCATATTGTGCGAATTTATTTTTAAATGGTATAAAATTAGTTCGTGTCCAATATTTACTTTGTATATTATAAACAAATCCAATTCTCTCTAATTTTCTTTTTTCATTTCCTTTAAATTCTTTTACATTTAAAATATAAAAATATAAATTATCTTTATATTTATAAAACCAAACTCCGTGTTCATATGTATCAGGATTTTGTATCCAATTTTTTACTACTTCATTCTTATAAATAAATGGAGGAAATTTAGTATCATAATATATATATCCTAATTTATCACTTAATAATGTAAATATATTCATTTTATTTGCTTTACCTTCCATTCTTTGTGTTATATGTATTCTCTCGTGAAATAATATTTGTGCCATACGATGATAATTATTTAAACGATAATTTTTAAAAATCATTGAATATGGTATAAATATATAATTTTCTAATGTGAATGGTAATCCAAATTCTAATTGATCTGATGTTAATACAATTTTAATTCTTGTTTGTATTCTACTTCTCCAAAATGTTAATAGAGTATTATTTTCAACTTTGTCATAAATATATTCTTGACATCTTAATATAAATTGTTTTAAATCTTCATTCCAATCAAATATATGATTTTGAATAATTTGATAAAAAATATCTATTGTATAAAAATCTCTTAAATTTGGATCATTTAAATGTAAATATCTTTCATAACTTGTTAATTTATCATAAAAATTCATACATTCTAATGGAAATCCATATCTACTATCATAAAATTCATATTCCATATTAAAACAGATAATATATAATATATTATATTAATTTAATATGAAACATTTATTTCCTACATTTCCAATATATTGTGTTGAACAATATACTCGTAATAAAGAAATTTTAAATGTTAAAGGTCAAAAATCTATTATTGAAACTACTAATCAACAATGTTCCAATTTTCGCTATTCGATTTATTTAGAAAATTGTTTATTTAAAACACCTAAAGGTGATAATGTTCCAAGTTTTGAATTAAATTATATTATTGGTAAAATAATTTCAATACAAGGTTTTTTTATTGAAAATGAATATAAAAATTGTTTTCAAAAATATGGTGTTATCACTGATATATCATTTAATGGATTTGGTTATTGTATTTTAGATATTATCACTAATAAATTACTTTGTAATAATACTGAACCAATTTATGAATATCTAACTTATTATCCAAATTCAAGTATTGGATTTATGAATTATTTTAATGAAATTACATATGAAAATAAATTAGACACGATTGATAAATCAAATTATTATATTGATATTTCAAATCATTTAATTTTATATAACAATCAATATTTCAATAATAGTTTATTTATTATTTCTCCATATATATTATTAAATGAAAACAATTTAAATATAAAAAATATTGACAATTTCAACTATCAAATAGATTGTGATATAAATAATGAATTAGAACATATTTTACATTTCTATATTGAAAATATTAAAAGTAAAAATGATTTAACAATCACTTTTAAAATGAAAACATTAAATATTTATAAAAAAGATTTACAAAAAGTTGGAACAATTATTGAATTAATTAGTCATAAAACTAATAATACATTTTCTATTATAATACAAAGTGAATTACCTCTTATAGATGATATTGAATTATACACTGAATTTACAAATTAATTACCAACCTTTTGGACGCTTTGATTTTAATTGAATTCTTTCTACTTCACTTGTATATTGTATATAAGGAATTGTAGCACTTAAAAAAGATAAAACGGCAATAAAAACCATTAGAAAATAAAAAATAGTAATCATTATATATATATATTGAAATAATACTTTTTTACATTACCTATATAATCAACATATTTAGCCAAATAGAAACCAATCATTGTATAAAATGTGTCACCTAATGAATTTGTAATAGAATCAGGATATGGTTTGCCACCAGGCCATATTTTAAAATAATGATTAATAAAATACATACCATATTCTGTGTTTTCAAATAATTCGAATATAGTATGTAAAATTAATGTGGTTATAGCAGTAAACCCCCAAAAATACATTATAATTCCAGTAGCAAAATGTAATAAACTATATTGATCTGTAAAATATAAACCCATATAATTATATATAAAATTAATTATCCTCTTCAACTTTATCAACAATATCTTTATTCATTTGTTTCTTTACTCTTTTCTTTTTATTTGTTTTAGATTGTGTAACATTATATGTTTTTAAATCAACATTTACTTGTTCTTGTTTTTGACTACATTCTGCTTCTTGTTTCTTTTTTTCCAATTTTTGTCTTAATCGGTCTCTTGTATTTGCTTTATTTTGATTTCTTTTATATTCACTCACACCAGGTCCTTTCATTCCATTAATCATTTGGTCGACCATTTCTTTCATCGCAGGATTTTGTTTCATTAGATTATTAAGACATTCTTGTGCTTGTTCTTTCATTTGATTTTGATTAATTTGTCCACTATCTATTTTTTTTTGTAATTTTGTGCTAACTTTGTTCATTAAATTCATTACCATTTTTTGTCCATCTTCTTGCATAATTTTTTGTATCAATTCACTCGGTTCATTAATATTTTCTAATTCAGGTGGAATTTCTATTTCATTTGATAACTCTTTTGCTAAATCAACTATAAACTCAGGAAATTCTATATTTTCTAAATTTGGTTTATTTTCAGTATCAGTATTATTTTCTTCTGTTGATTTTTTTATTTTTTCTATATTTTCTTGTAAATTTGTAAAAAAATCAGGTGATAAATATTTTTTAATATCTTCTAAATTTGGTGGAACAAAATTATTTTCATCTTTATTAACTATATTAAAATACAAAGACATTTTATTAATAAAATCTTGATTAAATCTTTGTATCTTTTCATTTTCATTTAAATATTTTATAGTTTCTTCAGTAAAAAAATAATCTTTCCAATAAATATTTGAAAATGTATATTCAACACTTTGACAATAAAATTTTAAATCATTGTCAATCGATTTTTTAACATTTTTAGAACGATACACATTTTCCCAATTTTTCTTAACTTCATTTGAAGCAATTTCATTTGGAACTTCACTTGTAATAATTTGAATTAAATTTCGATAACTAACTCTTAATTTATCATAAGTTTTATTATTTTCTTTTGGAATATCTACTTTTTGAAAATTACTCATTTATAATCAAAATAAATTAATAATTTTAATTTAATTTAATTACATTACATTATTGCTTAAATTCTAGAAATTAACAAATAAAAAAATCTTTTAGATTTTTTTTATTTGTTAATTTAAAACTTTTATTTTAATATTTCGCCTATGGCGAAATATTAAATATATTAATTTAGAAATTAACAAATAAAAAAATCTTTTAGATTTTTTTATTTGTTAATTTAAATATTTTGAAGTTATTACGCTTTTAGCGTAATAACTTAAATTCTAGAAATTATCAAATAAAAAAAAACTTTAGTTTTTTTTTATTTGTTAATTTATAATCTTAATGAATTCAACAATTTATAAAAATGATCCATTTGAATTATGTAGAAGTTATGATTGCACACCTAAAGGCAATGATTTAATGTTAAAAAATGATGATTTACGAATTAAATCAGGAGTTTATTTATTAGATAATGCTTTAAATCATATGAAAAAAATTGTTAAAGATAATAAAACTTTACAATTAGATGAAACAAACCAACAAACTGAATATACCAATCAAACTGCCAATAATTTTTTACAATCCAATGTAGAAGGTTTTGAAGATATACAAAGTGACAAATTAAAATCAAAAATTAGTTTTGAAAGAGAAATACAATTACAACCTGATGTTATTCAACAACAACAAATGTATCCATATAAATTTCAAAAACAATTTTCACCAAATAATTTTATGACACCTCAAATGGAACAAAGTAGACAACAATCTAATTTAGGTGCTTTTAGAACATTTGCTCAACAACAAGGATATATCCCTGCCCAAGATAGAGATAGAAGAAGAATTTATCAAGCAAATCCTAAACCATCCGCTGAAAATCCTTTTTCAGTAGAACAAAGAGCACGATATCGTCCTGCTAGATTTCCAAATTTTTTAGATGAAGCACCTAATTACATTCAACCATCACAAATGATTAGACAAAGTCGAAGAGGAACTTTACAAAACCCTCCTTTGCCATCACAATGGAACCCATTAGCAGATGATAGTGCTATTTATAAAGGACAATTTAGAAATGATATTTTAAAAACAATTCAATATGACAGAACTAATGATGCTACATTTTTAAGAGATAAACAAATAAAAGGCAATTGGATATCTCCTGTTGCTGGTCAATTAAGTAATCTTGAATCTTCACCTACTGATTTAGCAAATTTAAGTATAAATCCAGTTTCACAAACTTTTAATCAAAAACAAAGACAAACCGCTCAAAAAATACAACAAAAATTATCAAGTGAAGCACCGAGATTTACATCTAGAAGAATGAATGCTACTCCTCCCAATACATCATTACCTGCTACTTCAATTGAAAACTTTGAAGAATTTCCTTCAAGTAATGCGTCATTAAATTCAAGTGGAGATATTTTACCTGTTGAAACTCGTTGTGAATACCAAAAAGCAAAAGTAATTCATAATAAAAATGGTAATCCTAATCTAGCATATCATAGTTATATGGATTTACCAGCAAGCACATTTGTTCCACCTAAAAAAGAAGATACTTGTTTACAAAAATTTGATGAATATGCCAAAGATAGTGATTTAATATTAAAAGATAGAAGTTTAAGAAGAAAAGCAGGAATGGATAATTTAAATCGTGAAATGTGTTTATTAGATTTTGAAAATGTTTATGCTCCACATATTCCATTTTAATATTTTCGTTAATAGTAACAAATAAAAATATATACGCTAGATATTTAAAATATACGCCTACGGCGTATATTTTAAATGTATATACGCTACTTTTAGTAGCGTCTAGATAATTATAGGCGTTTATTAAAAAAATATTAAAAAATTAATTATATACTTAATTAATGAATTTCAATAATAATTTCATTAATTCAAAAGACAATCAAAATAAAAATATTGATGATAAAATTTTTAGTGACCTTAAAAAATCAAAAAAAAATTTAAATGAACAAAATGATATAAATCAAAATGAAGAATGGGAAGATATTGATTCAGTTAGTGATATTGAAAGTGATATTGAAAATAATACTGATACTGATTTAGAAACTGAAAAATTAAATAAAAATAATTATAAAACAATTTCTAAAATTAAAAAAGTTGAAACAATTTCAATATTTGATTTATTGTGTGGCAGAAATTGGAATAATAAATCAAAAAAAAATACCAATAAATTAAAAGAAAATTGTTTTAATAATATTTTAAGTGAAGAAGAAGAATTATTTATTCAAAAATTAAATAAACCACAAGTGAAAGAATATGAAAAACAATATAATTTACTGAAAAAATTAGAAACGAGTAATGTTCCATTAAGATTTCAAATTTTAGATAGTAAAATGCCTGATTTTATTAAATCAAAAGTTCTAAATAAATATGATGAAATACAAGATATTCCACCAATTGGTGGTGAAAGAAATAAATGGAATCAATGGATTAATGGTATATTAAAAGTTCCCTTTGGTATTTATAAAGAGTATCCATTTGATGTTAATAATTCAGATGAAATTAGTTTATTTTTAGAAAAAGCAAAGAATACTTTAGATAATTCTGTATATGGTCATGATGAATGTAAAGAATTTATTATTCAAATGATTTCACAATTTATTAGTAATAAAAATTCTCAAGGAAATGTTATTGGTGTTCAAGGACCACCTGGCAATGGTAAAACATCTTTGATACGAGATGGTGTTTGTAAATCTCTTGATCGTCCTTTTAGTATGATTTCATTAGGAGGTTTATCTGATGGTAGTCATCTAGAAGGTCATAATTTCACATATGAAGGAAGTATGTGGGGACGTTTAATTCAAATATTAATGGATGCAAAATGTATGAATCCTGTTATTTACTTTGATGAATTAGACAAAGTTAGTAATACAAAACACGGAGAAGAAATAATTGGTATTTTAACACATTTAACTGATTTTTCACAAAATGATGAAATATATGATAAATATTTTAGTGGAATTCCATTTGATTTTAGTAAATGTATGTTTATATTTAGTTTTAATGATGAAAGTAAAATTAATGTTGTGTTAAAAGATCGTATTCATATAATTAAAACTGATAAAATAGAAAATGAAGGAAAATTAATAATCGCTAAAAATTATTTAATTAAAAAATTATTAAATAATGTTGGATTACATATAGATGATATAATTTTTACAAATGAAATTTTAACTGAGATATTAAACAATTTTACTTACAAAGAAGAAGGTGTGCGAGAATTTAAAAGAAAACTTGAAATGATAATATTAAAATTTAATTATTTACGATTAATTGACCCTTTCAATTATAAAATACCATATAAAATAGATAAACAATTTATCAATGATTGTCTAAACACATTAACTCATAAAAAAATTATTGAAAATATTTATCTCAATAATAATATATATATATAATGTCAATTGGTTATATTAATAATAGTGATTTGATTAAATATGGTGGTGATGTTAGAGATATGACTTTACAAAATTATAGAACTTCTCAATATGTTAGTCTTGCGAATGAAACTAAATTTGATACAAATATGCAAGCAATTCCTGAATTTCAAAACCATTTTTTTGTTAATCAAGATAAATTAAAAATTAAAACAACATTAGAAACTGAAATTCAATATAGTAATGATATGAAGAGTATAAACCCTGAAATAATAGGATTAGAAAGGTATAATGAAAATAACAAAATTAATTTAAAACGAATGGCGATTACATATTTGGATATGAATTATAAAAGATTTATTAACAGAGAAAACCAAAATGTTTTAACAAATATTAGAAATTTTTATCCAAATAATAATGCATTAGAAAATGTAAGAGGTTTATATGAACAACCTGCTCCTATACAAATTCCTGACGCTGATTTAGGAATTATGTATACAGAACAATGTTTGCCTTTGAACATTAAAATGTATTTTAATTTATCAGATAAAGTAGATGGACCTTTATTTGATAACTATTATAATTTACAAAATCAATTACAAGATATAGGATTATATTTTGATGAAATTATTGAACCTAATATAAATACTTTATTTTGTGAATTATGGAATTATAGAAATGATAAAACATATTTTTATCAACCAAACACTGAAAGTAAATTTTATAAAAGAAAACCTCACATATTTTCATTAGATGGTTCTCCAATTAAATTTAAATCATATGATATGAAAAATAAAACTATAATAATGTCAAATAATTTAGGTATTAAATATAAAGTTTATACAAAACATTTTAGAGATACAAATATGTTTATTGTAAGTGTTTCATTAGAAAATATAACTGATTATATTGATAAGAGTTTTATTCATCAACAAGAAATAAGAAAAAATTATTTACAGACAATACATATGCAATATTATTATCGTCGTAATAATGAACAATTTAAAGATATTAACTTAAACGAAAATGTAACAGATTTTCAATTAGATAATGTATTAAATTTAACTAATATTTTTTATGATAATAAATATGATGAATTATATCGTAAAGTATTAAAAAATTTATTAAATAAATGTATTGATATATATGAATTAATAACTACAAATGGAGACAAATACAAAGTTTTAAATTTACAAGTTAAAAAATATCAACTTACAGAATTAAATATGCATAAACAATTTTATACAACAAGTGCTACTATCGTTTCAAATCCAGTTGCGGTTCGAACTTCAAGTTATAAAAAACTAGTTACATTAAATAATTATCCTTTGATGTTAAATGATGATGCTTCAACAACTATATTAGATTTATATTATTATGAATATGATTTAAGACGAGATATATTAAATAGAAATAATAATAATCATGAAGAAATTAATGAAGGAAATTATGCATTATGGAGAAGAGGTTGGTAGTAAAAAATATAAAAATTCTTTTAGATTATTTATATTTGTTAATTAACAAAACAACAACACAATAACGCCTTTGGCGTAATTAATTAAAATCTAGAAAATCAAATAAAAAAAAACTTTGTTTTTTTTTTATTTGTTAATTATATACTTTATATGTTTGAATTTTATTCTAAATTATCATTTATCGGCAAAGTTATTTTTTGGTTAGGTCTTTTAGTAATCTTCTGTAGTGTTTGTTCCCAATGTATTGTTTGTCAATATGTTCCAATTAAAATGGTAGTTGATACACCAAATTATATTACCGATCAAGTTGATAAATTTATGAAAACGAATAAAGGTGAAAGTTTTTTAAATACTGAATTAAAAAAAAAATCAAAAAAAAGAAGTAGAAATGAAGAAGAAAGTAATAATTTTAATAATTATCAACCTATTAATGAAACCAATACTTTAGAAGAATTTTTTGAGGATATTCGTCAAATAGATTATGATATACAACATTCAAAAAATAATATGTAAAAAAAATTATATATTATATATTATATGTTTAAATTTTGGAGTGAATTATCTTTAATTGGTAAAATTATTGTTTTATTAGCAATATTAGTCATTTGGTGTTCAATTGTTTCACAATGTGTTATTTGTGATTATATACCAATTCGTTTTGTTAAAAATGATGAATGGGATGAAAAAATCAAATCACTATATATATTTGGTCATAAAGAAAATTTTGCCAATCAAGAAAACTTTTTAAATGTAGAAAATCCTAAATTAATTTATTTTTCTAGTCCTCATTGTTCTTATTGTAATTCTTACAATCCTGTTTGGGAACAATTAATTATTAAATTAAAAGAAAATTATCCAAATGTAAATTTTGTTAAAGTAAACGCTGTTGAAAATAAACAAACAACTAATGAATATGGTGTTAAAGGATTTCCAACTATTATTTTTGAAACAAAAGATGGTCAAAAAATGACATTTGAAGGTGATAGAAATGCTATTGAAGAAATTAAATTATTTATTGATAGTAAAATAAATAATTAAATTATTCATATAAATATTTTATAATATAACGATTAAGAATTTGTTTCTTTTCAAATTTAACAATTTCTATTTTTTCTAATCCGAAATTATCAATATCATATTTATTACCTAATTCTTCTATATTTTCTTTAGTCCATTCAATAATTTTTTCTAATAATTCTTTTCTACTTAATTTTAATTCACTATTAATTAACAATTCTTTTTCAAAAGGTTTGTCGAAATAAATAATTGAACCGATTGGTATCGTAATCATTTCTTGTTCATTCATTAATAATTTCCATCGAATTCTAGTTAAAAAATCAACAATTTGAATAATAACACCTCCAAATTCTTGAAATTCAAATCTTATTTCACTTTTATTAATGTTTCCTTTATTAACATTGTTTGGCATTGTAAAATCATTATTTGGTGTTATTCCTAATAATTTTGGTAAATTAATAGTAAATATATTTACATTTTTATCTAATAAATTTATATCTTGTTCAGTATCAATACTTGATGAACTACTAGTATCTGATTCATATAATTTATCAGTTCCATAATCTCCAATTAAAAATTCTTTCCATTTTGGTGGATAATTATTTCCACGAACTTTTTTAATATTATATATTATATCTTGAATTCGTTTTTTATTTTTTGATAAATGTGCAGATTTTAATTGTATTTTTTCCCATATATTTAATGGAGTATTTGTAGTAATATTTGTTAATTGTGAATTTGAAACAATATATGTTTTACCTTGATTTATACCATATAAACTTTCAACAACTTTATTTGGATTATTTTTTTCAGAACATCTTCTAGTTAAAATTGTTTTATCAAAAACAACTTCACCAGTTTTTTTATAAAAATAATATTGAACACTCATTTGAAGTTATATATTCATTTTTTTTTAATATATATTTATTAATAAAAATACAATCTATATATATTATATAATGAATATTAGAAATAGTAATATTAATACACAAACATTTATACCAAGTAAACAAATTCCTGTAAAAGACCTTGCTTTTGCTAATCAAGGTGATCGAGCATATATATTTCAAAAATATCCTGATTTATGGAAACAAGCAGTTCAAGATAGAGAATTAATTGATAATAATTTATTTAATTTACAAGAAAAGAATTTTCCTGAATACAGAATGATTTCTAATGAGATTTGTAAACAAGGTTCATTCGTAAATACAACTTTGAAAGGAATACAAGAAAATTCTATTTTAAGTAAAGTATTTTTTAGCGAACAAAATATTCAAATAATTCAAAATAAATTAAAATGGTTAGTTTATGAAGCATCAAATCAAAAATTTGTAATAGGAAAACAATGTGAAAATGAATTATTAATTGTAATGAGAAGTATATATTTAGAATATTCAAAAAATTTACCAGTTAGTATCAAACAACAAATTGGATATTTAAATGAAAAAGTTTATGAAGATATATTTCCAAAATTATTTTCAAATGTGAAACAATATATACAATATTTGGCGGATGTATCAAATCCATATCAAATAATGAGGCGACCTGAATTTGTAAGTCAAAGTGGAACAAAAAGTTATGATTTATCAAGATTTATTTAAATTTGTATTTCTAGATATATGTCGGTTTTATTTAAAAAATATTATATAAAATAATTAAATGTTTTTATTTAATTTAAAAAGTAATTTGAATAACGATTCAAAAATATATAATGTTAAAAAAAAAAAGAAAACAACCGATCGTAAAACTTTGGATTATAAACATTATGAGATGATAGAATATTTTAATAAATTAGAATGTCAAAAAATAGATAAAGAATTATTATTAGTTAAATATCAAAAAGAGTATGATAATATTTTTATTGATTATAATGAGATTACAAATAAATTAGAATGCGATAAAATTAATATAAATGAATTTGAAGATTATCAAAAACAAAAAGGACAATTATATTTAGAATTAAGAAAAAAAGGATATATAATAGATGATTTAAAACTAGAAATAAAGAAATTAGATAATTCAGTTGAAGAAAATGAATATTATAATCGTGTAGATGATATTTTATTTCAATATTATAGTTTTTTTGAAAATAATGTTGATATATTAGAAAATGAAAATATACCAAACAATAAAGATATTGATGAATATGATATGGAAAGTGATTTAGATGATAGTGATATGGAAGAAAGTTTATCAGATAGTGATACAGAGGAAAATGATATGAAACAAATAAATATTATTAATTATAATATAAATAGTAAAACAAAAAATATACAAACAAAACCAAAAATTAATAATATACAATCAAAGAATAATATATTATATTTTTTTGGTGTTAGTGATGAGAATGAATGTGAAAATAAAAATAGTAATGAGAATGTTCAAGAAAATGAAGTAAATAAATGTGATATATATGAGACACAGATGAATGTGATTAAAAAAAAAAATTTACACAAAAAAGTGATTTACATAATGAATATATACATCAAATTACAAAATATTATGACCCTGAAATTAAAAGAGTAAATCATACATTATGTCCTGATTGTAATGTGGAAAGAGAGATTTTAATTAATGAGGGAAAATATTATTGTCCATTATGTTGTGGAATAGATCGTTTAATAGTAGATAGTGATAGACCTAGTTATAAAGAACCGCCACCTGAAGTGAGTTACTTTGCTTATAAAAGAATAAATCATTTTAATCAATGGTTAAATCAATTTCAAGCAAAGGAGACGAGTGATATACCGATGGATGTATATGATTTAATAATATTGGAGTTAAAGAAGGAGAAGAATTGTAATTTAAAAAAATTAAAGAAAAAGAAAATGAAAGAGATAATGAAAAAATTAGGATTAACAAGATATTATGAAAATATATCACATATTATTTATAAAATAAATGGAATACATCCACCACAAATTCCTCCTGAATTAGAAGAAACATTAAGAAATATGTTTAGAAGTATACAAGGACCATTTATTCGTTCGTGTGCGAAGATACAGAAAAAGAGGAAAAATTTTTTGTCATATAGTTATGTATTGTATAAATTTTTAGAATTATTAGGATTTGATGAATTAAAAAAACAATTTCCATTGTTAAAATGTAGAGAGAAATTACATAAACAAGATAAAATATGGCAAGGAATATGTCAAGAATTGGGATGGGATTTTATATCGAGTATATAATTAATTAATTCAATTCAAAGAATTGAATTAATTCTATAAGTAATTAAATAAATAGAATGAATGGTAAAACCATTCATTCTATTTATTTAACGCCTTTTGCATTAAATAATTAATTGTAGGTTTTTTTTAACAAATAACTTTGTTATTTGTTAAAAAGTATATAATTAATTTCATAATAAATAAAAAATTTTATTTAATTATTTTTTTATTAAAAAAGGAATAAAAATATTAAAAATTATTTTCTAATTATTGCGTTTTAATGTAAAATTTTTTTCTATGATATAATTATATAATTAACAATGGGAGGAGGTTTAATGCAATTAGTCGCCTATGGTGCTCAAGATATTTACCTTACTGGTAATCCACAAATTACTTTTTTCAAGATTGTATATCGTCGCCATTCTAACTTTGCTATTGAAGCAATTGAACAAACTTTAAATGGCAATGCTGATTTCAATCGCCGTGTTTCTTGCACTATTTCTCGTAATGGTGATTTAATCCATCGTGTATATTTACAAACTTCATTACCTGAAGTTACTGCTGATGCAGGTTGTGTTAGATGGGTTGACAATGTAGGTCACTTCTTAATGAGAAACTATGAAATTGAAATTGGAGGTCAACGAATTGACAAACACTACAACCATTGGTTAGAAATTTGGTATCAACTTACCATTCCTGCTGGTCAAAAAGCTGGTTACAAAAAAATGATTGGTCAATCACCTGAATCACTTCGTGTTCCATCTTCTTCTCAACTTGCTAATCGCTTATACATTCCTTTCCAAGCTTGGTTCTGCCGTAATGTTGGTTTAGCTCTTCCCTTAATTGCTCTTCAATATCACGAAGTCAAAATCAACATTGAATTTGAAGCATTAAACAGATTAGTGATTGTTGATGGAAATGAAGTTAATGGACAATGTTCTACTGGAACTATCCAACCTGCTTCATTGCCTGATGCATCCATTTTTGTTGACTACATTTTCTTAGATACTGAAGAAAGACGCCGTTTTGCTCAAGTTTCACACGAATATTTAATTGAACAATTACAATTCACTGGTGAAGAAAGTTTCAGTTCAACTTCTCTTAAATCTCGTCTTAACTTCAATCACCCTGTCAAAGAACTTGTTTGGACAGTTCAAACTGCAGCAGTGGAAGCCGCACACGAATGGAATAATTATACTACTGAACCAGTTGGAATTGTTGCTTGCCAAGAACAAGGATGCCCTGTTCCAGTTGGAGATGTTGCTGAATTTACTTTTGGTGGAGATGGTGCAGAGAACCCTGTTCGTTCTGCTAAAATTCAACTTAACGGACACGATCGCTTCCAAGAAAGAGATGGTAGTTATTTCAACTTAGTTCAACCTTATCAACACCACACCAACATTCCTGATTCACCAGGTATTAATGTCTATTCCTTCGGTTTAAGACCCGAAGAACATCAACCAAGTGGAACTGTCAATATGTCTCGTATTGATAACGCCACTTTATGGTTAAATTGTAACGAAGTTGTTGCCCAACCCGGTGGTGCTAAACTCCGAGTTTTCGCTACCAACTATAATGTATTAAGAATAATGAGCGGAATGGGTGGACTTGCATATAGCAATTAAGAGTGGTATGGCAGAATTGTGAAAAATATTTTTACAAAATACTTTTATATTTTTTATTATTTACAAAAAAATTCATTAATTTTTTTGTGAACAAATAATTGTTTAGAATTTTCTAAAAAATTTTCTTTAAAGTATTTATATTCATTATTACAACAAATATAATAAATTTTTTTTAAATTTAAATTTAATTTAATTGAATTAATATTATCTTCAAAATCTTTTTTCCAATTATATTTACTCTTATATAATAATGGTTGATATATACGAATTAAATTATAATTGTTCTCTATAACATATTTCATTTTTATATTATCATTATATCTTATTTTATTAAAATCTTTGTATATACCTGTATTAGTAAAATGTTGTATCCCATCTAATTCTATTAAAATTTTTAATTCATCTATATAAAAATCATAAGATAATCTTCTTCTATTATATAAATCATCAAATTTTTTCTGTCTTTCTACATTTACAAATATAGTCAATAAATATTCATATAATAATTGTTCTGATTTATTCTTACAATAAGGACAATATTGACCCATACTTATTGATGAAATTATTGCTTCAAATATATTATCACATTTATAACATTTAAATTTAAATTTTTTATTACTATACTTAAATATTTTATTAGGATTATCATCTATTAAACTATTTAAAATATTTATATTTTCAATACTCCCAAATGATTTATTAAAACAATAAAAACAATCTTTTATATCACATAATCTTGTATTAGAACAATAACAACACCAATTATTATCTTTTGTAATATTCTTAATTGCTATTTCAAATTTATGAAAACATATATTACATATAAAATTATATTTTGTATGTGAATACTTACATATCTCTCTAGGATTTACATCAATTATACATTTTACTTTTTCTTTATCTTTATAACTTGCGAATGATTTATTAAAACAAAAATTACAATTATCATTATTACATAATTTTTTTGTTGGTATACTACAATAACCACAATTATGATTATAATTTATATTATTCGGTTTTAATTGTATTATATGATTACAATCATTACATTCAAAATCTAATAAAATATTACTATTTTTAAATATTAATGACGCATCTTTATCAATAATATTTAAATTATTAAACTTAACTAATATACTTTTTAAACTCTTATTATAACAAATATAACAATTTTTTTCATTACATAATAGTTTATTCGCACAAAATTGACACCAACTTTGTCTCTGTGAAGTTATATCACAAATTCTAATTTTAAATTGGTGATTACATTGATAACATATAAAATTTTTAATCATTCCTGAATTTTTAAATATATTTCTTGGATTTTCATTTAATAAACAAGCAACTTTTTTATTATCATAACTTGCTAATGAATTATTATAACATATCATACATTCATTATTATCACATAATTTTTTACAATTTCCGTTATATAAACAACTCATTTTAATAGTAACTTAAATATAATAAAAAAAAAATATTATACAATTATAAATATTCAATTTATAATTTTTATTTAAAACAATCGTAATTAATAGTGCTATAGATACTATCAATTTATTATATAACAAAAATATAATTAAATTTGAAAACGCTGAAATCGTTTTTTATTTATTTTCTTCTTCAACAAAAAACAACAAATAATTCCGTAGGCGTTATTTGTTGTTTTTTGTTAAAAAAATTTTTATATAAAATTGAATTACCATTTTTTATTTATCAAAATTATTAATTATTTATTTAAATCTAAATACAATTACAACATAAATAATGGAATTCAAAGATGATAAATGTATTATTGAGAATTGCGTGAATAAACAAAAATTTGATAAATATTGTGGAAAACATAAAAAATATTATAATTATCAAATTTTATCACAACAAGGAATAAATGTATGTAATATTGATAGAGGTTGTTTAAATCCAATTCTTGAAGGATACACCAAATGTGAAAAATGCTTAAATGTTTCTAGAAAAAAAGATGAGAGTAAGTTAATTAAAGTATCTCAATTAAAATCAATAGTTCAAGAAGGTAAAACAATTTGTAATAAATGTAAATGTGAGTTTGATAATTTTCAAAATTTATTAGGAATGAATAGCACAAAATGTAGATCTTGTTACGAAAAACAAAGATTAATAGAACAAAATAGAGTAAGAGTTAGATAAATTATTAAATTATATCATACACCATACATAATTTTAATTACTTTAAAAAAATTTAACAAAACAAAATAATCAATCAACCGAAGGTTGATTGATTAATTTTTTCGTTGAAGAAATAAATTAAAAAACAATGAAAGCGTTTTAACTTATTTTTATTAACTAAACAAATTAGTTAATCAACCTTTGGTTAATTGATTAATTTTTTCGGTAATTTTTT
>Ga0172364_10001306_pt1 | contig 19052 bp, 19 predicted proteins | sample LakKivSesite10cm_FD_114545 | JGI IMG/M metagenome (GOLD analysis project Ga0172364, IMG submission 114545) | Sediment microbial communities from Lake Kivu, Rwanda - Sediment site 10cm | ecosystem: Environmental > Aquatic > Freshwater > Lake > Sediment | place: Rwanda: Western Province, Lake... | reverse complement strand
ATTTACTCGTAAATTACCCGCCGAAAGTATCTGTCTCTAAGCTGGTCAATAGCTTGAAAGGCGTATCTTCACGATTGGTCAGGAAAAAGGGTTATCCAACCGTTCGACAAGATCTATGGGGAGGTAGTCTTTGGTCTCCTAGTTACTTTGCTGGAGCGTGTGGTGGAGCCTCCTTGGACATCATTAGACAATACATCGAGCAACAGAACGCTCCCATTACTTAGAGGCGCGATTCATCTCAGCTCTGAAGGACTGAGTTTACTCGCGTCCTTCGGATAAATTTTTATCTGGGTGTGGCGCAGCTTGGCTAGCGTACTAGCATGGGGTGCTAGGGGTCGGAGGTTCAAATCCTCTCACCCAGATTTTTTGATAGGTTTTCAATATATATCCATCTAGACAGCTTTCGCTCCAGTAGGAGCCTTCCTTTCCTGTTCATAACTTGTTGATAGAAGCCAATACCTTTGTGTATAGAGTTTTTTCATGAACAATTTTCTCTGTTATTGTCAGCCTATGAACGCCTTATCAACAATACTTTTTCTCTAGGAGAATTGCTCTGTTATCAACATTTCCACAACACCTAAAGAAGAAGACTATCTCTTTATCTAAATAGTAATAGGGCTTGTGAGAGTGTTCTCTTATCTTTTTTTTGCGCCTTGGCTTGGCCTTGTTGCGTAAATCCTTTTTGAGGGATGGGTCTCTGCTTTTATTGTAGTACTCTCAATTTGGAACCCATGTTCCTTTCGGCATTCCAAGACCTTTCATTGTGTTCAGAACCATTGATTTGGCATTCACTTCTCCGCGTTGATTGGCTAGCTTTCTAGACTGTAAATTCCCTCCAAATAGAGTCTTCCACCGATAAAAAGCCGTTTCTCCCAATGATCTCCTATGATAGCCCGACAATATCTTCCATAGTTTCCTAGCCTCATCATCATCCCCGAGCCCTACTATGGCTCGTATTGCATTATTCCTATTTTCCATCCATGCTTCTTTAATCAGATCATGCAAAATAGCTCCTCTCTTAGGAGGAATAATCGATTCTATTCCTAAATCATGAAACTCTCGATAACACGATTCTGTGTCATAAGCACCATCCCCATAACTTCTTTTTACAGATTTTGGAAGATGGGGTGCCATCTTTGGTATTACTTCACAATCTGCTTCGTTATTTTCCCCTAGATAGCTCATGACAATAGTGTGACTGTTTGGACAAACAGCTAAGCGAATCTTTCTCCAGATTCTTCGTTTACTCTTACCATGTTTTTTGACTTTCCATTCTCCTTCTCCATAAACCTTGAGTCCTGAAGAATCAAACACAACATCGGTGATTTTTCTATGGGCAAATCTCTTGATTTCTTGCCCAAGTTTTGCCGCCCTTCTACAGATCCGTGTGTAACAAGGTATGCGAAGAGAAAGGCCAAGCAGAGCTATTACAGACAACATAAATCCTTGAAGAGCTCTAAAAGTAAGTCTATACACAGCCTTAATCATGAGTGCAAAAAGGATGGCTTTGTCAGAGTATATCTTTGGTCTACCTCGTTGTGAAGTAGGCTTTGCATTCCATTTTTCTATGACATCTTTAGAAAACCAAACAGTAATACTTCCTCTATTTACTAAGGCTTTGTTATACTCAGGCCAGTTGCGGATACGGTACTTTTTCTTTGCTTGATTAGTCATATTGACTCCATATTTTTTCGTTTAGTAGCAAAAAATTTATAGAATCAATTTTCTGAGAGCAAGAAAAAACTTTATCCGCAGCTATTTACGCAACAAGGCCCCTTGGCTTATCTTATTTTTTTTTACAAAATGTTGTTTTAAATTTTTAACCACCATTTTGTTTGAAATAAAAATATTATTATTTTTTTTTGTTTTGTTTTTTACATTAAAAAAAATCGTTTTTTTGTTAAAATAGAAAAGCGTAAAAACAATCAAAACCATTAGAGAGGTTACAATGGCAGTTCGAGGAATAAATTTTGATCCAATCAGAAATGCTCTATTAGGACTCCCGAATCAAGCGAATCAAGCCGGAGCCCCTTCAAAAAATGACATTGTCAAGATGGCTCAATGGGGAAAAATCGGTTCTGTAGCAGGGGCTTTGCTAGGCTCTGTAGCTTTACTCTCTTCAGTAGTTTTTTCTGTTGCTCATCCAATTATCGGCGCTTTAGGAATCACCTTTGCTCTAACGCTTCTTGTTGCTTCGTATGATGCGTATAAAGTGTCTAGCAATATAGATGGACTTTTTCAGCCAGGCAGTAACTTAAACGGTTGGGTTGCTCGGATGGCCGGGGCTCTTAGTGTTGATCTGTTTGTTTCTAAGGTGTTTGAAAGTACCATCCTTGCTGGCGCTCTCCTTCGTGGGCCCGCTGCTAGTTTTTTAAAAGCCTCTTCTTAGAGAAAAGAGCTAAAGAGATTTTCTTTGTCGTAGCCACGAAAGAAAATCTCTTTTTCAGGTATTAAATGTTTGTTTTGTAAAAACCTTCCTTCTATATTTTGCCACAAAGAGTGCAATAGCGATCAGTATGGCGGGATATGTTACAAGATTTTAGACCAAAGCAATTCTTTGCATTGGCACAAGAAGATTGTTTGGAGCTTTTTTCTGAAAAGGAACCTGTATGGATGGCTCTAAAAAAACTGCGTAGTTACATAGAAAGCAGATCTTTAGGTGTAATAGAGACACATTGCCCAAAAGAAGCGACTCTTATTCATCCAGAAAAAATCTTCATCGGAAAAAACACAAAAATTTTTCCAGGAGCCTATATCGAGGGTCCTTGTATCATAGGGCAAAGTGTAGAAATAGGGCACTGCGCTTTTATAAGACCGTATAGTGTGATAGGGGATTTTTGCAAGGTCGGACACGCTACAGAAATCAAAGAAAGCATTCTTCTCTCTCATGCAAAAGCGCCTCATTTTAATTACGTGGGAGACAGCATTCTTGGTCATGATGTCAACCTTGGCGCAGGAGTCATCTGCGCAAATTTCAAAATCAATAAGAGAGAAGTGATTATTCGTCACGAAACGCAAAAGATTATGACGGGAATGAAGAAATTGGGAGCCATTATTGGCGACGGTTCTTTTTTGGGCTGTAATACGGTAACCAATCCTGGGACGATTTTGAAAAAGGGTTTTATTTGTTCCCCTTGTTCTGATGTCAAGGGAGCTATTTTGTTATGAGTTTGTTTACCAAAGAAGCTTTTTCTTTTACCGAAACAAAGAAAAAGTTCGAAGATCTTTTGCAAAGGTCTATTCTTAGCTTTGGCAGTAAAACCAAATTAAGAGACGCCTGTGAATACGCTCTTCTTAATGGAGGGAAGAGAATAAGACCTCTCATCGTGTACATGATTGCAGAAGCTCTTCATCAAAATAAAGAGGTTTCCGCAGCTGCGCTTTCTATAGAGTTTTTTCATACCGCTTCTTTGATTGTAGACGATCTTCCCTGCATGGATAATGATGACTTGAGAAGAGAAAAACCAGCGCTGCATAAAGTTTTTGGAGAAGATGTTGCTATTTTGGCAAGCTACGCCCTTATGACGGCTGGATTTGAAAAGATTTATGAAAGTTCGATGAGACTCTCAAAAGATGCAGAAAAGGCTTGTTTAACCACCTTGTATGAAGTTTCTAGAGCTTCTGGTATCCACGGAGCCACAGGAGGGCAGTTTTTGGATTTATACCCACAAGAAACTTCTTTCAAGCATCTTCTACAGATTATAGAAAAAAAAACGGTGAGACTTTTTGAAATAGCCTTCCTCTATGGCTGGATTTTTGGTGGGGGAGATCTTTGCGTAGTAGAAGAGGTGAAAAAACTAGGGTATCATTTTGGGATGGCCTTTCAAATAGCCGATGATTTGCAAGATGAGCAAGAAGACAAAACAAAAAACAAAAAAGGCAACCTAGCTCTTCATAGAGGAAAGGAGAGAGCCCGAGAAGATCTTGTGCAAGAGCTACAACATTTCGAGAAGCTTTCTCTACGCCTTGGTATCAAAACCCAAGCTATGGATAAGCTGCAAAATAAAATACGAGAACTCTCAAGAAAATAAGAAAGCGCGCCCTGTAGCGCGCTTTTGGTTTTACACAGAAGCTGGTTCCAGCTCTTCAGAAGAAACAGAATTTTGTAGAGAAAGAGTTTTAGAAGACATTTTCTCAAGAATGCTTTTTTCAATCTCCTCAGAAAGTTTAGGATTGGTTTTTAGCTGGTCTCTAACAGCTTCTCTTCCTTGCTCAAGACGCTCTCCGTTATAGCTAAACCAAGAGCCTTTCTTTTCAATGATTCCAAGATCCACACCAAGGTCTATAATGGAGCCTGTTTTAGAAATACCTTCATTAAACAAGATGTCGAATTCGGCAGATCTAAACGGAGGAGCCATTTTATTTTTTACAACCTTTACTTTCACGCGGCTACCAATTTCTATATTGTCAGCGCCTTTGATGCCTGCAATTCTTCGAATTTCCATTCGAATGGAAGAGTAAAATTTAAGTGCTCTTCCGCCTGTTGTTGTCTCTGGATTTCCAAACATTACCCCTACTTTTTCTCGAATCTGGTTGATAAAGATGGCGCAAGTGTTAGATTTAGCAAGAGTTGCTGTGAGTTTTCTTAAGGCTTGAGACATAAGTCTAGCTTGCAACCCCACATGAACGTCGCCGATTTCTCCTTCCAATTCGCTTTTGGGAACAAGCGCTGCAACAGAGTCTATAACGATCAAATCCACAGCATTAGAGCGAGCGAGCATTTCAGCAATGTTTAACGCCTCTTCTCCACAGTCTGGTTGAGAAATCATGAGTTTATTGAGATTCACACCAATTTTTTCTGCATACACAGGATCCAAAGCATGCTCAGCATCAATGTAAGCCGCTGTGCCACCACTTTGTTGACAATTGGCTACAATATGTGTTGCTAAGGTTGATTTACCAGAGGACTCTGGTCCATAAATTTCTACGATACGACCCCTGGGAACACCACCAACACCTAAAGCAAGGTCTAAAGAAATCGCCCCTGTTTTAATAACGCTGATCTCTCTACTTGCATGATGTTGACCGAGAGTCATGATAGACCCTTTACCAAACTGCTTTTCTATATGAGCTATGGCAAGTTCCAGAGCTTTTTTCTTGGCTACATCTTCTGACATACGAAGAACCCTTCCTCTAATTAAAGTTTCAAAAATTACACTATCTTTTTTCCTAGTAGTTTTCTATCTATATTAGAAGAGGTCGCAATTTTCAACGAGGTTAACGTGTTTCTTGCTGCAGATATAGGAGGAACCAAGGCGCACTTGGCTCTTTATGACCAAAAAGAAGGATATAAACCTATCAAACAAAAAAAGTTTGAAAGCAAAAAATATCCCTCCTTGGAAGAGATTTTACAACAGTTTTTGGAGAAAGAAAAAATAGAAAAAGCTTGCTTTGGCATAGCTGGGCCTATCAAAGAAGGAAAATGCGAAACACCCAATCTTCCTTGGATGGTAGAGATAAAAAAACTACAAAACGTTTTGCAAACAGAGAACATTCGACTCATCAATGATCTCATAGCAAATAGCTATGGTATAGAGATTCTAGAAGAGAAAGACTTTTTTGTGGTGAACGAGGGAGTGGCTATCCAAGGAGGAAACCAAGCGATTATTTCTGCAGGGACAGGGCTTGGAGAAGCGGGGAGAGTTTTTGAGGGAAAAAAATATCTTTCTTTTGCTAGCGAGGGAGGGCACTGCGATTTTTTAGTGCGCAACGAAGAAGAGCTGCAGCTATTTCACTATCTCAAACAGCGCTTTACACCCCATGTGTCTATAGAGAGAGTTTTGTCAGGTCCTGGGCTTGAAAACATTTATCACTATCTTACGCAAGTACAACAGATGACACCTGCCCAAGGAGAGCAGAATGGGTCTCTTGCAAAGACTATCTCTGAAGAAGGGTTAAAAAAAAGCTGCGCTGTCTGTGTCAAAGCACTAGAAATTTTTATGGATGTTTATGGAGCGGAAGCGGGGAATTTAGCTTTAAAATTCTTTGCTGTTGGAGGCGTTTTCATAGGAGGGGGGATTGCTCCAAAAATTTTACAAGAGTTCAAACAACCCAGATTTATGAAGGCTTTTATTTCCAAAGGACGGATGGAACATGTTTTGCGAGATATTCCTGTCAAAGTCATCCTCAATGAAGAGGCCGCTTTGCTAGGAGCTGCCTATTTTGCACGACATTTTCTATAAACTCAGAGCTTGCAAAAATAAAAGGCGACAACTACTTTGTTAAAACGAAATTTTTGTTATCGGAAAAAAGTATGTCGCTTTTTAGAAAAATTAAAAACGTCGCTCTTTTTACTGGCTTGTCTTTCCCTGTTCTTTTATCTGCGTATGACAGAGAGAAGCGTATTTCAGAGCTAGAAAAACAAATGCTAGAAATAGGCTCTTATCATAACGGAAGAGTCTTTGGAGCTAAACTCGCTCCAGCCTCTCCAGTTTCTTCTGATTGGGAGATAAGTTTTGATGCTCTTCTGTGGCAAGCAGGCGTTGGAGAGACAGAGTATGCTTGTTCAACGACAAATGTATCCGCTACAGAAATAAGATATCCTTTCAGAGGAACGATCAGCGAGATTTCTTTTGGTTGGGATTGGGGTTTTCGATTTTCTATAGGGAAGGAAAATGTCTATGATGAGTTCGACCTGATCCTCGCATACACGAGATATTTCACAAGCGCCAAAGATGGCTACCGCAAAGATCTTCCTTCTGGCTTTTTTGGATTGACAGGTTTTTTTGATCCCGCTCTGTTAGCCAAATCAAGGTATAAGCTGCACTATCAGAATATAGATCTTGAAATGGGAAAGTCTTATTTCATCACCCAGAAAATTTTGGTACGATCTCATATAGGACTTAAGACATCTTGGATTACGCAAAAACAAGATAGTCGGTACGAATTTGCTGTCAGAAGTGGAGATTTACTCTCTTTTTCTTCAAGACTGCAAGATCAATGTAAGTTTTGGGGGATTGGGCCAAGAGTTGGGCTCCACTCGAGATGGTATCTTTGCCAAGAGATAAGCCTTGTTAATAAAATAGGAGGCTCCCTCCTCTACGGATATTATAAGGTGCAAGATTTTTATGAATCGAATGAAATTCAAGCTGTCAGCGGGGAGACTCGTCAAACGATAAGTCGCACAGATTTAGAGGGGTCATGTCATCATTTTTCCCCTTTTGCAGAGATTTTGCTGGGACTTTCTTGGAATCGAGCCTTTTATCAGGATAAAATTGTAGTTATGGCAACTCTTAGCTATGAAACCAGTTATTTTTGGCGACAAAAAGAGGTGATTTCTGGAGAGGGCGCCATGAGGACCGGAGCTTCTCCGACACTTGTCAATTCCTCAAGAGTTCAGTTTGCCAAACAAGCTGAAGACCTTGGTTTTCGCGGAGTTTCTTTTTCTCTCGAAGTAGATTTTTAAAGTAAAGCGGCTTTACACAGAAAGTTCTTAACGTGTTTATACACAGTCTATTGTCTTTTGTAATTAAAAAAAGTTAATTATTTTTTTATTTTTAAAACTAAAAAAGGAAAAAAATGTTTTAAAAAAATAAGTAATATATTTATAGGGAGAAACAAGTAGGGATATTGATTTACAAGTAAAACACCGAGAGGTCAAAACAATGAGTGGTAACTTTTTAAAAAGAGTACCTGTTGCATTTGTTGCGCTCGCAGCTTCTGTATCTGTTTTTGCAGCGACTGATACAGATACAAGACTGCAGCAGTTAGAGCAACAAATGAAACAAGTAAGAACTGAAACAGCTTCAGGCACTTATGGAGCGAAAACAGCAAGTGCTCGCCCAGAGGTAGATGGTGCTGGCGCCTATTTTATGATAGATGCGGTTGTTTGGAAAGCTAATGTAGGCGGATCTGAATATGCTTATACAGATAACGATGCTTTAGCTGCATATCCTTTAAGCGGTAGTATGAAAGATGTAGATTTTGGCTGGGATTGGGGTGTTAAAGTTGGTCTTGGATACAACTTTGAACACGACAATTGGGAAGCTGATTTCCTCTTCACCTATTTTAGCTCAAGTGAAGGAAATAATGTGTCAGCAGGAACAGCTTCTTCAATCGTTCCTCTAAAAGGAGCAGCAGACCTTGGTGGAGCTGATCTAGATTTTTGCACAAGAGCTACTTCTAACTACCGATTTGTTTATGACAATATCGATGTAGAACTTGCAAGAAACTACTTTGTTTCTAAATCTCTTTCCTTAAGACCACACTTTGGTGTGAAAAGCAGCTGGCTTACTCTGAAGCAATCTGTTCGTTACACAGGTGGCGCTTTTTCAGGAAACACATTCCTTAATAAGGATCAATCCAAGTTTTGGGGTATTGGGCCTGCAGCTGGGATGAACTCAAAATGGCATCTATGCCAAGGGTTTAGCTTCTTTGGAGATGTTTCTGGAGCGTTGCTATGGGGATACTATAAAGTAAATCACTTAGAAAACAACACCCATGCTCCTACAGTAGATAACATCTACATTTCAGCGAACATGCACAGATTTTGCCCAACAGCACAACTTGCTTTGGGGATCTCTTATGATAGCTACATGAACGATGATAAGCAACATATTGGCATCTCTTTAGGATGGGAAACCATCTACTATTGGAGAGTGAACCAAATGCTGCAAATCGTTGATTTTGCATCTCGCAAATACTCTAGAGTATCAGAAGATGCAAGCATGCAAGGTGTCACACTTCACATTAGATGGGACTTCTAAGAAAGAAGACTTATCGTAAGACGTGAAATCCAAAAAAGAGGCGAAGATAATTCGCCTCTTTTTTTTATCACTCGCAAAAAAAACAATTTATTTTAATCTTAAGTATTTTGTATACCTGGATACCAAAGGAAAAAAAGGTTTTTTGGCAATTTTAACAAATGGCTAAAACCAGCTTTTTTGGGAATTGAACGCAATAAAATTTCATGAGGTAAATGAATGAACGCGCGTAAGACAATATCAGCAACCCTTGTTGCATTTGCTGTGTCTGCCTCAGCTTTCGCTGGATCAGACTTGGACACAAGGGTGCATGAACTGGAGAAAAAAGTAGACATGATGTCTACAACGACAGCGGCCGGAACCTTTGGTCCAAAAACAGCTTCTGCCAGAGCAGAGCCGAACGGTAAGGGATGGTTTTTAACATTTGATGTGCTCTACTGGCAATCTAAAGTGGAAGGGGTTCAATATGCCGCCTCTGTTCCAAACTTTTCTAATAGTGTAAGTTTTGCGAATACTGTAAGAGAGCCTAAGTTTGATTGGACTTTTGCTTTCAAAGCAGGTCTTGGCTATAACTTTTTCCATGATGGTTGGGATGCTAAAGCAGAATATACCTATTTCCGCAACGATGCTAACGACCGTTTTAGTACGACTCTTCCTGCTGTAATATTTCCTTTGAATGAAAATGTGTTGAGTGTAACAGCAGCAACAACCGCAGCTCTTGAAGCAGGGGCTACTGCAGACTTTGCTACATCAAGTTATGCTCATGCTAGAGTGAATTTGAACGACTTAATCTTGGATTTAGGAAGAGCTTTCTTTGTATCTAAAGACCTTTCTCTTCGTCCAAGTGTTGGATTAAAGGCTACATGGCTTACTTTAACCACAAGTTCTAGATGGTCAGGTGGTGGCGTGGCTTTTGCTGCAACAGTGTTTGGAACATCCGTGGATTTTGATGGAATGGGAGATAGTCATACGGTGTATGGATCTCAAAGCCAAAAACTCTTTGGATTGGGACCAAGAGGCGCCATTGACACTAAGTGGCACTTAGGGAACGACTTCAGCGTCTATGGAAATCTTTCAGGAGCTCTTCTATTTGGTTATTTTAAAACAGAAGAGATCCTAACTTATAGCGCAGTTCCAACAAATCTACTTTCTGTGAACAACAGATTCCATAGATTAGTTCCAACTGTAGATTTTGAGCTTGGACTTATGTACGAAAAATACATGATGTGTGATACACAGCACTTTGCGATTAGTCTTGGGTATGAAACTCAGTACTTCTGGCAAGCAAGCTACCTAGGCGCTAATACAATAGGAATCGGGGGCGTTGGCATGTATGGTGTTGCCCTTGATCTACGATGGGATTTCTAGAATCTGCTTATTGTAAGTAGGTTGTAAATCAAAAGCAAGGAAGGACCTCTTCCTTGCTTTTTTTTGTTTATTAGAAAGTACAAAATAAATGTTTTAAATAAAGTTCGGAATAGTTTATTAAAAAAAAATAAGAAGAAGTAAAGTTGGTTTGCTTATATTCCGATCGTTTTTTGTATAGGAAATAAGGCAATTCATAACTTTGGCGAAACTATACAATTTTAACTAAAACTACCATGAGGGTAACAATATGAGTTGCTTAAAGAAGGTGTCACTTTCAGTGGCCACTTTGGCTGTGTCAGCTTCTATATTTGCTGGTACAGACTTAGATACTCGTGTACGTGAGCTTGAAAAAGAGATGAAACAAGTGCGTACAGAAACAGCGCAAAAAACATTTGGAGCCAAGAACGTTTCTGCTCGTCCGAATCTAGACGGTGGATATGGATTTTTCATATCTTTTGATGTTCTATATTGGCAGCTAAAAGAAGGTGGAACCGAGTATTGCTATACCGATATTATTGCAGATTCTAGCACAACTGACGTGTTGCCTATCAATGGACGTTTAAAAGAAGCAGACTTCACTAAGTGGGATTGGGGTTTTAGAGCTGGTGCTGGCTATAATTTCGTCCATGGCGAATGGGATATCTATGCTAACTATACTTTCTTCAGAGCAAGTAATTCTGCAATTACTTCTACAGAAGGAGGTGGTGGCACAGTCTATGTTCAGCCTGATATGGGACTTAACGTAGCCAACCCTTCTACAACAGGGTATGTTGCTTCTTACGGAGCTATACAGTATGTCAATAAAGCAACTTCTAGCATGAAATTCTCTTTCAATAGAATCGATTTAGAGTTAGGAAGAGATTTCTTTGTAGCTAAGTACTTGGCTTTAAGACCACATATTGGTTTGATGACAGCTTGGATTAGACAACATCAAACAAACCAATACACAGGAATCGATCTTGCTGCTAACACAGCAACAGTAGAAAACAGAAATCACTTCTGGGGGATAGGTCCTAGAGCTGGTTTTAACACAAAATGGTTTCTATGTAATGGGTTTAATCTAATGGGTAACTTTTCCGGATCTCTTGTATACGGAAGATTCGATATGAGCTACAAAAGAACATTTAGCTTAGACTCTTCTACAAACTACTTCAACCTTAACGGAGATATGCATAGATTCGTTCCTACTACACAAATGCAGCTAGGACTTGGCTATGATACATCTTGCTCTTGCGACTCTCAACACGTAAGCTTCTGGCTTGCTTGGGATGTCCAATACTGGTGGAGAGTGCAGCAGCAGATGAAACCAGGACTCGGATATGCTCGTCAAGGCGAAGATATGAGTCTACAAGGGGTAACACTCCACTTTAAATGGGATTTCTAAGAGCCTCTTAGAAAGACCTTATAAAGGGTAACGATCATAAGGCAAGGCAGGGAAACCTGCCTTGCCTTATTGCATTATACAGGGAGAAAAAATCATGCCACTTGCTAAAGGAAAAAGTAAAAAAACCATAAGCAAAAACATTAGAGAAATGAGAAAATCAGAGGCTAAATTACTCAAGAAGAAAAAGAAAAAATAACAATTGCTTAAATTAATAAGACGCTGATACAGAAAAGTGTTAAGCACGTGTAATTTTTTTTTGGATCTTTGTTTTATGAAAATACAAACATTTTTTAGTGTTATTTTCATTACGCTTTCTCAACTTGCTGTAGCAAAACAAAATCCTCATGTAGGTATCAGCCAAAAGGTGGATTCTTTAGAGCAACATCTAGGTGAGATCACAACAGATACAGCTCTTGGCAAACCCAGCATCACAACAACAACCAGCTGGCCTGATATCGAAGGAAATCAATGGAACATTTTTATCGATGTTCTTCTATGGAAAGCAAAAATAGCAGGAACATCTTTTGCGACAACAAACAACCAGTTTAGTGTGACAGAACCCATTCATGGTTATTGTAAAGATAATCATATGCATTGGGATTTTGGACTAAAATTGGGACTTAGTAAAAAACTTAACTATGACACTTGGGGTCTTAGTGGAGAATTTACCTATTTTACAACAACAGGAGGAGCCAGCGCTAAAGGTGGAGTCGAAAACGCCATCATCCCTCTTAAAGGCCCCTTCGCTCATCCCGTGCAGCTAGCTTCTTCACAAGTAAAACTCAAATTTTACAACATAGATCTACATCTTTCACGAAATTACTTCATAAGTAGAACGCTAGCTCTGCAGCCTTTTCTCGGAGTAAAAAACACATGGAATACTTTTACACAAAAAGTGTTTTACTCTAAAGGACCCTCCCTTCTCAACAACACAGCTGCTACAAAAGATAAAAATGGTATGTGGGGTATAGGCCCAGAGGTGGGTCTTGATACCACATGGTATGTAGGTAAAGGCTGTCACGTCAATGGTCTTTGTACAGCAAGTATTTTGTATAGCTATTTCAATGTAAAGCAACACTCCTACACCACCCCTTCAGAGGCGTTTAATGTCTTTTTGTCAGATAAACATCACCAGTTTGTTCCCAATATGCAGTGTGCGTTAGGTCTTGGTTGGAGTCGGTTTTTGAACGACAAGAAAAACTATCTAAGTTTTGATATCAATTACGAGACACAATATTACTGGCAGATGAATCAAACTCTTTTCTTATACGAATTTAAAGATACCTTTCGAGTGCAAAATATGTCTGCAGACATCGCTTTTTATGGAGTCAGCGCGCAAATCAAACTCTTTTTCTAGCGCACGATCATAAAACGATCAAAGCTTTTTTTCGCTTCTTGTATCTTGGAAGAGAGTTTTGCAATGCTTGCTAAGCCAGCATCTTTTTGTAATTCATGTAAAAAAAGAAGAATCGTCTGTTCATCTCCCTGAAGACAAATCTCCACAGATCCATTGGGCAAATTTTTTACGTAGCCTTTCAGAGCTTTCTCCTGCGCTCTTTCTTGAACAAGCGCTCTAAAACACACCCCTTGCACCTTTCCTTCAGCAATGATGAGATGCTCTTTCATAGCAAAGCCTCTTCTTTCGCAAAATTCCAATCGTGACTCTCCAACAGCAGCTGTATCTCTGCAAGATTTTTTGCCTTGTTGATGCCATCTCTGAGTAGGCGAGCTCCCTTGTGCTCTTTAAGATACCAACAGGCTATTCTCCTTAAAGCCAGAAGAGCATATCTATCATTTTCATAAGCGAGTGTCATCTCCATATGGCGAGAAAAAGCTTCTTGTAAAAGATTGCCAGCAGGCTCGTAGGGTTTTCCTGTTGTAAGATAATGCAAAATCTCTTGGACAACCCATGGCTTGCCCATAGTGCCACGAGCCACTAAAAGACCATCAGCCTGCGTCGTCTCAAAAGCTGCTTTGGCTGAAGGGCCATCCATGATGTCACCATTAGCAATCACTTTGATCTTTGTAGCGCACTCTTTGCACTCTCTAATAGGATTCCAATCAGCTGGGCCCTTATACCCTTGCGATCTTGTCCTTCCATGAATTGTAATGGCTTTTGCGCCCACGTTCTCTGCGATCTTTGTGATTTCTTTAGCATTAATGTGATCATGATCCCAGCCTATACGGATTTTTACAGTCACCGGGATTTTGACAGCTTTGATGATTTGATAGAGAATATCTCCAATGAGCTCTGGTGTTTTCAGCAGGCCAGAGCCACTACCATCTTTAGTTACTTTATCTACAGGGCAGCCGCAGTTAAGATCAATGACATCAAAGCCAAGATCTTCAAGAATTTTTGCACAATCACCGGCAAGCTCGGGTTTGCTGCCACAGAGCTGCGCTCCGATAGGATGCATGCTCGTATCATAATCTAGAAGATGGTATGTGCTTGGGTCATGTCTTATAAGAGCGTCCATTTTGACCATCTCACAAAAGACAAGGCCTGGTCCATAGGAAGAGTTGATCTTTCTAAAAGGAAAGTCCGAGCAGCCAGCAAGGGGAGCATAGAGAATGTTTACAGGGAGGACAAGGTCCCCAAGCTGAAGAGGTTGAATAAATTTTTTCATGAGAAAAGAAATCTAAAAAGTAACATTTGTAAAAACTGCAGAGCTAAAAGAGCTAGCATAGGACTTAAATCAAGGACCCCACCAATAGGAGGAATAATTTTACGAAAAAAGTTCAAATAGGGATCTGTATAATGGGCTAAAAATCGCATGATGGGATGCCCCTGCGCTTGAGGAATCCATGACCCAAGTACGCGAGCTAGAAGCATCAGCGTATATGTCATGAAAAGGCTTTTAAGAATAATTGCGATAATTGTCATACAAGCTACCATACCATGAAGGACATAAAAAGTTAAGAGAGCGCACCTCTTTAATGGCATAATTATTCAGAGGGGCTTACAATCACCTGCTTCTACGCTAGGTCGATGCTATGCAGTGTTTAGGAGTTCATGTAGAAGAAAAAGGGGCTGTAGTTGCTCTTGTAGAGAAGGACAAAAAAAACTTTGTCATAAAATTTTTAGAAAGCCTTCCTTCAAAGGAAGGTAAAGCAACTTTTTTACACAACCTTCAAGGAAACCAAAAATATTTTATAGGCTCTGCTTTAGAGACTTCTCATGTCGTTATGAGAACCATCGAGGTTCCTCTAAGGCAGAAGAGCGCTATCTATAAAGCGCTTCCTTTTCAGCTAGAGCAGATGGCTGCGCATTCTGCAGAAGATTCTATTGTCATCCCTCTTATCTATAAAGAAAAGAGAGGCTCTACAGTAAAAGCCTTTTGCTCTACAAGACAAAGTTGCACAAAACATCTGGAACTATGTCAAAAATACCATATAGATCCCGAGTGGATTGGATGTGCATCTCAAGCTCTTTACCGCTTTACCAAGCGCTATGTACAAAACCAAGCTGTGACGACGCTTCATATGGCACTTAACGCAACACATGTGATAGCTATCCAAGAAGGAAAGCTTTCCTACGCTTTTCAAATAGACATTGGACAAGAAAACTTTTTTAGTGAGCTAAGAAAAGATCTTCCCTTGCAAAAAGAAGAAGACATAAAAAGTCTCTTTTGCCAAGAGCTTATAGAACGTAAAGACTTGAAAAATTTTCACAACCTACTACAAAAATTTTTACGCGAGCTAGACCGTCTCTTTTATTTTTTATTGCAGCACAAAAAAGAAAACACTTTACAGCATGTTTTTATAACAAGAGAAGAACCTTTTTTAAGGCAATGTTTGCGTTATATAGAAAATGCGCAGGGTCATTCTTTATATTATATTGATGTGAAAGACAAAGAGCATATTTCTCTTAAACCCTACGCTGTAGCTATAGGGCAAGCACTTGATGTGCTCTCTCAAGATTGTGAAAGCTTGCAATTTCGCACCACACAAACGCGGTTTTTGCAAAAAAAACTGACACGTACACTCCGTCTTTATGGATACTCTTTTCTAGGAGCTCTTTGCGCTGTTGTCTTAAGCTGGCAACTTGTGCTCAAAAGACAAGAGAGCTCTCTTAAAGCAAAACTTTTTACTCTTCTTGCTTGTTATGCGCAAGAGATCGAAGGGCTTTCTCAAAAGCAGAGCTTGAAAAAAACGTTGGAAACAGCAGAAAAAAAACTCTCTTTTATTAAGAAGCCTTATGGCTATTATTCTACACCTACAAGAGTTCAAGAATTTTTAGAGCAGCTGCAAATCACCTACGACAAAGAAAACATAGAAGATCTTTGTACTTTACAAAGACTCCATTATGAGCTTGTCAGCTACCCTTCTTTGCAAGAGCCTATGCAAGGCTATAAAATTAAGGTGCAGCTAGAGCTAGAGAGTCAAGATCTGGAAAAGATGGAAAAATTGTTACAAACTTTTTGTGAAATCCCCATGATTTCTCAAGATCCTCCACCACAAATTGTTCACACATCAGGGCGTTATGAAGTTACTGTTTTTCTTACAGCCTCTTAAAGGTGTTGTAGACAAGATGCGAGAGCGTATCGGTTTTGCTGTTTTGTTTTCTCAAGGGGCGATTGTGGTTATTTTTGCAGCTTCTATCTGTATAGCAGCGGGAGCTTGTTACATTCTTGCGCAGCAAAGCCAAACGCTAACAAAGATGGAGCAGAGGATAGAAAGTCTAGAAGTGCGAGCAAAAAAAACGCAGCAGATGAGAGCAAAAGCAGCAGAGTTTTCTAAAAGGATCCATGAAGCAAAAGAGAACCTCATTATAGAAGAGCTCTCTACAAAAGAGCTCCTACACAAAGAAAAAGAGCGTCTGCGTATTTTGCTCACCACACAAATTGTCAAAGAGAGTAGAGCCTTGCAGGCTCGCTCTCAAAAACTTAAAGAAAACAACATGCTCTTGCAGCAGACAGCTCTTGCAGAAAAAGGATCTATACAAGAAAAAATCTATGCACTAGACCATCCGATAGAAATCGATGAAGAAGATCTAACAAGGCTTTTGGAAGAGATCGAAAAACCCACAGCTCACAAGCCCCAAGCCTTTTTTAAGACATTAACGCTACAGAGAAAAAAACTAGCCGAGCACAATGAAGTGTTTGAATGTGATTTTACTTTTTTACAAAGAACATTAAAGGACAAGACGACGTGAGATATCTACCTGTAGTTGCTTTGCTACTTCTTTTAGGAGCGTGCTCAAGAAGAGCGGAAGAGACGCCAAAACTTGTAAGTCTTCAATTTGTTGACCGTAATGGTTTCAATGAAACCATCAGCGCTCCCGATAGAATTGATCGCTATAAACAAGCGAACTTTTTGGAGCCTCAGCCGTACACAAAAGTAGTAAGACTTTTTGAAAGAAATAAAGAAGGGAAAACAATATCTGCGATCACAAGCTATCATGATAACGGTCAAATATGGCAATACCTAGAAGTTGTAGGAGGAAGAGCTAAAGGCATCTACAAAGAATGGTATCCCAACGGAGCTATAAAAATAGAAGCTCATATCATAGAAGGTCTAGGAGATATTGCCCTTGAATGTATGGACTCTTGGGTCTTTGATAAAGAAAGTAAAGTGTATGATGAGCAAGGGCATCTGATTGCCAAATTCTTCTATGATAAAGGAGATCTTTCAGGCAAAGCGCAATATTTTTATCCAAACAACCAGATAAGAAAAATCACACCCTATGTGAAAAATGCAATCCACGGAGAAGAGCTCTATTATGATGAAAATGGAGAAAAGATAGGAAAATTTTCTTATCAGCAGGGACTAAAACATGGTAAATCGATCTACCATGGATGTACAAGGTGTCCACAGTTTACAGAAGAATATGAGAAAGGAGCTCTTATCTCAGGAGTCTATTACAACTTTGAAGGGAGAGTGCTATCAAAAATTCTACAAGGCAATGGCCTGCAAACGGTATATGAAGAAGGAGCTCTTCAAGCGCAGTATGAGTTTAAAGAGGGAAAAAGAGAGGGAAAAGTCTATCTCTACTCCGATAACATCCTTGAGAGTGAATACACTACCGAAGAAGGTGTCAAGCATGGAGAAGAATGGGTCTATTATACACCCTCTCAGAAAACACCTAAGCTCTGTCTCACATGGTATCATGGAAAACTCCAAGGAAAAGTAAAGACCTGGTATCCCAATGGCGCTCTAGAGAGTGAAAGAGAGATGTATAATAACAAAAGAAACGGCCCTTCTAGCGCTTGGTATCTGAGCGGAGCTGTTATGCTGATAGAAGAATATGAAAATGATCGGCTGCTCAAAGGGCTATACATGAAAAAAGGAGAAAAAGCCCCTGTATCTTCTATAGATAATGGTGAGGGGATAGCTACCTTGTATGATCGTGATGGATATTTTTTAAAGAAAGTCTATTATCATAAAGGGATTCCTAAGGATGATGAATGACAAAAATCATTTACGTCAGAAATTAAAACAGATCAGAGAAAACATTTCTTTTGCAAGACGACAAGAAGCAGAAAAAAAACTTCTCGAGCAGCTGTATCCTGTCCTTATGACCTATACCTATGTGCTCTCTTTTGCAAGTTTTAAAAGTGAAATCAATCTTTGGCCTCTCAACGGTATTTTGTGTGAAAGCAAAAAGCTTCTTCTTCCAAGAGTGGAAGAAGAGGGGCTTACCATGTATCATGTAGAGAGCCTACAAACACTTATTCCTTCTCACATGGGGATCTTAGAGCCAGATCCCAAGAAATCTACAAAATGTCTCTTGCAACACATACAATGTGCGCTTATTCCAGGCCTGGGATTTGATCTGTATCATCATAGACTAGGGTATGGACAGGGACATTTTGATAAGTTACTTAGCAAACTTGCAAAAACCGAAACGATAGGAGTAGGGTTTCAAGAGCAACTTGTTAAAGAGGGAATTCCTACCGAAAAGCATGATCAGGTTTTAAGACAGATAAAGTTGTTTTGAAAAAAGGAAGTATATAATGCTAAAAAGGGCTATCCTCAATGTTGTTTTTCTTATCACTATAATAACCTCAAGCACCTTTCTTCAAGGAAAGGATAGAACGCCTTGTTATCCTTACATCACAGGGGATGCTTTTCGAGCCTATGCAGACTATATTTACGATGAGGATACATGCAATATTGAAATCCAAAAACTCAAAGCACATGATGTGATTTTTGTAAAAACAGAGCTACTGGACAACTTTATCAAAGAGTTTCATGCTTTTATTGAGCATCCCTATATTTTGATCACTCACAATAGTGATGTTGATATTCCAGGAAATCATAGACAGTTTCTAGAGGACAGTAAGCTTGTAGCTTGGTTTGGACAAAATGTGATCGACTATGTACATCCTAAACTTATACCAATTCCCATAGGACTTACTAATAGGTATAATCCTTTAGGGGATCCAAAACCTATTACGCTTGCTATTGCAGCCACCAAAAAGAAAAAATCTCCAAGATCAACAACGGCGTATTTAAACGTAAATTTGCACACAAATTTACAAGCGCGATTAAAAGTATATGAATATTTTTACGGTAAGCCTTTTTGTAAGATCATCACAGATACCATTCCCTTTCCTTCTTATTTAAGGAATGTGATGCACGCTAAATATGTAGTT
>Ga0172364_10001305_pt1 | contig 19055 bp, 18 predicted proteins | sample LakKivSesite10cm_FD_114545 | JGI IMG/M metagenome (GOLD analysis project Ga0172364, IMG submission 114545) | Sediment microbial communities from Lake Kivu, Rwanda - Sediment site 10cm | ecosystem: Environmental > Aquatic > Freshwater > Lake > Sediment | place: Rwanda: Western Province, Lake... | reverse complement strand
GGATGCTATTATACATATCATAGATGGAAACTTAGATATTGGAGAGAGAATCCATGGAGCGATAGATTGGGATAATCGTTACACACTGATGAAACATCATACAGGGACACACCTAGTTAATGGTGCTCTTAGAAAATTATTAGGGGAACACATCTGGCAAGCAGGTTCGCAACTAGGATTAAACGAAGCACGTTTTGATTTCGCACATTATAAAACAATATCCGCAAAGGAGAAAAAAGAAATCGAGGATCTAGCAAATCAGTTTATAAAACAAGCAGTGACCGTTGAGAAAAAAGTAATGGACCGTAATGATGCTGAGAGAACCTTTGGTTTTAGACTATACCAAGGTGGAGTTCCTCCAGGAAACACCATTCGGGTTCTTAACATTCCTGGTATCGATGTTGAGGCATGCGGTGGTACCCATCTAGATAATACAAAAGAAGTAGAAAAAATTAGGATAATCAAAACAGAGCGGATACAAGATGGTGTCAACAGGATTGTTTTTGCAGCTGGAAAAATGGCTGATGCATACCATAAAGAAGAACAACAGCTATATGAAAGAATCGTTGGTATGTTGAGTTCTGTATATAGAATTAAGGAACAAAAAGATGTCTCCAAACAATTGCACGAATCAACAAATGTTTTTTCGGTGTCAATACAACAGCTGGAGAAAACAGTACAACGTTTTTTAAATGAGATAGATAGAAAACAAAGAAAGAAGAAAGAGGTCATGGATCTATCAGAAGCTTGCAGGTATCTATTTGAAGAGTGGAAAAACGCGCAAAAAGCAAAGAAAAAGATATCTTCAGATGAAATTGACCAGTTTAAAAACCAAGCTGAAACAATACCCGGAACCAAGATAAAAATCATTACAGCTATATCTGCATCTGAATCAACGGCGACTGCTGGAGCAATAACTAAAGAGCCTGACTATGTAGCACATATATTTGATGGTAATAAGATCACGTCTGCCGCCTCTGAAAACGTAGCGATTGATTTACGGGAAATCGCCATAGAAATTGGTAAAGTCCTTGGTGGCAGCGGTGGTGGAAAAACAAAACTTACACAAAGCGGTGGACCTAACAAAGAAAAAATATCTGAGGCTTTAGAAAAAGCAAAACAACTGACGAAGAAAAAGCTGAAAAAAAAGTAAGCTATTTTTTAATAAAAAAGTTTCTTAAAGTGGTTTTATTATATGAATTGCTGTTACTATTACTACCGTGGCTATACACATTGCTATAACAAGCCAGGGTGGTATTTTGAGTGATGTTTTTTCCTCTGCATCGAAATACCGTATGAGTCCTGCTGCGGAGTGGAATCCTTCTCCTTTTTTATCTTTCGGCATATTTATTCCATTTTGCTATTTGTAATATGTGATAATTTTATAGTATTTTAGTTTTACTATAATTGAAATTCTTAGATTGTTTTTAATTGGAGCAAACATCTAAATATTGAATATTTATACCTATTTTTAAGGTGTAATCAAAATGAAAGAGATAGAAGCTCTTATAAATAAAGCTTTGAAATATAAAGAGAGTGGATTTACTGATTATGAAATAGCTGAAGAACTCAATGTTTCTAAAGAGACAGCTGTATGGCTTTTAAATAAAGAAAAGGAAAAAAAGCCAGAGGGGGATTTAAAGGTTGGTTGGCGTTCTATTGGCATCTATCCTTCAAGAATAGGGTTTATTTCAGACGCGTTATGTGATGTTTTATTAGAGGAATCGGAGAAGAAAAATCTTGATATCGATACTGTTGTCGGTATTGCAATAAATGGTATTACATATGCTACATTCGTTGCAGATAGATTAGATTTAGAATTAGCTATTTTCCGGCCACACCATGAAAAATCAGGGGCCTTTTCTTCTAATTATGCATCGGTGAATGGGAAAAATGTTGTTCTTGTAGATGATGTAGTTGGAAGTGGTGATACTTTTAAGAGTGCTATAAAAGCTATCAAATCTGAAAAAGGTAAACCTGTATTGTGTCTAGCTATTTTAAATAAAAGAATTCAAAACGATATCGAAGGTGTACCGCTCCGCTCACTTATAAGAGCAAGAGCAATCTAATTCTTACTTTGTTTGTTGGAGAAATCAGATTTATGCACTGGGCTGATGTTTTAGCTGAAGAATTAGTTAAAGAAAAGAAAAAACATCATGTTCTTGCTACAGGTATAACTCCATCAGGTCCTATCCATATCGGGAACATGCGTGAGGTTTTGACAACAGATGCAGTATACCGATCATTGAAAGAGAGAGGAGTGACGGCTGATTTTATATATGTTGCTGATGATTTTGATCATCTTAGGAAGGTTTATCCACATCTACCTAAATCCTATGAGAAATACGTAGGAATACCCATATATGAGATACCTTGCCCCTGTGGTGGGCATAAAAGTTATGCTGATCATTATTTGAACTCTTTTTTAAATTCGTTGAAAGAGCTTGATATAAACCCACGGGTTTATCGTGCAAGTGAGATGTACAAGAGGGGTGAATATTTTGAGGCTATACAAACAGCCTTGGAGAACACAGAGAGAATTAAGAGGATAATCGAGGAGATATCAAAGAGAAAAATGCCAAAAAATTGGATTCCTTTCAATATCCGATGTGAGAAATGTGGAAGATTAACAACTGCCGAGCCTATTTTGTACGAGTTTCCTACTATCGAATATAGATGCATCTGCGGATACAAAGGCACAGTAGATATAAGAAAAGGAGGAGCAGGTAAATTACCATGGAGGATCGATTGGCCAGCACGATGGAAAATGCTTGGTGTTACCTTTGAACCATTTGGTAAGGATCTCGGTACAGTAGGAGGAGCAAGGGATACTGGAGAGAAAATATCGCTTGAAATATATGGTTATCCCCCGCCTAAATACACATTTTATGAATTTATTCTCTTGAAAGGGAAAGGTGCGATGCATAGCTCAAAAGATACGGCCCTGAGCTCAGAAGAAATGCTTCACATGACACCCCCAGAGGTGCTACGATTTCTTATTATGAAAAATCAACCAAATAAGCACATTGTTTTCGACCCGGGTCTAGGATTGCTTAGTCTAGTAGATGAATATGATCAAGAAGAGCGTATATATTTTGGTAAAGAAGAAGAATCACGTGGCATGAAGGATCTACGGAAAACATATGAGTTATCGCAACCGTACACGGTTCCAAAGAAAATACCATATCATGTACCTTATAGACATCTGGTAACTCTTGTTCAAATTGGTAAAAATTGGGATGATGTGAAACAGATTTTGTTGAGAACCGGGCAAATCCCGAAGGACCTCGATGAAGAGGATGAAAAACACCTGAGACAGAGAGCTGAGCACGTAAGATACTGGTTAGAAAAATTTGCTCCGGATATGATTCGTTTTGAAGTTAAAAAGAAAATACCGAAGGTACAACTCGGCAAGGAACAAAAACAGTTTCTCTCTTTTTTCATAGAAATGTTTCCATCTATCAAATGGGAAGCAGAACATATCCATAACGCGATTTATGATATATCTGAGAAGAAAAAAATACAGATAAAAACAGCTTTCGAAGCAATCTATCAGGTTCTCCTTGGACAGGATAAAGGACCACGTGCAGGGTATTTCTTATCGAATTTAGACAAAGATTTTGTGTTAAAACGATTTAAAGAAGCAGTTAAATAGATAATCTTCTCTTAACAGTAACTTATGAAAGTTTATCTGGAGGTTTATGGTTGTACAGCAAATAAAAGCGATGCAAGCTTAATCTTAGGTCTTTTAAAAAAAAATGATTACGAAGTTGTAAAACACATAGATGATGCGGATGTTTTAATTCTGCTCACCTGCACAGTCATAGGAACAACAGAACAACGGATGTTATCACGACTGAAAATTTTTAAAAACACAGGTAAAAAAATAATAGTAGCTGGATGCATGGCGTCTGTTCAATCTGAGTTGATTAAATCTATAACTCCAGATGCGCATCTCCTACCACCACAGTATTCTCATCATGTTGTTGATTTGTTGCAAAATAAAAAAATATCTTTCACACTTAAGAATAAAAACCTTCTGTCAAAATATTTTGAAGATATCACTGCTCCTATTTCCATAGCTGAAGGTTGTACATTATCATGTTCCTATTGTATCACATCTATTGCAAGAGGAAAGTTGACGAGTTATCCTATCAATGAGATCGTGCAAGACGTATGTTCTGCGATTAAGCAGGGTTGTAAAGAAATACAACTCACCGCTCAAGATACAGGGGCATATGGTTTAGATACAGGACATAACCTAGGAGAACTTCTAACCAATGTGTGCAAGATAGAAGGTGAATATCGAATTCGCGTCGGAATGATGAACCCTTATACCGTTCTAAAAAATCTTGACCAGATCATACGAGCCTTTAATGATCCTAAAATCTATAAGTTCTTACATCTCCCCATTCAATCAGGAGACAATGACATATTGAAAAAGATGAATAGAAAATACACAATTGATGATTTTTTAGAGATAATCAAGAAATTTAGAGAGACATATCCAGATATTACAATTTCAACTGATATCATTGTTGGTTTTCCGACTGAGACAGATGAGCAATTCCAAAATACTATTGATCTGCTCAAAGATGTTAGACCCGATATTGTCAATATTACACGATATTCTGCGAGACCCTACACAAAAGCAAAGGCTTTGAAGGGACGCATAAAAACTGAGATCGTGAAAGAACGATCAAGAATATTAACAGAACTGTGTCGTAATATTTCGAAGGAAAACAACCTGAAACATATCAGAAAAACTTATATTGTTCTTATCACCGAAAAAGGAAAATATCATACATTGGTAGGGAGAACAGAAAATTATAAGCCAGTTGTAATCAAAGAAAATGTGAAGATCGGAAAGTTTTTGTCCATTGTAGTAAAAGATGCTGCCCAAACACATCTTGTCGGAAGGCTTATATAGAATGCATTTGTTTAAGCGAAAATGTGGTTGAGGATGATTCGAGTAGCAATAAATGGTTTTGGAAGAATAGGAAGGAATACCCTGCGAGCGGCATTGGGGCATTCTCGATACGGGAAAAAATTTGAGATAGTGGCTATAAATGATCTTGGAAATACCACGATACTTGCTCATCTTCTCAAATACGACTCCATCTATGGAAAATTTGATGGAGAGATAAACGTTAAAGAGGATGGGATAGAAGTTAATGGAAAACTCATTAAATTTTTCTCTCAGGTAAACCCATCAAATCTACCGTGGGGAAAAAATGATATCGATGTGGTTATAGAATCCACCGGCGTTTTTCGTGGACGAGAAGACGTCTCGAAACACTTAGAAGCAGGTGCAAAAAAAGTTATTATCTCCGCACCCGCCAAGGAGCCCGATATAACAATTGTATTAGGCGTAAATGAAAATATGTATGATCCAGATAAACATAAAATTATATCAAATGCATCATGTACAACCAATAGTCTAGCTCCACCGGTGAAAGTACTCAACGATGCATTCGGCATCAAACAAGGATTTATGACAACTATTCATTCCTATACCGGTGATCAGCGTATTTTAGATTTTCCACATAAAGATTTACGAAGAGCCCGTGCTGCCGCAGTTTCTATCATCCCAACCACAACAGGAGCTGCAAAAGCAGTATCACTTGTCATACCAGAACTAAAAGGGAAAATTGATGGGTTGGCCGTGAGAGTTCCCACACCTGATGGATCACTCACAGATTTTACCGCTGTTTTGAAGAAAGAAGTCACCGTTGACGATGTTAATAAAACATTGAAAAAAGCGGCAGAAAGTACTCTAAAAGGTGTCATGCAATACACGGAAGAACCACTGGTATCAGTTGATATCGTTGGGAATCCTCACTCTGCAATCGTCGATGGGTTAAGTACCAAAGTGATCGGGGAGAAAGGAGATCTTGTCAAAATCTTTTCTTGGTATGATAACGAGTGGGGGTATTCCTGCAGAATTGTCGACCTTGTCAACTATATGTTCAGTGAACGTGTCGTCCCTATGGAAACAATAAAACAAACATGATGTCTTCTCATTATACGATTCTCTCGTTCTATAGGCATTCTAGGTTTTTTTAGGTTATGTCCGGAAAAATCGGACAAACATAAAGGTTAATATATTGCTTAGGGGGTTCTGGTATCGAGGAGGTTTTATGGCAATTCATAAAGAAGTAATAGAGAAGATAGGCGCTCTCATCACAGCTGCCTTTGGGCTAGTTGCCGCTTTGGCATGGAATGGAGCAATTCTGGCAATCTTCAAAGAAGTATTTGGTGATCCGAACTCTTTAGGAGCCATGATTGTCTATGCAGTTCTTGTAACCATCATTGCGGTCATTGCAACCATCTGGATCGGAAGAATAGCATCCAAAGCTGCATCAAAAGAAAAACAATAAGTGCTGTTTTTTCCCCATTTTCTTTTTTTATTATTTTTACTTAAAAGTTTAAATAAACAATACCTGTTTCAGTGTAAAGGAGGTTTTCTCTATGAAACAATACAACACTTTAGATGATTTTGATGTAGGAAATAAAAAAGTTTTACTGCGAGTAGATTTCAATATGCCGCTTGATAAGAAAACACTGGATATCCTCGATGACACGAGAATTAGGCTTGCGCTCCCAACAATAGAAGAATTAATCAGAAAAAAAGCAAAAATTGTGATCCTGGCTCACCAAGGTAAGCAGGGAAGTTGGGATTTCACGTCCATGGAAAAGCACGCTAAAACATTACAAAAACTACTCGGGAAAAACGTGACATTCGTAGATGATATTTTCGGGGCAAAAGCAAGAGATGCTATAAAAAATCTAAAACCTGGAGAAATCGTATTTTTAGACAATGTTAGAAAATTTGCTGGTGAAACAGAGAAAAAACCATCAGAGGATCACGCAAAATCAGAACTCGTGAGAACCCTCGCACCGCTTATAGATCTGTACGTCAATGATGCCTTTGCAGCTGCACATCGAGCACAATGCTCCCTCACAGGCTTCACTGCAGTTCTTCCATCCTGCGCTGGCAGACTCATGGAAAAAGAACTAACCACTCTCGAAAAAGCGGTGCACAACCCTGAGAAACCGTCTGTTTTCCTCTTCGGAGGAGCAAAATTTGCTGATGTCGTCGTCACGATCGACCATGTCCTTTCAAACAAAATCGCTGACAAGGTGATTCTTACGGGTCTTACCGCAAATGCGTTCCTCAAGGCACAAGGGATAAACCTTGGTGAAAAAAATGAGGCTGCATTCGCCGAAGAAGGAACCCTAGAATTATTCCAAGAAATACAGAAAGTTTTTTCCAAATTTAAAAATGACATCTATCTCCCTGTTGATTTCGCCCTCGAGGAGAACGGAAAAAGAAAAGAAATCGATATTGAAGATTTGCCCGCGAATAATAGCCTTTTTGATATCGGTAAAAAAACTATCAAAAACTACAAAAAAGTGTTAAAGAACGCGAAAAACGTTTTTCTATCAGGACCATGTGGTGTGTTCGAAAACCCGTTGTTTAGAAAAGGGACTGAGGAAATATTTACGTTCATTGCCCAATCAAAGGCGTTTTCTATAGCCGGTGGAGGACACACGGTCGCGGCGATCGAACAACTCAAACTCAAGGACAATATCTCTCATGTTAGTACTGGCGGTGGTGCGCTTGAAAAATTCATGATGGGTGAGAAACTCGCAGTTGTTGAGGCATTAAAAAAAGCGAAAAACAGATCACTTATAACATGTAGTTAAAGAGAAACGATAAAATATTCTTTGTTCTTTCCTTCTTTTTGCGGGCTGATAGATCAGCGGAAGATCGCCGCCTTCGCAAGGCGGAGGCCGTGGGTTCAAATCCCACTCAGTCCACTGTGGTTTTACTCTATTATAGTATTTTTTATTCTATAAAAAGGTTAAATTACAATAAAAAGTTTCTTTAACAAAGATGTTAATATCAACAATATAAATATAATATCATCTTTACATTGAAGGAAAAAACTAAAAGAAATTGATGAAGGTACTATGAAAATCCTACTCATATTCCCAAGAATAGCACATGGTACATCAACATATATGGATAGAGGATCATGGGCCTCAATACTATTCGGCTATCCTATTATTACCCTGCCGCATCTCGCCTCTTTAACCCCAAAGAATCATTCTGTGAAGATTATTAATGAGAATTATGATCCAATCGATTTCAATGAAAACATAGATTTAGTGGCGATAACCTGCTACACCATGACGGCTCCGCGGGTCTATCAAATTGCTGATGAATTTCGTATAAGAGGAAAGACGGTTGTACTTGGTGGATATCACCCATCAGCGTTACCCGACGAAGCAAAACAACATGCAGATAGTGTTATCATCGGAGAAGCAGAGTTAACGTGGCCGGAACTTATTAAAGATCTGGAAAAAGGTTCGATAAAGCCATTTTATCATGCTGATAAAGAGTTTGACATGTCAATTATTCCGCATATAAGAAGGGATCTCATCACTCATAATCCCATTCTTGGAGCGGTTCAAACAACGAGAGGATGTCCTAACAAGTGTGAGTTTTGTGCTATTACAAGTTTTTATAAGCATGGTGTGAAGCACAGACCAGTTAAGAACGTTGTTGAAGAGATTAGACAGATGCCAAATAAGTTGTTTGTAATTCATGATCCAAGTATAACTGTGAATCCAAGATATTCTCAGGAGTTATTCAAGGAACTGATAAGGGAAAAAATTATGAAGGGGTGGGTGGCAAACGGGAATGCTAATGTTCTAGCGCGGATAGATGAAGAGTTTTTGAACCTGGCTCGAAAATCAGGATGCGTTGAATGGTTTGTCGGTTTTGAATCAGTGAGTCAAGAATCATTGAATGGTATTAAAAAAACCTCGAATAAGGTTAAAGATTTTAAAAATATGGTGAAACGGGTTCATGATCATGGTATGACTGTTCAAGGTGGTATCATTTTTGGATTTGACGAGGATACACCAGATGTTTTCGATACAACACTAGAAACCATTAATGATTGGGAGTTGGACTTGCTTGAGGTAAACATTCTTACTCCTTATCCAGGTACACCAATATTTGATAGATTTGAACGAGAGGGTAGAATACTCACAAAGGATTGGTCACGATATAATCAAGTGGATGTTGTCTTTAAACCAAAACTTATGACTGAGAAAGAGCTCCACGAAGGCGCAAGAAAAGTAGCCAGAGAATTCTATTCAAAATCCAGTGTAATGAAAAGAATAACAAAGATTATTATGATCACTAAAAAAATTTCTAGTATCATACCTGCTGGCACAAATCTTTCCTTCAGACGATACTATAAAAGAGACTTTAATTTTTAATGAAGTGCATAATCAAGTTTCATGAAATATTTTAATGATGTTAATACTGCTCTAGACCCAACTTTCCTAAAGACATAATTCATTCTTATGAAAGTCTTGCCGATCACGTCCCACTTAATAAATTCCTTCATTATTATATATGAATATTTTTCAGGATATCCACGTGCTATGCATTCGCCTGCTATATCGCCACTTAGTAACGCACGGTATATCCCTTGTCCAGTCAACGGGAATGTCCCGACACCAGAGTCGCCGACGAATAAAATATTTTTGTATTGCAATGGTTTTTGCAACCCTGCAGGTATCAGACCACCTACAACATAATTAATTCTTCCTTTTATATTCTGTTCTTCTTTGAATTTTTCGAGCATATCTTTTAAATTAACAGTATAGTTGCCTAATACTCCGAATCCAAGATTTACCTCTTTTTTTTCAGGATCACGTGGAAATATCCAATAATAACCAAAAGATTCTGTGAAAATAATCTTAACAGTATCAGAGACAAAACAGTTACAATTTTCTAATGTCTGCTGGTATGTAACACCTCTTATACCTCGATTTAGACCTAACTCTCTTTTGATTGAACTTGGGCATCCAGAGGCATCAATAATGTAGTCTCCATCCAAGTCATCTATAGATTTTATCTTATCATCGGTTTGTATAACAGCACCAAGTTTCTCTGCTTCTCTTGCTAGTTGACAAATGAATTCCTGTCTGTTGAGGATGCATGAAGTACCTGGTGCCCTATGTTGTATATATCTTTTATCTCCTACTATTGTTTCAACTGTTTTAATCTCGTTAAAGATACTTTTGCCTGTGGGTTTCCATTCTTTCCATTCTCTTTCAATGGAATGGGCTTCACCGCATCTGCGTCCCTCATGGTTGTAGCCTATTTTTTTATATTTTTCATGAACAAACACATCTATATCTTTATCATATTTTTTAAGGGAGATAGCAGTACTAAGCCCGCTTAGACTGCCTCCAACGATATCTACTTTTATTGCAATCACCTAAGTTTTGATATCATCTTATTTTATCTATGTGAATGATACTGCAAAATAAAATACTTTTTTAGTAATAGATGACTACTAAAAACATAGAGTTTTTTTGAAATGTTTCTCTTAATATCGTAAAGTTATTTAAACAAAGATCAAATATTGCGTTCTAAGATATGAACAAAGAATATACAAATCCATGGACATCAGAGGACGAACGGGAGCATTTTCCTAGTGAACTGGAATGGTGGTGTGCAATCTCATTTTTGAGATCAGTCGAGGATAATAAAAAATGGGTTTTTAAGGCATCTCTCTCTGAATGGTTTGAAAAATCAAAAAAAACTGGTTCTCTTCTTAATGCATCACTTCTTGATCAAGATAGCGATAAACATTTTACATATGGCTCAAGGAATGATACAGCTAAATTAGAATCGGTAAAAGATAGTTTCTTTATTAGATATGAAGATTCTTTTATAAAGGGATCGTACCCAAACTATGAGATGTATTTTAATGATAAAAAAAACAATATCAAACTCAATATAAATTATCATGCGGAATCGCTTCCACATTGGATCGCACAAGAAGTAACAGATGGCTGGCTTCCAATGGGGTTAGGGTTTTATAGATATGGTTTTGTACCGAAATGCAAAGTTTCTGGAACAATGCTAACGAATAATGGAACCTATCGTCTAGAAGGCAAAGGATATTTTGAACATGTATGGGGTAGTATATGGTATGATAACCCTTTGTCAAATTTCTCAGAGCTTAAAAAAACCATATCGATTTATTCGAAACTCATTGGCTGGTGGATTGATAATCATAGGATACAGATTCCGAAATCAATAATGTTCAGCACAGAAAACAACCCGTTTGGATATGATTGGGTCTGGGCATTGCTTGATAATGGATGGATTATATTTTATGGAAACATACTTTTTTGGATTATGGAGGGGCCCGCGGCAGGTACTTTGATTTTTTCCAAAGATGGAAAAACGTATACAGAATTTGGCAACGTTCATTTTAAGTATAATAAAACACAATATTCTAAAAAATACGATTTTTTATATCCTACCGATATAGAAATAACTGCTAAACATGGAAAAGAAAAACTATATCTAAGATTCAAAATGAAGAACGAGAGCAATGAATACACCGGTAGATTCGCAGAAGGTGGAAAATATTGGCTTTGTTTTATTATCTGTGAATCTGCTGGAATCGTCGAGGGATATTATTTTGATGGACAAGAAAAAACAAAACTTTCAGGTATCTGCAAAATAGAGCCACAACGACAGGTCTCTGTTATCGGGCATAACTCGTTGAAAATAGATTTCCTAAAACCACCAGAAGGAGTTGGTATATCATTCGATTTAGATTCGCATTATCTCAGAAAAAAGATATTTACTAAAATACAACTGGCACCTTATCCAAAAATAAAATTTAATTTTAAAAGAATCGATAATTTCAAAATAAATAAAAAAACAAAGTAATAGGATATATCAATCGTAGAGTTTCCTGTTGTCTACCAATCTTCTCAATTTTATAGAATTTCTATCCAAGGTATTTGGTTTAACAAGTTTGACTATTGGTTTTGTGATCGTCTTTGAAACGAGTACACCATTATTTATCTCTGGCATTTTCATAACCGAGTCTATAATTTTTTTAGAGATTGAATCTTTTATTACATCAGTTTCAGCAATTATTGTAATATGGTCCTTGCCATCCTTTCTATCAAACACAACTTGATATTCCATTACTTCAGGTACACCGAGAATCGCATCATCGAACATTCTGGTAAAAAGATTATCACCCGCTCCGATTGGTATCATATCATCTGTTCTTCCTTTTATTTCAACCCTCTTAATCGGTAACCCACAAGAACACATCTCAGGAATTATTCTTCCGAGATCATGCGATCTATATCTAACCAACGGCATTCCTTCTCGATCAAATGTTGTAAACACTAGTTCTCCGATCTCTCCTTCGTCTATCTGCCCCCCGGTCTTAGGATCAACTACTTCAGTTAAGAAATTTATTTCACTGAGATGCATACCGTTCTTTTTCTCACATTCACCTGCCATTAACAAACCAATTTCTGTTGTACCATATCCTATAAACACATCTGCGTTCCAACTATCCTCGATGTTTTTCCTCATAACATTAGGTGTGGGTTCAGCCCCAAGAAGTATTTTTTTTATGCCGAGTTTTTTGATATCATAAATTTTTTTCATCTCATTTGTGAGATAATTAATACGCGATGAAACATCTGAGAGTACCGTTGGTTTATAGTCCTGTAAAATTTCTAGTTCGTCCTCAATTGACAACCTGCCGGTAGCTATAGTCATAACACCGATTTTTTCATATGCTCTCTCCAAACAATATCTGTTCCCCCATATCTCTGTTCCATAACCCACCTCAAAAGACAGACGAACAATATCTCTACGAGTGATGCCATACACGAGGTGAAATGCCATCGCAGATGAATTTATTACCTTATCAAGATCTTTTTTTGTAAAATATGCTTTCTTTGGCTTACTAGTAGTACCCGCTGTGGTAAAAACTTTAACAAATCTATCTTCAGGAACTGAAAAAAAAGATTTAGGATCATTTTGCAAGTCTTCGGGGTTTGTAAAAGGAATTTTAGTCATGTCTTTAAAAGATTTTATATCACCTGGTTTAACCTTATATTTTTTGAAAAGTCTATGATAAAAAGGAGAATTATCATAGGCGTATCTAATACACCGCCTTAGTTTCAACCATTTATATTCCTTTAAGCATAGATTAATAAATCCGCCAAAAACTGGTCTGCCTATGTTTGAAGTAGTTGATTTTTCTTCTAATGTCGATTTTACAAATGGTGCTAATCGTTCAATAATATTATATGCCCCCAAAGACGTAATGTTTTTTTCTTAAGCTATTGAATTAATACTTATATATTTTACATTTCTAGTATTATTAGAGTTTATTATTTTTTAGATAACAATATGGAAATTAGCAAACCATTTCTTTTTTGAGGTACTATTTTTCTCACAGTAAAGATATTCTTAAGAAATAAGTCTTTATCTACAAGTTCTCCACGGGCTGAGGAACTTGTTCTAAAAATTACTCGGGCATCATTTCTCATATATTGTGAGATATATTCAAGGGTCTCGTTATATGGTTTTATACCTTGAGATACAATAACCAAATCAAAGGATCCTAATGGATATTGCAAAGCCTCTGCGTATTCAACTCTAACTTTATCTGATAATTTGAGTTCTAATAATAACCTCTGCGCCTGCTTAACGGAGAAACGATTTCTATCTATTCCAGTAACTTTTGCGCTAGTTTTTTCAGAAACAAGAATAGCGGTAACAGGAATAGGTCCGCAACCAACATGTAATATCTTGTCTTTTCTTGAAATCTCTGCTAGTGCAATTTCATTTTTTACCATTTCATTGTAAAAATCTAAATAAGGTGGGAGTAGTTTTTTGAATTTTAAAACAATTTTTTCAACGAAAACAAACGTAAAATCTGTGGATTTTTTTAATTTGTGAGCATCTAGTTTTATACCTATCTTTTCCAAAAAAAAATGAATTATTTTTGATATAATCCTGGCATCCTCCTCTCTAAATTCCTAAAAGTTTCTTTAATTCATATGGATCAAAGTTTTCTGTCAAATGTTTTTTTTCTGTTTCCTTTATTAATTCTACGAGTTTTGTATTTATTGGTGCTTCTAGGTTATTTTTTTCAGCTAGTTTAACTATCTCTCCGTTTATGTAATCTATCTCTGTCGGTTTACCTCTTGATAAACTCTGCCACATGGAGTTTCGAGCGTTTTCTTTGATTCCGATAAAACGGCTACCAATGTTAAGTATAAATGTATTTGATTTACTGAGTCTTTTAATCATTTTCTTTGGATCAACAGATGGAAGTGTTTTTAATTTTATATTGGATTTTTCAACTATTTCTATTCCTTCTTTCATCGCTTCTACTATTATTTTTCTTGAATACTTGTCAACAATTGATTCCTTAATGGTTTGTCCTGTTAATGCTGTAACTGCTATTTGTAGATTGAGAATGAGTTTACTCCAAAGGTAACTTTCTATATCATCAACCGCGATTGTTTTCAAATCAGCGTTATTCAATATTTTAAGTAAGGTCTCTCTATATTTTTTATCATTTTCTAGAGTTATTCCGCCTTTTAAAGCAAGAATAACTTCACCTGGTTTTGAGTATACAGCATTGAATAATACAACCGCTGATAAAACATTATTACCAGTTATCTCTCTTAAAATTTCAGCATTTCTCACACCATTCTGAAGAGAAACAATGAGGGTTGATTTACTAAGGAAATTCTTAAGGCTATGTGCTAATTCAAATGTATCTTGAGATTTAACACATACAAAAACAACATCTATATTTTTGATTGCCGATAAGTTTGTGGAGGCATGCAAATTGGTTATAATAGTTTCACCATTGAATCCTATTATTTTAATTCCATTTTTATTGATTGATTTAATCTGATATGGTTTACCTATTAGTATTACGTCTTCGCCTGATTTTGTTAGAAGCCCACCGACAATGCTTCCAACTGCACCCAGTCCAATAACTACATATTTCATTTTTTCATCACAAACTCATATCTTTTTCTAAGGAGATACTGAGAGAGACCAGTGATTAAAAGTGCAGTAATATAGATACATGAAGCAATGTAAATGTCTATAACACCAAATATGAATGCTGATGCAAGTGTTACCCGTTCGATGATAAAAAATTCGTGGAATTTTAACGCCTTCTCTCGCGTATAGCTGTTTATCGATCTAAACAAATAGACGTATAATGAGATTATAACTATTATATCGATTATCATTATCAGATAAAATTCGATTTTTAAAAATTTAAAATAAAATGGCAAGAACAAGGTGAGGAATAGCCATGTAAAAGTTAGCAAAAGTGAGATGTATACCGATTTTTTAACACCATATTTTACCGGTATCGTCATATATCTCCCTTTTTTGTCCCCTTCTAAATCTCTTATCGCTCCAACAAGGTTGCTGTTTGTGTCATGAACTAAAAATACAAGTGAAAGCAGCCAGATGTATATGGGTATTGACTGTATTGGCATATATTTTAGAGGCTGACCAATGGAAAATATCCCGAAAAAATATGCGGCAACTGTAACAAATCCTCTGTTTAGATTTCCCAGTATACCACGTGATTTGGAGAATTTTGCATAGGTTGATACTAGCAAGGCTACTACAAATACTAGTAGAATATTATTTAAGCTTAGTAGAAAAGATAGAAGAAAGCCTGCTATCGCAAATATGGCACCTATGGCAAGTGCTTCTTTTGGTTTGATTCTACCTGAGGGGATTGGCCTATGGGGTTTTTGTATAGCGTCCAATTTTCTATCCAGATAATCTGATAGGTATAATCCTGCTATCCAGCCCATCATTGGTATAAAAAATGCTAGAGACGCAGTTTTTAAAGGGGGAAACCTACTAAAAGCAATGCATGATCCAGCTAAACTGACAAGCCCACACCATATAACAGTATATAGTCTCCATGTCTCCAGATGAGCAAAAAACTTGTCCGTTATGGTATAATTTGATTTTGAACTTGTTTTCAAATAGAAACAACCTCTTTTGTAAGTAGTAATTAGGATTATTGGATTTAAATCTTTTATATGTTAAAAACGATTTCTACTTAATCTAAAATTTAATCTATGTTTTTTAAAAACTCAAATATAAAAACATTTTAAAATCTTTGACAAATGCATTAATTTAAAAATGTATTATTTATATATGATACTAGCATTATCAAAAAGTGCCATAGGTGAGATGGGAAGATGAAGAAGATAATGGTCGTAGATAATGAGCATGATATCGTTGATCTCACTAGAACCGTTCTTGAGATCGGTGGTTATAATGTTATACCAGCATATAGTGGTGAAGAGTGCCTAAGGAAACTCGAGAAAGAAAAAGTAGATCTGGTTCTATTGGATATTATGATGCCCGGTATGAGTGGTTGGGATGTGTTTAACCGAATTAAAAAGAAATCTCCAAAAATTAAGGTAGCATTTATGAGTGTATTGGAGATATCAGATAAAAGGAAACAGGTACTTCTAGATGAAGGTTTAGCCGATTATATTATGAAGCCTTTTGATAAAGATACTTTATTAAGCAGAGTCGACAATATTCTAAAAGAATAGGAAGAATATGGCTAAAAAAATAATGGTTGTAGATGACGAGCCGGATATTTTGTTTTCGGTTGGGCAAATGCTGGAGTTAAGCGGCTATGAAGTAATTAAAGCGGTTGATGGCAAAGATTGCCTGAATAAATTAAGTGAAGTGACTCCAGATCTAGTGTTATTAGATATTATGATGCCTGAGATGAGCGGTTGGGATGTGGCAGCTAAAATCAAAGAAAACCCAAAGTGGAATAATATACCCATAGTTTTTCTTACAGCTAAGGGAGACACTATGAGTATAGGTATGGGAAGCATAGCTGCGGAGGATTATATTACGAAACCCTTTGATATAAAAGATCTTAAAATCAGGGTAGAAAAAATATTGAAAGGATATTAAAAGGAATTCGTCATAGTTTTTTGATTTTTGATAAGGTTTGTACAACAAGTCCTTTATAAGAAAAATCAACAAATCTTAAAGTAATAATAAAACTGAGGAGATTGACAATGATTTGTAGGAAATGCCGGAGAAGATTTGGTATCGAGGGTATTAATTACTGGAGTATCAGGCTCAGTTTATGTTCAGAGTGCATAACAAATATAGATAAAATGTGATTTTGATCAATTTATCATAAATAAGCCGCCGAGGGGATTTGGACCCTTGATCTGCTGATTACGAATCAGCCGCTCTACCGGGCTAAGCTACGGCGGCATTTAGTGTTTGAATAGGGTCTGATATTAAAAAATTGCCTATTCCGTAACATCTTTTTACTTATATCTGTTACAAGATCTGTATGATTTGTGGAGTTGATGAAGCCGGTCGTGGTCCTGTAATTGGTCCTCTTGTCGTTGCTGGTGTGATTGTTGAGGATGATGCCGAGTTAATAAAAATCGGTGTTCGTGACTCAAAACAGTTAACACCTAAAAAACGAGAATTGCTGGCGAAACAAATACGAGAGCTCGCAGGAAAGTATGAGATTATTGTCATTTCTGCTTCTGATATCGATGATATGAGAAAAGTCATGACCTTAAATGAACTTGAGGTGTTTGCCTTTGGTAAAGTCATCGAAAAGCTTCATCCGGATGTGTGTTATGTTGATTCTGCCGATGTAAATGATGTACGTTTTGGCAGAGACATCTTATCCAGACTTTCATGGAAACCAACGATTGTTTCGAAACATAAAGCTGATGAGCGCTATCCTGTGGTCAGTGCTGCTTCTATTATTGCGAAAACAACCAGAGATGAACATGTACGTATCATCGCACAAGAATTGGAAAAGAGAATAAATCTTCCTCTTGGAAGTGGGTATCCTGCTGATCCCGTTACACAAAAATTTCTTACCACCTGGTTGAAAACATATGGAACGATGCCTCCTCATGTGAGACTTTCATGGAAAACCGTTGATAATCTTTTCAAAGCACAGAAAATAAAAAAACTTGACGATTTTTAAAAATGTGGCAGAAATGCCAGCTGTATGCTGGCATGTCCCCCGTATCTCACGTCTATCTAATACCATTAAAGGTTGTTCTTTGTTTATATATGTAAAGCAGGGGTCGTTGAAACTGTTAAATCTCGTGAATTTTTTATAGGCTCTGTAAAAACTAAGATTTTACCAATATTTGATATATATTTTAATATATCTAAAGAAGTCTACATAAATATATTAATTGGGGTTGTATAGTAGAACATTTACCCGAAGAGAATTGGAAAAGGGCCTGGATCTTAAAAAGCAGGGAATTGGTGAATGATACAGATTTTGATATCTGTGACATTCGATCCAGACCCACCTTATTAAGGGATGGGATGGAAGCACAAGAACTTAGACCATAATATTTAAAATTACCTGGTAAAAATAGCAAAATGACAAAATGTCAATTTGACAAAATTACAATCCAAGCAATAATGATTTATAGTCGGGTTAATTGATCTGTCAAAGTTAAATTTAATTGTTTCTTTCGGATAGATACGTGATGCATCTGTTCACACTTGAAATCAATTTTTCTATATCAAAAGGTTTGGTTATGTAATCATGTATGTATGATTCAAGTCCGTTCATCTTTTGACGATCAATTGTTCCTTTTCCAGTGATTATCTCTATCGCTATTCCTTCAGTTAACCCTCGTTTGACTATTTCTCTTATGGTATCCCATCCGTCCATGCCTGGCATCATTATGTCCATCAGTATGATGCCTCTGAAGCCTTTTTCTAGTTCAACGATGCAGTCAGCGCCGCTCGTTACAGTTGTTACTTCGTAATTTCGACGTTCGAGAATTATTTTTATTGAAGTCAATATATCGGATTCATCATCAACAATTAAGATTTTTTTATTCATTTCCTTTCACCCACATTGATACTATATAGCATGTCAGTATCTATCACTAATGATATATAAACTTAACTGGGTAAAATGTCAATATGCGAAAATAATAAAAATAGAGACAAGGCTTGTAAAAATTAACATATGTTTTTACAACCTTAGTCTCAGTAGCTAACGTTTTTTAGTGCATCCCACATTTACAATCTGGGATGACTACAAATGGGGATGCACCAAACACATACATATCTTGAAAACACTATTTTAAACTTATTCACAATC